>ERZ773190.2478-NODE-2478-length-14294-cov-2.969169_pt1 | contig 14294 bp, 12 predicted proteins | sample MGYA00511111_ERZ773190 | MGnify/ENA primary metagenome ERZ773190 (study PRJEB29015, sample SAMEA2737777) | human gut metagenome | biome: human gut; feature: human-associated habitat; material: faeces | place: China | collected 2012 ... | reverse complement strand
ATATTACTTCTATGAAAATTACGAAGATGGCGACCCGATCACACGAATTTATAAACATTTCGGAATGGATCACAAATTTACATTCTATTCTATGTGCTGGGCACACCAGAAACGCATAAAAGAATTTATGAACCTTTACGAAATAATGGTTGCAAACAACGAAACGGAACGTGCAGAGAAATTGGAAAATGTAATTGCAAAATACATTTCGAAGTGGAGCCATTGCGATATGCAGGACGCCACCGAACAGATTAAAAATCAGCAAGTGCATTACTCATTGATTGAATAGCCGAAACGCTCCAACTTCGGAGCGTCCACCGTGGAATGGTCGCCCGGTGCTGATGATGGCAGACCAGAAAGGGAAAATATGACAACATTAAAATTTGAAAATAATAAAATCTACAGTACTTCCACACTCTGCGAAAAAACGGACGTTTTTGAAATTGTGGACAAAATCCCGGCAAGGTTCTTTGTCTGGAACATTGGCGAAAATATGGGAACGCATGATTATATACCGGTGTGCGAAGATTTGCATCCAGGAGATAAAGATTGTTATGAAATCAATCCGGCAACTCTTAAAGCTGTAAAGGTTTCCCCAGAAGAATGGGAAAAACTTAATAAAGCAATTGCTTGGGGAGTTGGAAACTTGCAACAAGCCGAAAAAGCTATAAAAAGCAAGCGAAAAGGCTATACGGCAGGTAGAAAAAGAACCGTTGCGGAATTAACAATAGACATTTTCCGCAGAATTTGTGAATAATCGAAACCGAAAAAGCATTATTAGAGGAGAATTTTGAGTATTAAATCACTTTAAAAAGGTTAGATACTATTAATAGTACCTAACCTTTTTTTTCGTTAAGAGGCAAAATTTGCTACCGGAAAACCGGGCAAATTTTGGTTGGGGGCGCAGATCCCCCAAACCCCTCTGCTACCGCCCTCCAGCTAAACCGCCCACAGAGTGGTCGCTTCATCTTCCGGTTGGTCTAAATCCTTCAAGATCTCCTCGACCTGGCATATATGGATTTACGTATTGGTGAAATTTTTGGAATCAGAAGATGCATTGCATCTTTTCCTCTTTCTTTTATTGTGGTATTGGCTGCGGAGCAGCCCGCGGTATTTTCGATTTTTTATTCGTAAGCGAACAAAAAATGAGCATAAGGGGGGACTGATAGCAAACTGCGTTTGCTAGTTTGGCAAAGCCAAACGTCATCCCCTCTCATGCTCTTATTTTTCTGATATCATTTATACACTTCCATATATCAAAACAATGATTTTTGATATATTTTGGAATTGACATACTATAAATGCAATAATATAATAAATGCAACATAAAAATGAATGGATGGAAGATAGGATGGCAAATATATTGATCAGGAATGTTGATGAGTCAGTTGCCCTGAGATTGAATGAACTGGCAAAGAAAAAAAACATGAGCCGGGAAGCATACATCAGGGATCTCTTTAACTCGGTTTCAGTTTCAGGGGAATTGAGGGAACTTGATTTTAAGTATGCAAATCTGGTAGAGCTTCTGTCCGATCAGGCAAAGATGCTTTCAGATATTATTGACCGGAATACTTATGTGATCGAAATGGTTCAGGAAAGGATGCGTGGAAATGAGCAGTCTTAAACATATCAGTATCTCACAGGAGGATGCAGCCGTTTTTGAAAAGGTAAAGACAGATCAGAAATTAAAGACAGATGCAGCCGTACTGAAATTTCTTTTAAATATGTATATGGAAAATCTGGATGAGGACATCAGAAATCAGAAACTTGTCGATCTGTTCATGGAGACTTTTTCAAAAAATTATTATGCTTTTTTCGAAAGGATCCGGTGGGCGACCAGAACATCCGAGGAAAATTCAATCTTTCTTTTGGATGCAGTAAATACGATGCTGGTAAATGAAAATATAAAAGATGGGGTTCCGGTGGAAGTATATATGCATCCGGTCATTGCAACAGCAAAGGAGAACCATAAACGTAAAGTAGAGCATTTTAAACAGGCAAAGGATGACCGGAATTTCAGGAGAAAGATGCAGGAAAATAGTTAGGTACTATTAATAGTACCTTTATAAAAAACTGCATTTTACGCCATATTATATGGAGTTTGGGTTTGAGTTTAATATAATGAAAGTTACATGTTTTAGATGATATTCATGTACCTTAAGAAGAAGCTTATTTTAAGGTACTATTAATAGTACCTTATGAAAGAGAGAGAAAAAAACAATGGTAAACGCTGAAAATGTAACAAGTAATAATGAAGAAATGCTGGCAAGATTTGCAGAGCTTAGCATGAAAATGGTGGAAGTAATGAAAGCTTGCAGGGAAATGGATCAGTACTTGGAAATGGAACAGAGACTTCCAGAAGAACAGCAGGGAGAACTTTGTCTGGCATGTGCAAATCCATCCGGAAGATTTTCTGAACAGTTTAGAAAAATTGCAGAGCAAATAGAAGGTATAAACGGACATACGATAGATATTGAATTTGATCAATATGAAAAGTATTATTCCAGTACAGATATCATGATGAACCTGATCTATAACTTATTAGGAAGCATGAATATCTGAAAAATTTACAGACGGATAATAAAAGCAGAAGACAAGAAACGTTTGTAAGAATGATTCTATAAAAGGAAAAATCAGTTATTGGTATGTATCCAGCTTATATAAATTCATAAATGTAACGCTTGAAAACTGCAGAAAAAAATAAGGTACTATTAATAGTACCTTATTTTAAAATTTGAAATTTTAACGATAATTTAGTATTTTACGATGACGGTCACGTTCACAGAATGATCTTCATTTTTGAGATAAAATTTCATAAAGTCATTTGGCTTTGACAGGGTGTTCCATTCGTAGTTTTTTGGAGCAATTTTAAACATATAATGTTCTTCAGGCTGAGCGTCTGCGAGATGAATGGCTAACCGTGTTTCTGAAAATGCATCATCAATTTCAAGAGAACAGAAATCGACAATTCCCTGTTTAGTTACAACGTTATCTGCTGCTTCAAATCGCATTTCTACTTTTAATTTTGCATCGATTGCTTTTTTGATCTCCACGACAAAATCTCTAAATCCGGAAATATCTGATTCCTTTAAGAGTTCCTGGCCGGTTATTGCTAAGACTGCCTTGTTGTATTGAGCAGGGTCTGTTAATAGAAAATCCATTTTTGTTACCTCCCATAAACGTATTAAATAATTTATCGGCATGTGTCCAAAAAAATTAACATTAATTGAGAAAGGAATTTTATGAGCAGCATTAAAGCAGGAGTAGTTGTAGTAAACAAATTTTGTCCTTCGGACTCAAAAGCATTTTCCGGGTATATCTCGTATATTGACAGACCGGATGCCAAGAGGAATGAGAAATTAAGCGAGTACAATTTATACAATGATTATATGGATAATCCGGAAAAAACGACCGGACTATTTACGCAAGATAAGACAGAATTGACATATAAAGATAAGCAGATTTTAAAAGAAACCTTTCAGTCTGCACAGGATAATGGAAGCCTGATGTGGCAGACAGTAATATCTTTTGATAACCGGTGGCTGGAAAAATATGGTTTATATGATGCAGCCAATGATGTGGTTGATGAACGGAAACTGAAAGAGATAGCGTCAAATGCGATTGAAAAGATGCTGGCGAATGAAGGACTTGAAAATGCAGTATGGAGCGGAGCCATTCATTATAATACAGACAATCTTCATGTGCATGTTGCAGTTGTTGAACCTGTACCACAGAGAGAAGTGAAAGAATATGTGCAGTATGAGTACAGGGAAGATCCGAAAGGAAAATATGTAAAGGACAATTATGGAGAATTTGTTTTTGCAAATAAAAGCTTCGTAAAGCAGCGCATGGAGGATGGACTTCCGGTTACAAGATATGAAAAAGTTCCACTGTTAGACAAAGAGGGAAATCCGGTTGTACGAAAACAGTATATTGGAAAGTTTAAACAGAAAAGCATTGAGATGTGCAAGCAGTATGTGGTAAATGAGATCGCAATGCAGCGTGACCAGAATCTCCAGATCAACCGGATCATCAGGGAGCAGATCGTCAAACAGAAAGCTTCGCATAACCTGATTCAGGATCAGGAACTTGTCAATAAATTTCTGGATGTTTATAAGCAGCTGCCGCGGACTGGAAACCGGGGACTGTGGAATTATAATAATAATGCGATGCATGATGTCCGGAAATCGCTGGATGAATTGAGCAGCTTTTACATGCAAAAATACAATCTGGAAGATTATAAGGAGTTAAGAGCACTGATCGCACAGCAGGCAGTTTTATATCGTGAAGCTTATGGAAAAAGTGGAAGGGATTATGAACAGACCAAGATGAAAGATTTGTATGAGAGACTTGGTAATGCAATCCTCAAAGAAATGAGGGAGTTTGATAAAAATTATGCAGGGGATATTAATGAACTGTATAACGAAAATCATATTGAACAGGTGCTTGAACCGGTTTTTACAGAAAAATATACATTTCCTGATGAAATTGAATTACAGACAGAAGAGCCGGAGTTTGAAATCCATCATGATCATGATCTTGATCTGGATGAAAGTGTGGACATGGGCTTTGACGAGGGATTTGTTTTTCCAGAAAACGATTGGAAGATGGAAAATAATGATCAATTAAGATTGGCGAAGCAATTGATCTATGGAGCAAGTAAGGATTTTGAAACAGCGATAGACATTTTAAAAGACGAAAGTAGCAGGGGAAATGTTCTTGCCGTGTATGAACTTGGAGCCATATATCAATATGGAAGAGGAAGGGAGATAAATCTTCCGGTGGCGCAGGAATACTATAAGAAATCTTTAGAAATGTTCGAAGCGATTTATAAACTGGATAGTGATGAGTTAAAGGAAAAGTATAATGTATCAGCTGGATATGTCGCATACAGGATAGGAAAACAATATCAATATGGACAGGGAACGGATGCAGATGATGAAAAGGCATTTAATTGGTTTGATACAGCTATAGCTGGGAAGTGCAGGCTGGCACATTATAATGTGGCTAATATGTACTACGAAGGAAAAGGCACGGAGCAGGATATACCGGAGGCAATCAAACATTATGCAATTGCAGCTTATAATGAAAATCCATTTGCAGCATATAAATTGGCGACAATTTATGCAAAAGGTATTGAAACGGAAGTTGATCTTGATGAAGCGCAGAAATTATATAAAATAGCTTTTGAAAAATTTTGCAACCTCGAAGAAGAAAATCATAGTGATAATCTCCAGTACAGGATTGGATGCATGTATGAAAAAGGGATTGGAACAGAACAGAACAAGCGCATAGCGGAACGTTATTTTGAACGAGCTGCAAAGGTTGGAAACAGTTATGCACAGTATAAACTCGCTCAAATTTATCTTGAAAAAGAAGAAGCGGATTACACGGAAAAAGCAGTACAATTGCTTCAAAAATCTGCCATCAAAGGAAAAAATGTAATGGCGCAGTATGCACTTGGAAAGATTGCAGAAGATAAGAATAATGAAAACAGGGATTTAAAGGAAGCAGTCAAATGGTATGGAATGGCGGTAGATAACGGAAATGATTATGCAGCGTACCGGGCAGGTAAAATTCTGATCGATCGTGAGAGTGGACTTTATGACCGGGATAAGGCACTGTCTTATTTCCGCATGGGGGCAGAAAATTATAATGAATATGCACAGTATGAACTGGGAAAAGCCTATCTTGATCAGGAGTTTTACAATCTGCCGGAAGCATTAAAGTGGTTGGAAAAATCAGCAGAAAAGAATGTACATGCTTTATATAAGCTTGGAACATTGTACCAGAACGTAGAATCAGAAATCTATAATATGGATACCGCAATACAATATTATGAAAAGGCTGCATTGCAGGGACATGAAGCCTCGCTGTATAGGCTTGGAAAGATATACAGTGATAAGGAAAATCCAAAGTATTACAATATTGACAGGGCAGTGGAATGTTTTAAAAGTGCTGCAGAAAAAGGAAATGAATATGCACAGTACCAGATGGGGTGTATATGTATGGATAAAAATTTTGAAGATCATTATGACATGGGAGAAGCGCTGTCCTATTTTGAAAAGGCAGTGGAAAAGAATTTTTCGCCAGCAAAGTATAAGGCAGGAAAAATCTATCTGGAAAAAGGAAGTGAATATTTTGACCTCGATAAAGGTTTGAAATATATGCAGGAGCTGGCAGATGCAGGAAATGACATGGCACAATATACGGTCGGAAGAGTTTATTCGGATGAAGCCTATGGTATCTATGATCTTGATAGGGCAGTTGAAAATTTTACAAAAGCCGGGGAAAAAGATAATAAGTTTGCACTGTATCAGTTAGGGGTTATTTATAGTAATCCGGAGAACACTTCTTATTACGATATGGATAAAGCTCTGTCTTATTTTGAATCATCCATTACAAAGGAATTTACCAATGGAAAGTATAAGGCTGCAAAAATTTACCTTAATCGTGAAGATAAACATTATGATCTGCAAAAGGGCATGGAATATATGCAGGAACTTGCCGATGATGGAAATGATATGGCGCAGTATGCTCTTGGACAGATATATGAGGACCGGATACTGGAAGTGTATGATATTGACAAAGCAATTGAAAATTATACTCATGCAGCAAATCAGGAAAATAAGTTTGCGCAGTACAGGCTTGGAAACATATATGCAGATAAGGAGAACGAAGAACAATATGATCTGGATAAAGCATTAGAATATTTTGAAAACTCTGTGAAGAATGAGTTCAATCCGGCAAAGTACAAAGCAGGTAAGATTTACCTTGATAAAGAAAGTGGACATTACGATCTTGCAAAGGGAATGGATTACATGAAAGAACTTGCGGATAAAGAAAATGACATGGCACAGTACACACTTGGAAGGATACTTCTGGATCCAGAATCAGGAGCCTATGATGCAAAAGAGGGGATGGAATATCTTACGCGTTCAGCAGAGCATGGAAATGAATATGCACAGTTAAAGCTTGGGCTTATCTATTTATCAGGGGCGGACAAATATCCGGGCATTATGAAAGATAAGGAGATGGCGCGTAAGTATCTGGAACTTGCTGCTGAAAAAAATGATCTGGCAAAAGATATTTTGTCAAACATTGATAATTACCGTGGAGGTCTTCCGTTCGTGATCGCAGGGAAGAATAGAATCAGTCTGCGTGGAAACAGCAGCTATGAACTGGAAAAAGCTCTGCATAATATCGAAAAGTCAATGGGAGATGAACTGCAGAAATATATCAATATGAGAGAGTTCGAAAAACTGAAAGACAAGGAAATAAGAGAGGCAGAGAAAGAGAAGAACAAAGAAAAAGACAAGGAAATAGATCAGGAACATGAATAGGTACTATTAATAGTACCTAACGAAAAAATAGCGTATTTCAAGGCTTGGAGCGTTTTAGAGGAGTAAAAAAACGCAAGGTACTATTAATAGTACCTTGCAAAATAATTCAATAAAAGAAAAAAAACATGTTATAATTTAACATATCTATATTGACAAAAAGTTATACTATATTTATAATATAAGTATAGTAAAAATGAAAGGCGGAAAAAGCTATGATAACTATTTGTTATTTAAACAACAAAGGCGGAGTTGGAAAAACTGCCACCGTAAGCACGATTGGACACATGATGAATCAGGTATATGGAAAGAAAGTCCTTATGATCGATCTGGATCCACAGGGGAATCTTTCTACAGGATACAGTGAGATAGACTGGGCTGATATCTTTCTGTCAATCTTGAACGGAAAAGAAGTTGATACGGAAAAGTCTGTTGAGGATATTCTTATGCATCCGGAAATGGATATACATGAGGCAATCAAACATACACAGTATGAGGGGCTGGATGTGATCCCTTCACATCTGACACTGTCAACTGTTGAAGAAAGTTTAAAGGCAGACATTACAATGCCACAGCAGTTCAAGCTGAAAGGACAGCTTGAGAAAGTGAAAGATGAATATGATTACTGCCTGATCGACTGCTCGCCATCTATCAGCATCTTAAACATCAACGGACTTGTGGCAGCGGATGAAGTATATATACCATTAAGATGCGATGGAAACAGTTGCATTGGAATGGCTATCACGATGAACCTTATACGCACGGTCCAGACATATAATCCGGCACTGCAGCTTATGGGATGTTTCCTTACGCAGTACGATGGAAGAAAAAATGTTGCCAGGACGGTATATGAACTGTTAAAGAAAATCCTTACAGATGATATCATTCTTCCGTTCCGGATCGGAACAACAAAATATCTGGAAGAAAATACATTTGAGCAGAAACCACTTCTTGCAGTGGATTCGGGTAAAAATAAATGCAGTGCTACATTAAGCTATCTGAAACTCACAGAATATATGATAGCGCCAAATAAAAAAGAGTATCTGAAAAAATATGATGCAGAACTGAAAGAGATTGAAAATCTGAGACTTGAAGAAGAACAGAATATGGCGTAGTTAGCAGATCATGATTGTGAAAAGAGGAAAAGAACATGGCTAAATTTAATATGGATAAAATAAAAGGGTTAGGCGGTGTGCCTGAACAGAACGAAAACAAGGGAATGGTCGGTGCAGGGCTTTTAAATGTGGCATCTCAGGCACAGGCTGCATTGCAGAAAGCAACGATCTTTGTACCATATGATAAGATTGTCCGCAATCCGATGAATAAAATGAGTCTGAAAAATATTGATGAACTTGCACAGTTGATTGAACTGGCAGGTTTACAGCAGCCGCTTGTCGTAAAGCAGACAGGTGACGGAAACTATATGATTCTTACCGGAGAGCGAAGATATCTGGCAATCGGAAAACTGATCAGTGAAGGTAAATGGAATCCGGAGAATCTTGTGGAAGTTAAACTGCAGGATATGGATAAGCTCAATGTTCCGTTAGAGGAAGATACAAAAGAGCTGTTTGAAGTCGTAGTGACAAACCAGCACAGAAAGAAAACTGATTCAGACAAGTATTTTGAGGCAATGGCATGGAAAAAGATCATTCAGGAATTTAGGGAAAATGGAAAGCAGCTCCGTGTAGTCGGGTATGATGAAAATGGAGAGCCGATAGAGCAGATGCGCACTATCATGACAACCGGAATGGATGATGATGGAAATGCGATCGAAGAAGATATTACCGGAATGAAAACACAGCAGATCATTGGTGACAAGCTTGGGGTATCAGCAGCATTTGTCGGACAGATGGAGAAGATAGAAAACAATGGATCGGAAGCATTAAAAGATGCTCTTATGAATGAAAAAGTAGGAATTTCACTAGGATCAAAAGTTGCTGGACTTGATCAGAATGAGCAGGAGAACTTTTTAAAAACTGTTCTGGAAAAAAAGGACGAGGGAGACACTATCACAAATAATGATCTTAGAAGATATCAGTACGAGAAAGAGAAAGCTTCGGTAAAAAAGAAAGAGGAGGAGCCGGAGGATGATCTTCTTCCTGGAAAACTGATCACAGAAAAGCAGCTTAAGGCTGATCTTAAAAAGGTCACAAAAGCATTAAAGGCAAACGGAGGCATCAGGCTGGATGATGCAAAATATGATTCATATATCCGGCAGATCCAGTTATTGGAAAAATTGTTTGTATAATAACATGTTTCATTTATAACATGTCTATTTTATAAAATTTCGCTGAAAGGAGAATTATAATGAATCAAGTACAATGGGAAAAATCAAAATCTGGCATTACTTCATACTTTGAAGCCATAGGAAATATGGTTCTTACATTTTCAAAACAAAGTGGTTACTCTGTAGAAACCATTCTTTCCTGTGATGACAATGAATTATTAACTATGTTAGAAAACAGTGAATTGCCTATAGCAAAAATATTACTGTTTTATAAAGAACCTGCATCGTATGCAAAGAGGGGCTTAAATTTACGTTTAAGTCAAATGCGTACTGGTGATGGAGAGTAAGAAAAAATATTTGGAAAGGAGGGACATTTCATGAAAAAAAGTACATTTAAAGATAGAATTTTAGCGTACTATAAGTTATTATGTAAATAGTATGCAGTATTGGTTGAAACACCTTAAGAAACAGAGTAATGCGAAATAATGATATATCACAATATTTATTATAAGCCATGATTATTTAGGGATGCTGCAGATGCTGTGGCATCCCATTGACAGGTTAGAATATATGAATCATTTGACATCTTTTAACATCACTACTACGGTAAAATACACAGAAAATGAGATATTAAAAAAGACAGGGCTCTCACAGGCAGCTTTCCATCGGAAAGCGATAGATGCGTTTCTGGCAGGTGATCAAAAGATTGACAGACGGCTGAAAATCAAAGAGATAAGCAATCCTGAATATGTTAAGAGGAGCTTTAAGGAGCTGATATATCTGGATGATGAACGGAGGAAGCTGCTGGAGCCGATCATGGAGCGTGAGAACGTGGGGATCACAGTTGTATTATTTCAGGCATTGTATGATTACTGTTTTGAAATGGCTTCCGTGCTTGATCATGACGTAGTAAAAAATATAATTGAGGGAAACTATACACTATAGAATGTAGAGGTTTCACAATTATGTCAGTAGAAGAAGAACTGGAACGCTGGTACGATGTGCTGAATGAGAATGTTTTTAGCAGCCAGCTTCCCAACGCAGTTTTCACAGTTTACTGTTCTGAACAGAGAAAAAAAAGCAGCATAATCTATGAAAGCGGCAAGGTATATAACATTTATATACACAGAAACGTGCTGCATGGAGAGATTGATAAGATAATCACATTTATCATCCATGAGCAGGTACATATTTATTGCAGAATAAAGAAAATTTCAGATACGAGCAGGAACCGCAGATACCACAATAACAGATATGCTGCTGTTGCAGAGGAGCATGGACTTATTCTGGAATATCGTGGCACAGAGGGCTATGTAACTGTAGGTACAGATGATGAAATCCTAAAATCTTTACCAGCCTTTATAAACCGTGACAGATGGGGAAAAATCCTGTCAGAATATGAAATCCGGTATCAAAACAGACTAAACTATGATAAAGGCAATTTTTGTTCGCAGGTGTTTGCCTGTGAGAATTGTAACAATAAGGCAGTTGGCCAGGAGCGCACAAGAATCATTTGCGATAAATGCAGGACATTGATGGTGCCTGTTATACGCGAAAAAAACACGTTTTTGCCGGGAAAGTATAAAACTGTCAAATGTCCGGGATGCAGGAGAAAGATTACAGGAATAGATGACGGAAAATATATATGTGGATTTTGCTTTGAGAAAATGATTGACGCAAAGTGATGGAAAAGGTTGGATGAATTACATCTAACCTTTTTCTTGCTGTCCACATATCAGGATAAAGGGGCATTCGACATTTGGATAAAATAACATCAACATCAGAATTTGCTTTTTCGACTGCGAGGTGGGAAGGGGATGCACTTCGTAACAAAGGAGAGTCCTATGGTTATGGGCGTGTATCTACAAAACAACAGAACCTTGACCGGCAGCTGGTTCAGTTTGCAATCCTTCCGATCAAAGAGAGTAATATATTCGTAGACAAGGAAAATGGCAGCACATTTAACAGGACTAATTATAAAAAGCTGGTTAAGAGGCTTAAGCCGGGAGATACATTATACATACACAGCATCTACCGGCTTGGCAGGAATTATGACGAGATACTGGAGCAGTGGTCTGTTTTGACCAGGGTAAAAAAGGTTTATATCGTAGTATTGAATATGCCAATCTTAGATACGAGACTGGAACGCGACCTCATGGAAAGGTTTCTGTGTGATGTCATATTACATATACAGGCATTTGCAGCGGAAAATGATAAAAATAATATTAAGGTGTCACAGGCAGAGGGGATTGCGAGTGCCAGGGAAAAAGGCGTAGTGTTTGGCAGACCACGTAAAAGCGACATCGATGGATTTAGGCAGAGGTATGAGGAGCTTAAGGAGCAGGGGTTAAAGAATGACGAGATCGCAAAGGAGATTGGCATTGGGATCAGTACACTGTACCGTTATCTCCGGGAATTAAATACAAAATATTGAACAAAAAAATGGAACAGCCACAAGCTGTTCCATTTTTTAAAAATCGATTTCACCTTGGTTGTTGACAATTTTATAAAAATAAAATATAATCTAACCAAGGCATTGAAATAAATTGATCGCAACAATTTATTTCAATTGTATGATATTCAATCTCACACATTAAATATCATCTATTAGTATAATAACAAAAACACCTTGAAATGTCAATGTATATTTGACAAAAACAAGAATCTTTACATAGAAAAACAGCTTATTTTTTGCTAGTTTCATGTAACAATTATACAAAACAGATAGATAATAATGAGGGTGAATCGCATCATACAATTGCGCATTTACCCTCTTTTTATTTTGTAACCAAAAGGACGATTCACAGATGCAGAAACTTAGTGTTGAAGTCCTGGAGAAAATGCTCGGAGCTGATCTGTCAAATCATGAGATAGACATGATGCTCTACATTGCCCGTTTTCAAGACGAGTTCGGGCATATCCGGGGCGTATATTACAGAGATATTTGTGAAAACGTCGGACTTTCATATCAGGGATTTTATGATTGTCTGCATTCCCTTGAACGTAAGGGAATCATAGCGTGCGAAAAGCGTAGTTATTTTGACTGGGATATTCAGGTCATCAATAACTCTTTTTGTGGTACGGAAAACTTTGGGCGAGGTTATGTATCGCTGCATTGTGGCATGGTGCGGTCAGATGAGTTTAAACAGCTTAAAGGCGGCGCAAAGCTTATGGCATTATGGCTCATGCGTGAATGGCTGATCAGCAGGAGCCGGTCCGGAAGCAGTGCGTACCAGATCACAAAAGAAAACCTGATTGCAAAATTTGTAGGACTGCTTAATGTGTCCAGACGTACTGTGAGGGAATATTTGGGCGATTTAGAGCCTTTTATGGATGTGTACTTAGAAAAAGGCCGTAAGTACTTTATAACCTTTAAAAAGGGCGCATACGAGGCTCTGCCGGGCAGGGATTCTGAAAACGATGAACTCAGAAACCACACGGTTACGATCTCCTGCAGGAGAAACCGGATCAAGGACGAGAACAGGCAGAAAGAGGAAGAAATCTGTACCATCCTAAAGCAGCACCACAAGGACATCATTAAGAACCTAGAATTTGATCTAAGTGCCATAATCAGGGAAAGCCTGGCACGGATCAATGCGAGCATACATAACAAGTACAAGTGGAAGAGGTATTTAAATCCTGCACTGGTACATAAGATCGTGATAGAGGAGCTTGCCAATGCGTAGGCATATACAATTGAACAGGGATTATGACAGACCTATGAGAGCCATAGGTCTCTTCGTGGTATCATAAATAGCATCTGGAGAGCCAGATCATCCATCCAAAAGGCAGTTTTCGGTGAAAAAGACACCGGGAGCTGCTTTTTCTTTTTTTACTGGAGAAAAGTATTCAAGTTTCACGACAGTTCAGAAAAAAAGCATTCAAATATCATTTCAATTTTTGATAAGGATATTCAAGTTTTAAACGGCTTATATAAATTTATTCAAATTTTACAGTAATAAATGAGATCTCCTATTCAATTTTTAAACTATCCACAAAGTGCCTCAAAGCCCCATAAATAGGGCAAAGACACAATATTTAAAACGGCTAATAAATCCTTTCTGAATACAATTCTTTCTTTTTATCAACTATATCTTGTTTGGGAATCAACTACTCTGCAAACAATCTCTTTTTAATTGATCCATGTCACCTTGACACACGAAAACACTCATCCATCCACACAATAAGGAAGCCGAAACGCATAGCGTTCCGCCAATATCTAAACTGGCATAAATGCCAGAATTAATAGATACCAGTAATCCTGATAAACGAAATAACTTATCAATCCATATGCTGAAATTCCAAAGAAAATGACAACAGCAAGACAATGAAAATCCAAGGGAAAAATTCAATAAAAAGAAAATTAGATGGGTTGATTACATTTCAATTATTGTCAAGCATGGAAATTTATGGTAAAATTCCATTTGTAGTAAAATTGTGTCGAAAACTATACTTTTTGGCAAACAAAAAAACATGAAAAAAACGTCAAATCTGTGTCGCAATCGCAGATTTTTTTTAATTTTCAGGTCATTTTATCCTCAAAAACACGACTTTTAAAAAGTATGATTTTTGAAACTTCATTGACTAACATGAAAGGAGGATATGTGACCAGAATAGAACAAATGTTCTTGACGTTATATTATATTTATAGTATAGTGTGGATAAGAAAAATACATTTGGAGGTCACAAAATGAAGAACACAAGTTATAAAAATAAACAATTCGTAC
>ERZ773190.2457-NODE-2457-length-14408-cov-10.914304_pt1 | contig 14408 bp, 13 predicted proteins | sample MGYA00511111_ERZ773190 | MGnify/ENA primary metagenome ERZ773190 (study PRJEB29015, sample SAMEA2737777) | human gut metagenome | biome: human gut; feature: human-associated habitat; material: faeces | place: China | collected 2012 ... | reverse complement strand
TCATTGGTGTGACTGTTCACAACACAGACTGGATCACCGTAGCAAGCGGAACGACCCCTGCGGAACAGTATACGAGAGCAACCGTCAATAACAACATGAAGGACGTGCGAGTTCACTATTATGTGGATAATGTATGTGCATGGCAGAATCTGCCCCACAGCCTGAGCGGCTGGCATGCCGCTGATGGCAGTGGTAATGGAAATCGCAGAACCATTGCCATTGAATGCATTATGTCCTCTGCGTATAATTCTACGGATAAGAAGTCGGAGGACAATGCAGCGAAACTTGCCGCAGCCCTTCTGAAACAGTATGGATTGAACATCAGCCACCTCTACACGCATACCCACTGGCTCAATGTTCGTGACGGACGAAACGGAACGGTTGACCAGCTGAACACCATGTACAATCGGTACAAGATGTGTCCGGCGTACATCTTGCCCCATTGGGCGGAGTTCAAGAAAAAGGTACAGTCTTATTTGAATGCAGGTTCTGCATCCACAACACCTATTCCTGCAACAAAGCAGCTTTACCGAGTGAGAAAGTCTTGGGCAGATGCAAAGTCGCAGCTGGGGGCGTATTCTTCCTTAGAAAATGCGAAAAAAGCCTGCAAGGTCGGATATTCTGTATTTGATGCCAACGGAAATGCGGTCTACACCAATGGCGGTAAGTTCACCAAAGGGCAGAAGGTTGCCATTCGTGCCAACACACCTTTGTTCGCCAGTGCAGAAACTACATCTGTAACCAGAAGAATCAGCGGCACTTACTATCTCTATGACGGCATTGCCTGCAAGAACGGTCGTTATCGGATCACCACAAAGCCGGAGTTCTGCGGAAAAACACCGGTGGGACGATTTGTGACTGGTTATGTTTCTTGGGATAATTTTGGGGTGATTGGATGAACGCAGAACAAAAAGACCAGATCCGGCAGCTGCACAGCAGCGGTCTGGGCTACAAGAAAATCGCAGCACAATTAGGGCTGTCTGTCAACACCGTTGCTTCTTTCTGCAAACGGCAGAGAGGAAGTGAATCCTGCCCACACTGTCCGCAGTGTGGGCGTTCTGTTGTGCAGACACCGCACCGAAAGCCGAAACGATTCTGTTCCACACAATGCCATAATACTTGGTGGAATCATCATGCTGTATCGGGGAACGGCAAACAACAACAGCTCTGTCCTATCTGCAAAGAGCCGTTTTTTGCCTATCCCAGTTCGCACCGAAAATATTGTTCCCGTCTTTGCTATGGGAAGTACAGAAAGGAAATGACTCATGGAAAAAGAACATTACCATAAGATCATTACGTATCAAACCACAGTTTCGATTTTGAAAAGCTGGATGCGTGCTGGATTGGTCACGCCGGAGGAATTCCAAAAAATCAACACCATAATTGCCGAACGTTCCGGCATATCTTTGTGCAGTATATTCCTTGACTCCTGCCCGATCGTACGGTAATATGTCATCGGAAAGGGGGAGATTATCACGGCACGAGTGATACAAAAAGTTGCATTTCCACAGAAAAAGCCGTTCCTGTTGAAACGGACGGCAGCCTATGCCAGAGTGTCCAGCGGAAAGGATGCCATGCTCCATTCTCTGTCAGCACAGGTCAGCTATTACAATCAGCTGATCCAGAGCAATCCGGAGTGGCTGTTCTGCGGTGTTTATGCAGACGAGGCATTGACGGGAACAAAGGAAAATCGGGCGGAATTTCAAAAGCTGCTGAACCGGTGCCGGCGGGGAGAAATCGACTTGATTCTGACAAAGTCCATTTCCCGTTTTGCACGAAACACGGTCACCCTGCTGGAAACGGTACGGGAACTGAAAACACTGGGCGTTGATGTCTATTTCGAGGAACAGCGGATTCATTCCATGAGTTCAGACGGCGAACTGATGCTTTCCATTCTGGCATCCTATGCACAGGAGGAAAGCTATTCTGCCAGCGAGAACAAAAAGTGGCAGATGCGAAAGGACTTTGAACAGGGAAAAGTCGGGAGTATGCGAATGCTGGGCTATCGGCGAACCAAGTCCGGAAAACTGGAAATCGTACCGGAGGAGGCAGAAATCGTCAGAATGATTTTTCTATATTATCTGTCTGGCATGGGTAAGCTTGCAATTGCCAAGAAACTGAACGAACAGCAGATATGCACGGTGCGTGGCTGTGCATGGACGACAGAGGACGTAAGGCGAACGCTCCGCAATGAAAAGTACACCGGAAACCTGTTGCTGCAAAAAAGTTTTCGGGAAAATCACATTACCAAGAAAAAGGTGGCTAACATCGGACAGCTTCCGCAGTATTTTGTTGCCGGTTCGCATGAAGCCATCATTTCGCAGGAACAGTTTGATGCGGTGCAGAAACAAATGGCGGAACGGCAGAAAAAATATGCCGGTTCCTGTACCACAAACCGATATCCATTTACGCAGAAAATACGGTGTGCCTGCTGCGGCAAGTATTACCGCAGAAAAACGACAGTGACCGGTGTGGTCTGGATTTGTTCCACTTACAACACCAAAGGAAAAAAATACTGTCCAACAGCAAAACAGATTCCGGAAAATACGCTGCTCTCTGCCTGCTGTGATGTTTTGGAAATATCGGAATTTGATGCGGAGCAATTTGCGGAACAAATCGAACAGATTCAGATTCCTGCACCCAATGAACTGCAATTCTGCTTTTCGGACGGAACGGAACAAACCGTATCTTGGAAAGACCGTTCCCGTTCGGAAAGCTGGACAGCGGAAATGCGAGAGAAAGCGAGGCAGAAAAAATGGCGACAGTCCTAAAAATACCGGCAAAGTTTCATCCCATAACGCATTTGCCGGAAACCAAGGTGCAGAAACGCAGAGTGGCAGCCTATGCCAGAGTTTCCACGGATTCCGAGGAGCAGCAGACCTCTTATGCTGCACAGGTAGATCGTTACACCAAGTACATTCAGGAACGGGCAGACTGGGAGTTTGTTGCAGTCTATACCGATGAGGGCATTTCTGCCCTGAATACCAAACATCGGGACGGCTTTAATCGCATGGTGGCAGATGCTCTGGATGGCAAAATCGATTTGATTGTCACCAAATCAGTCAGCCGGTTTGCACGAAACACTGTAGATTCTTTGACGACTGTGCGAAAGCTGAAAGAAAAAGGCGTGGAGGTGTTTTTCGAGAAAGAAAACATCTACACGCTGGATTCCAAGGGCGAGCTGCTGATTACCATCATGTCCAGTCTGGCACAGGAGGAGAGCCGTTCTATTTCGGAGAATGTAACTTGGGGACAGCGAAAGCGAATGGCGGACGGTAAGGTCAGCCTGCCGTACAAGCATTTTCTGGGCTATCGAAAAGGAGCAGATGGCTTGCCGGAAATTGTGCCGGAGGAGGCGGAGATTGTTCGGAACATCTATCGTTGGTTTATGGAGGGGAAAACGCCGACTGGCATTGCGAGAACATTGACAGAACAGGGCGTTCCGACACCTGCCGGCAAGGAGCAATGGTGTTCCAGCACAGTGAAAAGCATTCTGACCAATGAAAAATACAAGGGTTCTGCTCTATTACAAAAGAGATTTACGGTGGATTTCCTCACGAAAAAATCTAAGGTGAATGAGGGTGAAGTGCCACAATACTACATTGAGGAAAGTCACCCTGCCATCATAGTGCCGGAGGAATTTGAACTGGTGCAGGCAGAATTGCTGCGGAGGCAAAACCTACGGCGGCAATACAATGGGAAAAGCGTATTTGCTGCCCGGCTTGTCTGCGGCGACTGCGGAAATTTCTTCGGGGCAAAGGTCTGGCATTCCAACAGCAAATACCGGCAGGTGATCTGGCAGTGCAATCATAAATTCCGAGGGGTGTGCAAATGCCAGACACCCCATTTGCAGGAGAGCGTCATACAGCAGCGGTTTCAGGCAGCCGTTCAGGAATTGCTACAAAAGCGGAAAGCGATTCTGGAAAACTGTCAGGTGATGCTGGAACTGCTCACAGACTGTACGGATTTGGAGTATCAATTGCAGGAACTGGAAACGCAGAAAATGCGGATTTCGGAACAGGTGCAGGGATATGTTCGGGAGAACAGTGAAATCGTGCAGGATCAGGAAAAGTATGAGGAGCGGTATCAGGCACTGGTGGGACAGTATGAACCGCTGCAGAAACAAGAAACCGCCCTGCAGGAACAGCGAGCAGAGCGGTTGGCAAGACGAGAACAGATTCAAGGATTTCAAAGAATATTGACCGGACAAAATGGGATGCTGCCGGAATTTGATACACAATTGTGGCTGGCTGCTGTAGAAAAAGCAGTGGTGCATCGAGATGGAAAAATCGTGTTTGTTTTGAAAGATGGGACGGAGTTGGTGCAGAAAATTTGAGGTGGAGTGGGGTGCAGAACGCACTCCCTTTGCTTTTCGGGTGTGCATTGTATTATTTGTGACGTGCGTTTCCAAAAAGTGCCGTAAACTCGTTGTTTTACGGCACTATTTTTTTGCATTTTTACAGAAAACACGATTTTGACCCCAATTTGACCCCAAAACATCAAAAAAAGAATGGAGCAGGATATTTTGTCCTGTTCCATTCTTTCTTTTTACAAATTGATCATTACTATAAACTCACTCTGCTGCAAAACAATTTCATTCACTGGTGTGGGTGTAGGTGGATACATGGTAGCTAATTTCTGAACAATGGTATTTTTTAGGCACTGAATACCATATTGCAAATCGCCTGCTTCAATACTCATATCATCAAAATCAATCGGATTCAGTAGAAAGCCATTCAGCATCGGTGTTACTACAATTGCATAGGACTGTGTTTGCGATATATTGGGCAAAGTGAAGAACTCCTCCATCACTTTCATTTCTTCCTGCTTCTGGCTATCCAGAACATGAGTATAAGTATCCAATGTGAATGAAACAGAGTAATGTCCAAGCAGGATCGAAGTCGTTTTTGCATCCATCCCCTGCTCCATCGCTCTGGTTGCAAAAGTATGTCTGAGGGCGTGAAAGGTATAATGCCCAAGACCAGAAGCTTTCAAAATCTCGTCATAGAAATCCTTGAATGTTCTGGGTTCCAAATATCCGCCCAATGGGTTTGTCACCAGAAAGCCGGAGTCCTGATAAGCTGCACCAGCTGCCATGGCATCGTTCTGCTGAACCATTTTCCATTGCTGCAACTCATTTGCAATATTGGGAATCAAAGGAATTGAGCGAATGGAGTTTTTTGTTTTTGGCTCTTGAATCACAATTTCTGTCGAATTGCCCACACCATTGTAATCTACTTTCGGCAGACGATTCAGTGTACGACGAATAGACAGCATTCTCTTACCGAAATCAACGTCTTCCCAACGAAGGCCAAGCAATTCCCCCAAACGAATTCCTGTTGCAAGCGTCAAACGAATGAAAATGCCGTATCGGTATTTGTAACTGGTATAGATAAGCTTTTGCTGCTCTTCACGGGTGAGAATCTCAACCTGTGGCTTTTCATTGCGTGGCAGATTAACCGCATCACAGGGGTTAAAATCGATGTAATGCTCCAACACTGCCTGATTCATCGCTTTGTGCAAACATCGATGAAGATTCAGGATGGTTTTTGGAGAAAGTCCCTGCGTATTCTGCTTGTAGTTGTAAAAGTCCTGCAACAGCTTTGTGGTAAGATCTTTCAGCTTGAGCGTGGGGAATGCTGGTGCAAGGTGATTTTCAATGTATCCTCGATAGCTGACATAAGTAGATTGCTTGACTTTGTTTTTCATGTAGGTTTCCAGCCAAAGCCGCAACCAATCAAGAAAAGTGGTTGACGTGGGGTCAACGTGTTTCTGAAAGTGAATCTTGTACTCTTCTTCATGCAGCTTTTGAATCGCATCTGCTTTGGTTTTAGTATAGTAGGAGATGCGTTTCGGCTTCCCTGTTTCAAAATCGTAGCCTGCTGTGACACGGATCTCAAATCTGCCATCTGCTCGTTCCCGTATGCTGCCTTCATTGTGGTTTCTTTTTTTACGTTCCATATCGGATCCCTCCTGTATTTATTTTATAATGTTGTTGCATATCCGATTAAAATGGATTATTTTATCTGAGTCGATAGTAGGAAGAACGAGAAATGTGCAAGCGTATCACCACTTCTGAGAATCTGCTTTTTCAGATACTGATAGCCTTCACGCACGGTGTCTTTGCCGGAACATTTGTCCACAATGATATTATCTCTGCTGACCCCGTAATTTGTGAGAGCTTCAATTTGCCTGTCCTCGTGCTGTTCCCTGCTGGAAACACGAGCGTAGCCAAATGTTCTGTTGTCCATAAAAACACCTCCGAATTGTATCAAAAAGCCCTGCCACTTTTGAAACATCTCAAAAGTCAAAAACAGACTTTTTGACACAGGTTTCTGATAAAAAAATGACCGTCCCAGAAAGTACACTTTCTGAGACAGCCAAAACATTTAGAAAATTGCTGGATTGCTTTCTTGACACTGAATTGCACAAATCGTATTGTAAAGAAAAGTCGTATCGCACAGCATTTCCTCGATCTCATCGGCAGAGTAGCCATAGTCCAATAGTAAGAGAACATCCTCTTCTGAAACGCCATAGCATCCGCACATTTCCAACAACAATTCTTCCTGCTGCGTGTAATCATCTTCCCAATCATAATCAGAATACTGCCACACAACATTGCTGAAATCATTCTGCATCGCAAACGAAAATTCTGAGAGTTCCCCATTCTTGTTGATACGAATCATATCCCCTTCTTTGAGAGATATTTGCTCATACTTCAATTTTAACAAGCCAACTTTCCAAAGTGCCCTCGTTAAAATGGATTCTGTAGAGGCATAGACGTACAATCCAAGTCCTACAAAGTGGAGCAGGCACATTGGATTGCTGCCCTTGACAATGTAAAGCGTGTTGTTCTCATCCAAAACAGTAAAACAAAAACTCCCCTGCACCGATTCCGCCATGTTTTTGAGTGCATCAAAATTGAGTTTTCCCTGCTGTTCAATCAACTGCACCGCAACATAAGAATCTGTCTCTATTTTTGTTTTTGGCAAATGCTTTTCCTTACGCAATTCGATGTCGTTGTACAGCACCCCGTTATGAGCAAAGGCAAAATTCTTATCAGCATGACCATAAAATGGATGATTGTTATAGTTGAACTTCTCATTGCCTTGCGTCGTCATGCGAGTGTGACCCATAACGGCTCTCGTTCCGCTGGGTGTGTTAAATCGCAGTTTATGAGCAGGTTTTGGTCTTTTGTAAATAGTAACTTTTCCATTTTTCACATAAGCAATGCCGGATGCATCTGTCCCCCGCTCTTCTGCTGCATTCGCTAACGATTGTGTCAACTTTTTCAACAACTTATTTGATACAATTCCCTTGTAGTCCAGCCATCCAAATAATGCACACATCTTACATCTCCTCCTCTGCACGAACTTCTTCATTTACATAAAGCTGACGTTCCTTCAAATACTGAATCAGCTCCGGCTCTGTAATATCAGCCACAAAATCCGACCAAGACAGCTTCGCAATACTTTCATCGGTGTTGTACATGGCAGCATCACAGATACGATTGACCAACTGGATGGTAGCGATGAAAGTATTGTACTTCAAAGTGCCTCTGAAAAGTCTGAATTCAACTGTATGATAATTGCAGAGATTCACAGCGGCATAACGACCGTTTCCGCCTTTCTTCGCCTTGTCCATAATTGCTTTCGGTGTGTGTTCGTAGCCATAGCGAGCAGCCCAGCGGTTCATAGAATATTCGGAACGTCTTGAAAATTTCAGCAGTTCATTCCAGTGATGTTCTACGAAGTACAAGATTCTGGAGATCACCTCGTCCTGTCCTTCCTGGCTGTCAGAGAATGCATTGCGGTTCACATGGAGATGCAAACCACAGGTGCTTGTCTGATGCGAACGATAGCCCTGGCGAACAGCACAATGCAAAATATCTTCCCACGGAAATTCATTGCAATGGTAGTCCAGTGTGCATGGATGTGAAACTAGTTCCATCCCGTCATCCAGAGAACCATCCGTCTTGATGTAGAGCAAATCCTCATGCATGTTTGCAATATCCAGCAGTTCCTCCGCATAATCATCGTCTTTGCCTGCTTCATCAATTTCCAGTTCAATACCAAAGTAACGATTTCCCTCGCCATAGAAAATCGGGTTTGGCTTATAGCTGTAGTCATGAATCAAGTCAGAGTCTTCCCGTTCTTCCTCATAACAATCTCGACAGTATGCATCACCGTTCGAGTAGTATGCTTCATCCTCATAAAGCAAGGCATCACAGCAGCTGCATCTGGTATAGTGCTCTTCATAGCAATTTGTGCAAACAGTGGTATTTTCATCGCTATATGAATTCTCTCGCCAGATTCGAGAACCACAGCAATCACAGATTGTCGTGTGTTCTTCCAGGCAATCCGAACAGATGATGCGACCGTCCCATTCTGTATAGTCGTCATCATCGATGATGTAATTGCAGCACTCGCAAATTAAAACTTTTTCCTGCTCCATTGTGTTTCTTTCCTCGTTCATTTCAAATTCCTCCATAAAATGAAAATTGCCCTACCGATTTCTCGGTAGGGCTTTGTGTTTGGGTTAATATTCTTCTGCTAAAAGCATCGTTGAATGGTCGCCGTCATCAATGACATAGACTTTTTGATTGACTGGCTCTTCAAATCCGATCATGTAATCCTGAGAATATTCAGGCTGTTCTGAAGAGTGCCTTATGTGTTGTTTACCATCCAAAATATCCAGATCAAAAACCTGGAAATAATCACGCTCTTCTGGCATATGGTTGATACATTCCCACATAAAAAGCTGGAGTTCAAACGGGATATCCACCTGAACTCCTTTGGTAAGATAACGCTGATTGCTGAACATTTTACACCTCCTTGTTGGTTTTCTGTGTCCCTATATTCCGCTGAAAGCGGCTTCCCATCTATGTGACCGGCATCATCGTATGATCAGTACCTGGCATAGATTCACTATTATGATATACAATTGAAAAATGAGAATATGACAAATTTTCTTGAAAGAGCAGGCGGTTTATGGTATAATGAAAATAGATTCAAAGTATTGGAGGAAGAACGATGCGTGCAAAAAGACCACATGTACTGATTACGGAATCGAACAAATCAGAACAACCAGATTCAAATCATGATAAATTATTTATAGATGTATCTAAACAAAGTGATGAATTATTTCAATATCAGGGAAATACATCTTCGGATGATCAATATAAAAATCAGCAACTTGACACAGAAACGGTTTCCCAGCAAGGTTTATATAATATGCCGTCAGCAGATGTGGAACAGACTTTTCAAACTGGGATGCCACCAGCGATACCAACATCAACTACAATTCCACAGCAAAATTTATATAATATGCTGCAACAATATTCATTCAACAACGCATTTCAACCTGTTTTACTGCCTCAAAATATGGTACAACCAGCAATATCAAATTTCAATACGCTGCAGCAGCGTGGAGAACAAAAACAAACTTATCATCATACCTATTGCCCAGTAATCATGGAAGATTTCAATGCGTGTGTGACATATGTTGCTCAAGTAAATTCCAGTGCAGACAGCCGCTTTTCTATGAGCAGAGAAACACTTTCTTCTATGATCTACAAACATGAATTGAAAACTAACACAACTGAAATTGCTCATTTGTGCATCTATGCAGCACAGGATTATGGTACAAAATACAAAGTGGACATAGAATATATGGATGCAGAATACTACAGACAGTATCAAACCGTATTTTTAGATAAGAAAGATTGTACCCAGGGACGGATTGTGCAAATTCTCAAAGAAAATGGAATTTGCTGTTTTAATACCAGTCTTTCTCAAAAGAAAATCAGTGACTATCTGTATGTCAGAATTCAGGAAAAGCTACAAAATGAGAAACATGAACTGCCCACACACAGTGGATTTCAGGAAATAGACGACAACTATTGTTTTGTGACCAGTGAGTTTTGCGATAAAAAGGAACTTCCAAAAATCACAGAGAAAACCTTTCTGGTTTCCAATCAACTGTATTCAGAAACCGCAGAACTTCAATTTTACCAACTTGCACAACAGCATTCTTCTGTAAAACAGTTTTTGCGTTGATTTATCTGCGTTAAAATCCAAAATCCTTGGAATCAACAGCAGTGTTTGTGATAATGTTGTCAGCAGTATTTCTTCATCATCTCAGACGCAGGAACAACAGATCGCTGGTCTGGAAGCAACGCAAAAGCAAGTAAATGCATTCATAGACCTTACAATTAATCGTGATAACTCAGCAGCTGATGCTGTATCAAAAGCGAAAGATGATTTCTATAAAGAATATTCTTACCTGAAACCGGAATGTGAAAAGTCTGGTTGGGAAAAATTCTGCGATGGTTTGAAAAAAGTAGGAGATTGGTGTAAGGAACATTGGAAAGAAATTGTTTTAGCAATTGAACTTATAGCTGCTGTCGCTTGCCTATTTATACCAGGATTACAAGGAATAGGCGTAGGAATATTGCTTGGAGCATTAAAGGGTGCTATTACAGGTGGCTTGATAGGAGGCATTACCAGCTTGCTATCAGGAGGTTCGTTTTTAGAAGGTTTTGCTCAAGGTGCTTTGGATGGAGCAATAATGGGTGGTGCCTTAGGTGGAGTTGGTGGAATTGCAGGTAAATTTATAACCTGTGGTTCTAAACTCGGAAATGCAATCCAGACAACAGCAAAGGTCAGTGGTGCAATGTCAAACACCATGGACGGATTTGATACGCTAGCAATGGGACTGGGAATGATAGATCCCGATAATCCGTTAACAGCATTGAACAATAAGCTGCATCAAAGTGATTTGTATAACAATTTTCAGATGGGTGTAAGCCTGATATCATCATTTACAGGTGCGGCTTCTCAAAACATGGCTTGCTTTATTGCAGGAACTACGATTCTTACAGCTACAGGTCTTGTTGCAATAGAAAAGCTTGCCGCAGGAGATAAAGTTATATCAACAAATCCCGACACGCTTGAAACTGCGGAGAAAACTGTTCTTGAGACTTATGTCCGACAGGTAGACAAGCTTGTACATATTACAATAAATGGAGAGGAAATCGTTACAACCGATAATCATCCGTTCTATGTACAAGGCAGAGGATTCATCAATGCAGGAAACTTGCTTGTTGGTGACAAGCTTGTCAGTGTGAATGGTGAAGACTTAATTATTGAAGATTATTACCTAGAATTGACAGAAGAACCTGTTTCGGTGTATAATTTTCAAGTGGAGGATTTCCATACTTATTTTGTTGGTGATTGTGCTGTTTGGGTGCATAATGCGGAATGTAAAGTGAGTTCTTCAAGAAGAGAACATATATTAGAAGGAGAAGGTCCTAATGATCCTGGTCATGGTCCTAATAGAGGATTTGGTAATAGTGCTTTTCCTGATACTTGGACAGATGATTACGCTATAAAAGCAGTGGAAAATGTAGCCAATAGTCCAAATTCAACATGGCAACAATCAACAGGACCTGGTGGAGGACGCAACGCTCCCGTTACAATAGGAGGTCCTGATGTGAATGCACCGCTAACTACAAGAAATGGACGACCAGTTAGGTTTGTTGTTGAAGGTAGAAATCATGGATTAGATGTTAGAGTTATTGTTGAACCTGGTGGTGAAGGAATAGTTACAGGATTTCCGATTAATCGATAAATTTCTAGGAGATTAAATGATGAAAAAAGAAGCATATGATAGGTTTATGTCAAAAATGTCAAGTGAATTTGGCAATGTTGATAGTGTAAAAGAATTTCTTTTAGATGCAGAGGAATTAGCTAAATATGGAGAAAAACGAGTAGCACTTGAAAATCTACTTGAAAATTTACTTGAAAATGAAATATATATTTCATCTGAATTAATAAATTTGGCGGAGGAAGCATTTAGTGATAATCCGACAGATTATGATAATGAATTAATTTATGACATAAAACAATTTTAACTAAATCTGTTATTTGAGGAGTACTATGATTATGATTGAAAATAATAATGATTTGGCAGAACTCATATCCAACTCACAGGTAGCATTTTTAAATGGCAGATATCAAGAAGCATTTAGCCTTGCAAGGTCAGCAATCAAACTTGATCCTAAATGTGCTGATGCATATCAGTGTGCTGCTGTATTTTATAAGATAATCCCCTACCGATTTTCCTGCTCCAATGCGATACAGATGCTCTATTTCACCTTTTAATTCATCTGAAAAATAAGGTAATTCTGGCGTGCAGCAGATATTCTCAATGCCAAGTTGCAAAGCCTTGTTATAAATCTCAGTCTTCAGTTTGTGTGTTGGAACAGCAATCAAAAATTTCTCATTTGGATGTGCCTTGATGTAATTCAGATATAAATTTGTTTTTCCAATTCCTGTTTGAGCTTTGATAATGTGTAGTCCCCTATTTTTAGAATGCATTGCCTCCAGAAATTTATTTTCGAGATCCCATTCTGCTTCTTCGATAGAAACATATTCCTGTTTCTTTATGGGCAAAATCGTACAATCCCCCGGCTTGGCAGTCAAAATCATGTTTTTAGCATGTAGACAATCTTTTTCATAAGGGCAGACTTGACAGCCTGTGGGCTGATAGTCCATTTCCATGAGCATATTCAGAATCTGTTTCCAGTTTCGTTGATGATAGGCTTCATATCGTGCGTTCTGTTCGGATTGTAGAATATGAAGAAACTGTGTTTTTCCCTTTTCAATATTGATTAGATTGGTTGCAATATGAAACAGTTCTGGATAGTAGTAATATTCCGAACCATCAAAAAATCTCCTGTAAAGCCGACATCTGTCATACAGAATGTTCCAATCCAGATTTCGTATTACTTGTCTTCTACCGTTTTTTAGCTTGTCAGAAGCATGAGAACGGACAGGCTGAGGACTTGTTTCTGGAATGAAACTGCCATGATCTGTAATCGGATGATTCTTTTCAAAACGAATGCGGTTGGCAATGTAGAACTTCTGTAATTCTCTGGTGTAGTGCTTGCCGCCATATTTGTCAAACATATATGCAGTAAAAGCGAGTATGATTTCTCCCAGTGAAATTTCATGCGGCTTACTTGCAAGATGTAGCAAACCTTTTCCGCCAAAAAACAATCGTGCGGAATCTTTGCAGGCTTCATCGCAATTTTCGAATATTTTCATAAAAATGCTTACGATAAATTTTGCAGTAAACGAGTCTGTAATTTTATGCTGTAATGCAAAGACGACCCGAAATCTTTCATGTTCTATTGTATGGGAAAAGGTCTTGTATGCAAACAGCATTTTTAGGTGATAGTATTTTGCTCTCTGCTGTATGATATGGAACGGAACACCACTGTCAAAATCAAGACCGATTATCTGTTGGGATTTGAAATTTTCTGCCCTACGCTTGCCATGATACACGGCAGGACAAAAGGAACAACCGGCTTCTCCCACTTCAGATGCAAGCTTTTTGTAGTCCATTTTCGTTTCCACCAAATGATTGCTAATGACTCCAATCTCTTCACCAGTCGGCTTTGTTGTGTGCTTTACGCCATGAAACGATATATCGTATTGAAACATAACAAGATCAACTCCTATCTGATTTTTACAGAATTGTTTAGACCATGTTGTTTTTTGATCTTGATGTAACATAAAAATAAATCTCTTTGCAGATCTGAGTACAACAATAATCTGCCTTCTTGAAAAAAATAAATTTTTAAAATGAGGAGAGGTGATGAAACAGAAAAAAATAGGCATAGCAAAATTAGATTTCCATTTTCAATTATTTTAGAGTACGGAGCGTGGCTGAATCACAGAGGAGAGCAGAAATGCGAGACATATGGTTCAGCCGGAGCGTTTGGGACAGCTGCTTTCTGCCCAAACGTTTCCTCTCTTTGGAAAACGCCCAGTCCCTCACTCCTCTAAGGCACCTACATGACAGCAATGCAGGCAAAGAAAAGCCCGAAAGCAACCAAATGCTTTCGGGCAATTTTTATTAAGACTTCATTTTATGTGTAATGTAATCTGAGATTGCTTTTGCTGGAACTTTGTAACGATTGCCTTCTTTAAAGCCTTTCAGATCACCTGATTTCAAGAGCTTGTAAAATGTACTTCTTCCGATTTTCAGAACATCCATAACCTCTTCCCTCGTGAGAATTTCTTCATCTGCAAAAATATGATTCATGAGAACCAGCCTCCTTTTCTTGTTACTTTGAATTAATATACCGCTGTAATTCTTCACTGCTGATGATAATTTTTCTTGAACTGATTCTCTTTGCAGCAAGTGCTTTAATTTGGATTAGCTTATATATGGTATCAACGCTGACAATCAGTACAAAAGCTGTTTCTTTTACTGTGAGAAATCGTTTGAGTGCTTCCAAATGAAAATATGACATCCATCACACCTCCTTGATTTTTATGATTATGAGCTTGTGTTCATAGGCGTTTTAAGAGTGTAGCAGCATGAGAAATCATAATCAT
>ERZ773190.2450-NODE-2450-length-14449-cov-6.093928_pt1 | contig 14449 bp, 13 predicted proteins | sample MGYA00511111_ERZ773190 | MGnify/ENA primary metagenome ERZ773190 (study PRJEB29015, sample SAMEA2737777) | human gut metagenome | biome: human gut; feature: human-associated habitat; material: faeces | place: China | collected 2012 ... | reverse complement strand
CCGGCTTGCGCGGCTGTGCGGGGGCTTTCCCCTCACGCGCGGGCTGCTGCGCCTGCGGGGCGCTGCCATTGCCGGCAGGGCGACGACGGCGGCGACGGTGCGGTGCACCGTTCGGGGTTTGTGCAGCTTTTTCCATAATTCACCTGAATCCTGTTATACGCCGATGACACGGCATTCATTGTAATATCGTTTTTCCTCGGCATGGCCCATGCTGAAGGTCTTGCGGGGCAGCACGCCGCCCAGCACAACGCCCTTGAACAGGTCAGCCTTCGCAAAGTCGGGCAGCAGAATGGCCGTGGCTGGTTTGGCCGGGTCGGAGGCCAGCGCCAGCGCCGTGCTTTCGCCGTGGATGTAGTCCACGGTCACGCCGGGATGGGCGGGCAGGAAGTCCGCCAGAAATGCCTCCACACTGCCGACGGTCAGCGGCGCGGGAGGATTGGCCAGCGCGACGGCACTCTCGCCGTGGGCATCGGCCAGGCGCAGACGCTGGTCGGACATCGTCGTACTGCTCCCCTGCTGCTGGTCCCAGGCGTCGAGCGCGGCATACAGCTCCTTGGCACCGACGCCGAACACGACGCGGTGGATCGGCTCGATCTCAATGGCGGGGCTGTGGACGTTGCAGACCTCGGCCAGGCACCAGCGCGCCGGATGGGTCCTGCGCTGCTCCTCGCTCAGGGTGGGCTTCAGCTCCTCCCAGTAGGCCTTGGCGGTGGCCAGGCTGTGATTGCCGTCACCGACGGCCAGTACCATCGGCTGCTGCCCTTTGGCAGCGGGCCAGCGGCGGGCAAAGGCGGCAGGGTCGGCCAGCGCCGCCAGCGCGGCGTCGATCCCGGCGATCAGCGTGGGGTCCTCGACGGCCCAGCCGCGCAGATGCCCGCCGCCCAGCATCAGCTCACCGTCGTAGAGCGGCGGCAGCTGGTTCTTCATCAGTCCGATGGGCTCGATCAGCGTGCAGTCGGCGTCGTCGGCCAGCATCATGACGTGGGGCGTTTCCAGCGTCGCCCCGCGGCGGACCTTGAGGCGCGGCGGGATGCGCTCCACGACGGTGCTCTCGCTCGGGCGGATAGCGGGCTTGGAACCCTTCGCGTAGTCGTAGGCATCAAGATCGACAGCGCCGACAAGGCCCTGCCGGACCGTGCCGTCCATCTGGGTACGCTCAACATAAACGTAGCCATGTACTTTCCGGGTCAGAACGGATTTGCGGTACTCATCCATCGTACGGCGGATGCTCTCTAAGCGCTCGGCCTCCTGCGGGGTGCCTAAGTACGCCTCCGGCAGAACGATGTGCAGGGTGCTGGGCTTGCCGTCGGCCAGGTGCTCGGCGCGCTGCCAGTACTCCGGCTGGGAGGTGAACTGGTCAACGGCGATGCAGGCCCACGGGTCCAGCGGGACCCCGGCGGCGGGCAGTAAAATATCGGCTGCGGTAAAGCAGGCTTCGGACATAACAACGACCCCCTAACAGTTACAGAACAACGGTGTGGCCAACCAGAGCGTAGATCGCCAGCGACAGCACGCCGATGTAGATCATCGAGCTGGGCAGACCCTGGAAGATCGAGGAGATGGCCTTACTGCGCAGACGGCGGCGGCCCTCCCGAACGATAAAGACGGCAAAGACATAGCCCAGCCCGCTGCCCAGAGCGAACGCGACGCTTTGCAAAATCGTATAGTTCTGGTTCGCGCAGATGAGCATCGTGCCCAGCACGGCGGTGCTGCAGGTGGCAAGGCTGAGCTGGCTGCGGCAGCTGGCGCGCAGCTTGCGGGGCAGCACGCCCAGCAGCAGCCAGGCCACGGCCATGGCCGCGATGCCGCAGGTCAGGTAGACGATGGGCCGCAGGGCCGAAATGGGCAACCATGCGGGCAGATAATCACGCAGCCACGGGAAAAACAGGTCATGTGCGGCCCAGCCCGCAGGTGCGGACAGCGTGATGACCAGCAGCAGCGGCAGGCAGAAATCCCAGACCTGCGCGCGGTGGTCTGGCACGAGCTTCATCAGGCGGGTGACGCCCAGCGCGCGGGCCAGGATGACATTCTCCGCAAAGACGGCCAGCACCATATAGCTGATAAACTGCACAATACCGTTTAAAATCGGCTGCAGCTCAGTGCTTACGGTCAGCATACAGGCGGCGCACCTCCTCATGTTTATAATCGGTGTACAGGTTGGCAGCGGCGCACCAGATGGCGGCCAGGATACCCACGATGACAAAGCCGCCCGCGGGCAGTGCAGCCAGCGGCAGCAGCGCATTGTGCAGGATGACATTGCCAAAGACCGCGCCCGTGGCCAGCAGCTCACGCAGGCAGCCCACGATGAGCAGCACAACACACATGCCGAGTGCGTTGTTGAAGCCGTGGCGGAACGCATCCCTCACGGGTTCAAGGTCGGAGAACTCCATGCGCTTGACGATGGCGGGCTCCACGACCATGATCGGCAGGTAGATGCCCAGCAGCGTCAGGTCAGAGCCGAACAGTGCGTAGAGCAAAACATACGTAGGGATGTAGAGAAGCGCCGCAGAGTAGCAGTACACCACGGGGCGGAAGCGGTTCTTTGTCAGATGGCAGATGGCCACGGCCAGCACACGGGTGAAGGTGACCAAAATCAGCGAGGCGATACAGAGCATGAGCGCCCGCTGGCCGTCCAGCGCGGCACCGATGACCGGGGCCATGCCGAGGCCGCGCACAAGCACGGGGTTGGACAGCCAGATATGGTCGGCGCGGATGCGCTCGTTCAGGGCAGCCTCCGCCGCGGCGTAGGAGCGCGAGGCGCTGGCTTTTTTGGACTTCGGCGCAGGGGTCGGCTCCGGGTGGGCGGTGTGCTCTGCCGGGGCGGGCGCAGCCGGTGCCGCAGGGGCCGCCTTTTGTACCGGCGGCATGACCTGCGTGGGCTGCTGGGCGGGCTGTGCCGCGGGTGCAGGGGGCTGCACGGCATGGGCGGCAGGCTCGGCAGTTCTGCGCTTCGGGATCGAGATCGTGCGGGTCTCGTCAGCTGCTGCGGGTGTCTGGTTGCTGCGGGCAGCGGGAGTGGGCTGGGGTGCTGCGGACGGTGTGACCGCGGGACTCCTGCCGTACTCCCGGTCCCGGTAGCTGCGGAACCGATCCTCCTCGGCCTGGGCTTCCGCCTGGCGGGCGGCCTCGCGCTCAGCCTGGCGGCGCTGGACCTCCTCCAGCATGGCGCGGCGCTCGGTCTGGGTGTAGCGCGGGCGGCTGGTGGGGATGATGACGGTATCATTGTGGGCAGCGGTGTTGCGCGGGGGCGCTGCAGGCTGCTCCTGCGGCTGTACGATCGGCTTTTTGGGCACAGGGGTCCCGGCCTGCATGGCGGCGATGGCCTGCTCGATCTCAGCGCGGGTGGCCCCCTGCTCTGCCATGCGGCGGGCAGTCTCCACCATCTCTTTAGTGATATGCGGGATGATCAGCGTCTCGGAGCGTTCCTCGCCCCGGCGCTTACTCGGTTTTTGCTGCATTGGCAAGACGCTGCTCCTCCTCTCTCATAAAGCGGATGCGCTCGGTACGGTGGCTGATGAGGTCCAGCCACTCGGGAATGGCGCCTGCGATCAGCAGGGCGCAGCAGACGGCGCACTCATACGGGCTGAAGGTGCGGAACACATGGGTCATGATGCCGAGCATCGTGCCGTAGACGATGCGGCTCATCGGACGATCCGGCATCGTGACCGGCTCACAGATCATGAACAGGCCGCCGAACAGCGCTGTGCCGGACAGCACGATATATTTTTCGAGATAGACGCGCTGGCGGATATACTCCCACGGGAGGGAGAAGGTCGGCAGCTCGTTCAGGTTCGGGAAAAGCCACGGCAGACCGATGACAAACACAAAAAACGGGATGACGACCAGAGGGCTGATGCGGCCCCGCACCAGCAGGAAGAGGCCGCACGCCATCAGGACGAGCGCGGCGCTTGTGCCCACAGCGGCCGAAACATTGCCGGTCAGCAGATTCATCGTGCTGGCGCTGGGCAGACCGCCGTCGCGCAGGGTCGCGTTCATGCCCTCGACCAGAGTGGTGTTTACCTCCCCAAAGAGCGGCAGCTGGGTGCCGGGCACAGGGTAGGAAAAGACATTTTTAGGCCAGGAGATGCCGGCGACCACGACGCCGACGGCAGCCGGGTGGAACGGATAGTGCCCCTCACCGCCGAAGGCCTCCTTGACCAGCACGGCAACAATGACGGCGGCGATGACGATGGGATAGGAGATGCTGGCGGGCATCATCAGCACGATCAGCGCGGCAAAGCACTCGCTGGACGGCTCATGGGACTGGTAGCCCGTGCCGTGCAGCGGTGCCAGCGCGCAGTCGCACAGGTAAGCGGTCAGCAGCGCCGCCAAAAAAAGCAGCACCGGGCGCAGACCGTAAAAATAGCATGACATCCCGACCAGCGGGAGCGAGCACCAGAGAATATCGCTGTAGTAGCTGTAATTCGGGCTGCGCTCGACTTTCATACGTTTGGGCATGGGGAAAAGCTCCTTTACTTGCTGTGCAGTACACGTACCACAGCGGCGGGATCCTCAGCGCGGAAAAGAGAATTTCCGGCTACGAGCCAGTCGACACCGGCCTCAATACACTGCGGGCCGGTCACGGTGTTTATGCCGCCGTCCACCTCGATCAGGGTGTTGCAACCCAGACGGGCACGCTCGGCACGGATGGCGGCGATGCGGGTAGGGGTGGTGGGAAGAAATTTCTGCCCGCCGAAGCCCGGCTCCACGCTCATTACAAGGATCAGATCCACAACGCCGAGATACGGAAAGACGGCCTCCACGGGGGTGCCGGGGCGGATGCTGATGCCGACCTGACAGCCGGTGGCGCGGATGGCGGCGATGACTTCCTCCACCGTGTCGGGCACGGCCTCAAGATGGAAGGTGATGAGATCGGCGCCGGCCTTGGCAAAATCCGCGGCATAGCGGGCCGGGTCGCTGATCATCAGGTGAACATCATAAAAGACATCGGGCAGGGCGGCGTGCAGGCAGGTAAGCACCGGCGCACCGTAGCTGATGTTCGGCACAAAATGGCCGTCCATCACATCAAAATGCATTACATCGGCACCGGCCTCCAGCAGGCGGGTGCAGTCCTTGTGCAGGTTGGCAAAATCGGCCGACAAAATCGAAGCGGCAACTTTCGTCATGATACAATTAACTCCCTTATATAAACTGGTTCCCACAAATTCCTGTGCAGTGCGCACATATAAGGGTATTATATCCCATTACAAGCCAAAAAGCAAGGCGGCCGCCAAGCACAAACCGCCCGCAGAGCTGCCGCAATGCGGCTCTGCGGGCGGTTGTGAAAGTTTTTCAGCGGGCAAGGGCAGCCAGCAGTAAAAGGACAAAAAGGGACTGCAGTGTAAGCAGTCCCGCAAAGAGCGGATGCTGCCGGAGCATTTGAGTGAAGGTACGCCCGCGCATGATGGGTCAGTCCTTTTTGTGGGTGCGCCAGTGGTGCACGGTCTGCAGCTGGAATTCAAAATCCCGGGCGTCCTTGGCCAGCTGGCTCGACAGGATGATGCCGGAGATGAAGAGCAGCAGCGCTGCGACCAGCACAAAGCAGCAGACAATCAGCGTGGGGAAGCGCGGAACCAGACCGGTCTGGAAATACTCACTCAGCACCGGCACCATAAAGCCGACGCCGAACACCGCCAGAATGGCCGCCAAAATGCCGAAGAACATAAACGGGCGGTAGTTTTTAAACAGCCGGCCGATCGTACCCAGCACCTTGAAGCCGTCTGAGTAGGTGTTCAGCTTGCTCTCGGAGCCTTCGGGGCGGTCGCGGTAGTCGATAACGACATTCTCGACCTGCATGTTGCGCTGCAGGGCATGGATGGTCATCTCGGTCTCGATCTCAAAGCCGCGGGACAGCACCGGATAGGTCTTGACGAACTGGTAGCTGAAGGCGCGGTAGCCGGTCATAATGTCCTTGATTTTGCCGCCGAACAGATGGTTGGTGCAGAACCGCACCAGATCGTTGCCGAAGTTGTGGAACGGGCGCTTGTTCTGGGTGTAGTAGGTGCTGGACAGCCGGTCACCCACGACCATGTCTGCCTGACGCTCGGTCACGGCGGCAACCATCTCGGGCGCAGCCTCAGCCGGATAGGTGTCATCGCCGTCCACAAGGATGTACGCCTCCGCGTCTATTTCGCGGAACATGCGGCGCATGACATTGCCCTTGCCCTGCTGGTACTCATGGCGGACGACAGCCCCGGCCTTGGCGGCCAGCTCGGCCGTGCCATCGGTAGAGTTGTTATCGTAGACATAGACCGTAGCGTCAGGCAGGACGCGGCGGAAATCCGTGACGACCTTCTCGACGGTTTTGGATTCGTTGTAGCAAGGGATCAATACGGCGATTTTATCCATAATACTCCTCCGGGGATTTACATCCAGAATTGAACAAGGCGGCTGACGGTGTAATAAAGGGACGGATTCATGCCCTGCAGCCAAGGCTCCATGGCGAACAGCGTGCAGAAGCGGTAAACGGCGGTGTATGCCACGGCGGCAGCCATGACCACGCGCAGCGCAGACAGTGCGGCAGCGGCGGTGGCATCCCCCACGGCGGTGCGGCGGCTGAGTGCGCCCTCGGCACAGAACCAGCACAGCGCCGCCCCGACGAGCAGTACCGGGCTGTAATCCATCAGATAGCGGTAGAGCACCCCGGCCATTTCGCAGTCCACAACGGTCATAACGACCATGGCGGCGATGCCGCCGTAGACAATGCCCGCCACAGCGCGGCGGTGGTGCAGACAGCGGCGGAACGCGGGCAGCAGCGGCAGCGCCAGCACCCACAGGTAGGGCGTGGCGGCCAGCATACCGCCGGTGAATTTCTCGCTGATGGTGCGAATGACGGCGTTCGTCTGGACATCCGTCTCCCGCAGGAAGGGGAACACGCCCTGCCAGCTGGGCAGCTCAAACAGGCTGGTAAACACAGCAGGCCCGATGCGCACGGCATTGAAGCCGCGCTGGGTCATATCGTTGCCGGTCAGGTTGTAGTTGGCACCGAAGTCGAAGGGCGAACCGAACCGCGCGGCGTTGTACCACATCAGCCCGGCGGCAACTACGACCACCGGCAGGATAAAGGCGGCGGCCTCCCCTACCCCGGCGCGGCTGCGCAGCCGCTTTTGCCCGATGTACCGCTGCCAGAAGATGGGCACGGCCAAAAAGGCGAACAGCTCCATTTGAGGGCGACACCCGGCCACCAGCGCTACAAACAGGCTGCCAAAGGCAAGCCTGACTAAAAGCGCCCTGCGCTTTTCCACTGGGGTATTGGCGGCGGAAAGCCAGAGCCACAGCCCCAGCATCAGCAGTGCCGCACCGCAGAGGATGGCGTACTCATAAATGTAGGGCCGCACCAGCAGGTAATACAGTTGGCCGCCCAGCACAACGGCGGCCACGGCCAGCAGGTACGCGGCGCTGGTGGTCCGCGGGAACCACCGGCGCACGGCCTGCCCCACCAAGCCGAAGCAGGCGGCAAGAAGCAGCAGCCCCAAAACGACCATGCAGGGCGCATAAGCCAAGTTCTGGATACCGGTCAGTGCCTCAAACGGCAGTTGGAATAACAGACACGGTACGATACCAAAATAGACGTAATATCGCCCATTGTAGAAGGCGTGATCCCAGTGGATATCGTTGATCTGCGCCGCATCCCGCGCCCCGGCATCGTAGGGGTTCTCCAGCGCCAGCAGCTCGGCGGGCGGGTCGGCCTCCAAATCTAAGCGGCCGTTCAGCAGACTGTGGGCCAGCGCGCCGTACTGCTGGTAGACAAAGCTGACGGTGCTTTTGCCGTCCCAGAACGCGGTGTTGTAATCTTTCGTGGCAAGGCCGGTGTTGCTCGGCTCCCAGAAAGGCACGACCACCACAAAGGCGGCCAGCACCAGGCCCAGCACGGCGGCTGCGGCGCGGTCGCACACATTGCCTGCCAGCCAGCGGCGGTGCCATAACCCGCTGGCCGGGCGCAGGCCATACAAGGTCAGCAAAGCCAGAAATACCGCGATAAAACGCAGAACCGAGAAATCCAGCGCCCGCGGGGCGTTCGCCGTGATGCCGCTGAACGTCAGCGCCACCGGGAACTGCGCGTAGGTGGAGCTGTACCCGGCGGCAGTCAGCGTCATCATGCCGACGTTGCCGGTCAGGTCCAGGCTGATGGTGTGGGTGCGCGGGGCCTGCAAGCCGATCTGCCAGCTGCCGAAGCGGGTCAGCTCGGTGTTGGCGGCGTCGGTGCCCTCAATGGTGAAAGTGACGGCGCTGTCCGCGTGGAGCGGGTCTGTGTCGTCACTGACCAGACCGTCAAACCGCAGGTTGTAGATGGGGTGGTCGATGTCCAAAAACCGCAGGTAGGTCCGCCCCTCGTCCAGCGAGATCGTACCCAGCCCACGCCCAACGTTGATGTTCTCGTCGAGGTAGTCAACGAGCTGGAACGGCTCATAGCTGTGGGTGTTGAAGTAGGCAACGTTGCCGACGAACACTTCCAGCCCCAGTGCCGTGACGAGCAGCAGCGGCACAACGGCTTTCAGCCCCTTGCGGCCAAAGCTGTGCAGCCCGGCGGTGACAAACCCGGCCCAGCCGTTCAGTGCTGTGACGGCCACGAGACGGAACGCATTGAAGCCGACGGTCAGCCCGGGGCGGTGGTAGGCAAAGCCGGCGAACAGCCAGGTGGCCAGCCATAGGCCGATGGCCCAGACGATGTCCTGCTTTATGACGCTGCGTCGTTGAAGCTTTCCGGGCAAAAGCCCGAACAGCGCAGAGACCAGCGCCGTGAGGAAGATCGTTATCAGGAAAAACATGGGGCGCAGTCGGCTCCTTTCAGTGTGAATAAGGCTTTCCCCCGGGGAAGGCTTTTGTCACTGTTTCGCGTACTTTTCGATCTCATGCAGCCAGAAATTGGCGGTACGGTCCCAGCTGTATTTCTGCAGGACCTCGTCAGGAGCGGCCACGGGCTGGGCGGCCAGCTTGTCAAGGTCGGTGTCGTAGTCATAGGGATCAAAATACCGCGCCGTATCGCCGTACAGCTCGGGCAGGCAGGTGGCGTTGGCCAGCGCGATGGGCGCACCAAGCGCCAGTGCCTCCAGCGGCGGGATGCCGAAGCCTTCAAACACGGCAGGGTGCAAAAACAGCTTGCAGTGCTTCATTAGGGCGGCGTTCTCGGCGTCCGAGACATAGCCGGGGTAGAAAACATTGTGGGTATCCTTGGCCTCGGTGTCATCGCCGAAGGCGCGCAGATCCTTGCCGCCCGCGACCACAAAGGTCTTGTCGGGGTTGCGGCGGGCGACTTCGCGGATCCATTTGAAGTTCTTGTGCTTCGCCAGACTGCCGAGCGCGTAATAATACTCCCCTTTTACAACGCCGGGCATCTTGTCAAAGATGCTCTCGTCAGGGGTGACGCCCTTCATATGCTCCCAGCCGTTGTAGGTTATGCCGATCTTGTCCAGCGGGATGCCCAGCTTCTCGCTGATGAGGTGGCGCTGGTTGTCGCTGACGGTGAACACCCGCTGTGCGAACCATTTGGTGGACAGGCAGTGCACCCAGAACTTGAAGCGGAAAAAGCCCTTGTCGGTATCCATGACGAGCGGGCGGATGTCGTGCAGCACCACAACACTGCGCTTTGTCAGCAGCATATCGCTGGCAAGGCCGACATAAAAGGCGTGGGTGCGGCGCAGATAGGCGGGCAGCACGGCCAGATTGTAGAAATATTTGACGGCCTTGAGCGGCACAAGCCGGATGTTTTTCAGCTCCGGCAGGTGGATGGGGCGGCCGTCGTCCCGGTAGGCGATGCGGACATCCAGACCGGTGCCCTCGATGAGCTTGTCCAGACGCACCACAGTTTCATAGACATAGCGCGGGATGCCGGTGATGTTGTCGCACAGCACCGTGCCGTTGATGACGATGGGGTTCAATCCAGTTCCTCCTTCTCCCAGTGGGAGCAGTCCAGCAGCTCCTGCTGCCAGTCGGCCATGCGGCGCTCGCAATACTCCTTCAGCTCGCGCTCAAAGCGCTCCTCACTGAAGGAGCGGCTGTGCTCACGGATTTCTTCTTTAGAATAGGCCACGCCGTCGCGCTCAAACCGCTCGATGCAGTCGGCAAGGCTCTCGACGGTCTGCTCTTTGAACCAATAGCCGGTCTTGCCGGGCACAACGCTCTCGCACGCGCCGCCGCGGCCGTAGGCCAGCACGGGCGTGCCGGCGCTCTGGGCCTCCACCGGCGTGATGCCGAAGTCCTCTTCACCCGGGAAAAGGAACGCCTTGGCCCGCAGATAATAGCTGCGCACTTCCTCGTCGGAAAGGCCGCCGCCCAGAAATTCCACGGTCGGGCCGGCCATAGCCTTGAGCTTGTCCAGCTCTCCCCCGCCGCCGATGACGACAAGGCGTTTGCCCAGTCTGGTGCAGGCCTGCACGGCGAGATCGACCCGCTTATACCATGTAAGACGGCCGACTGTGAGGTAAAAGTCCTCCTTCTCGACAAAGGGACTTTCGTTGATATGGCAGCAGGGGTAGATGACATCGCTGTCGCGGCGGTAGTACTTTTTGATGCGCTGGGCGATATAATGCGAGTTGGCGATAAAATAGTCCACCCGGTCGGCGGCGCACTTGTCCCAGATGCGCATCTTGTGCATCTGCCCCGGCATGACGAGGCGGGCAAGCCAGTTGGCATTGGCGCGGTAGGTGTAGTAAAAATCCCACACATAGCGGATGGGCGTATGGCAGTAGCAGATATGCACGGCATCCGGGCGGGTGATGACGCCCTTTGAACAGGAGGAGGACGATGACAGCACGAGATCGTACTCAGTCAGGTCGAACGCCTCAAAGGCACCGGGCATCAGCGGCAGCATGGCCTTGTACAGCTTGTTGGAAAACGGCACCTTCTGGAACCAGCTGGTGCGGATGTCGTAGCTTTTGAACCACTCCGGCATGTTTTTGGGATCGTACACAAGGGTGTAGATGACAGCATTGGGGAAAACATGCTTCATGGCATCGACCACGCGGTCGCCGCCGGCATAGCCGACGAGCCAGTCATGCACAATGGCGACCTTGGGCTCCTTTTTGCTCATTACAGACACTCCTGTCCGATAACGCAGAATGCGTTACTGCAATTTTTCGTCATTGACCATCTTGCCGCCGAACACCGTGCGGAAGATGATCTTGATGTCAAGCGCTACGGTCCAGTTTTCGATATACCAGATGTCGTAGCGGATGCGCTCGGCAATGTCGGTATCGCCGCGCAGGCCGTGGATCTGCGCCCAGCCGGTGCAGCCGGGGCGGACCTGCTGGCGCACCAGATAGCGCGGGATCTCCTCCTTGAAATGCTCTACATGGTAGGGCACCTCGGGCCGCGGGCCGACTAAGGACATATCCCCCTTCAGCACATTGAAGAACTGCGGAAGCTCGTCAAGGCTGCATTTGCGGATAAAACTGCCGAAGTGGGTCTTGCGCGGATCGTAATCGGTGGACCAGCCGGTCTGCTGCTGCACATTGACCCGCATGGAGCGGAATTTGTACATCATAAAGGGCTTTTTGTTCAGGCCGATGCGCTCCTGCTTAAAGATGATCGGCCCGGGGCTGGACAGCTTGACGCCGATGGCGGTCGCCAGCATGATGGGGCTGGTCAGGATAATCAGAACCAGACTGCCGATAATATCCAGCCCGCGCTTGACGGCGGCGTTGAGCAGGTTGTCAAAGGGCGTCTGCCGCACATTGATCAGCTTGCACTCGTCCAGCACATCAATCGTGGGGCGTGCGGGCAGATAGTCACTGTAGAACGGTACCATCGTGATGCGCACGCCGTTTTTGTCGCAGGCGGCAAAGACATGGGGCAAAAGCTCGATCTCGTCTGCCTCCAGCGCAACGACGACCTCGTCCACCGGTATTTCATCCAGCCTGGCGGTCAGGCTGTCGTATCCGCCCAGAAATTTCACGCCCAGGCCCGGCTCCTCGACCCTGGCCAGATAGCCGTCCACAACAAAGCCGTAGTAGGGGTTATGCTCCAGCGCGCGCAGATAAAGCGCGGCCGATTTGCCGCCGCCTACCAGCAGGATATGGCGCAGACCCAGCCCCTTGCGGCGGCGGGCGCGATCCACCCAGCGCAGGACCATCCGCTCAAAGACAACGGCGGCCGTGGCCAGCAGATAGAACAGCGCCAGCACGATGCGGGAATAATCGTCAAGGTGCATCAGGTAGAGCGCGGCGACAAAGATCATGATGCCTGCCGCGTTGATAACGACAATTTTGGTGCAGCGCTCCGCCAGACCGTGCAGGCGGGCGTTGGAATAGATGCCCGCGACCCAGTAGATGAGCACCAGCACGAGTGAGGTGCCCAGCCCTGCAAGAATGTTGCGGGGGTCGCGCGCTACGGCCAGCGCGGGGCCGGCGCCGCCCGGCTCAAAGAACCGGACAAAGTTGAAGCGGATATAGTTGGCAAGCAAAAAGCCGATGAAAAGCAACGCTGCATCAAGCAGCAGATACAAAAGGCTTTTGATGCGTTGGTTTTTTTCCAGCACCTGTGGTGCCCTCCCTGAATCGAAAAATACTGTGCCGCAGGGGCGGAGCTTTGCCCCGCCCGGTCATGCGGCAGCAGACGCAGCGTTCCGCGGGCGGAGCAGAGCCCCGCCCCTGCAGAGTGTTGGGTACAAAAGATTTAAACAACCCATTCTATCATATTTTTGCCGCTATTGCAAATCAGCGGTACAATTCCTGCAGCTGGTCGAGGGTCTTTTTCATCTCGGCGCGGACCTCCGGCGGGCCGGACACAACAACGCCGGTGCCGAAGCCTGCCACCCAGCCGAAAAACTGCGGGCTGACCTGAATCTCGGCCGTCATGGTAAAATGCTCGCCGTCTGCGCAGGGCACCAGCACCGGCCCGGTGCCGAAGCGGTCGATCATCGCCCCGGCAAAGCGGTTTTCGCACAGCAGCGTCACCCGCTTGAGGGGGCCGTTGAACATGCCGAACATCTGCTGCATGTAGGTGTTTACATCAAAATTGGCGTACTCATCGGCGCCCTCGCGGGTCGTGTCGGGCAGGGGGCGGACATTCTGCATCTTGTCAACGCGGTAGTGCTTCAGGCGGCCGTCCGTATAGGCGATGAGATAGTAGTTGCCGTTTTCCCACACCAGCACCCACGGGCTGACGCAGTACAGCTGGCCGTCATGGCGGGGGGTCATCCGCTTTTGCAGGTTCCAGTCGCAGTATTTGAACTGCACCTGCTGCCCGGCCGTGATGGCAGAGTGCAGCGCATCAACGGTATACAAAATCTTTTCGTCGGTGCTTTTGATCCGGCCGCTGACAAGGACCTTGCGGTCAAGCTCCTCCTGCCGGTATTTGGAGGTGAACTGCCCGAGCTTGTCGATGAGAATCTTGGACTTGCGCGCTGTGATGAACTTGCTGGCGTAGACGGCGTCCACAAGCAGCTTCAGCTCGGCCAGCTCAAAGGGGGCCTCGGTCATATAATAGCCGCCGCCGCGCCCGCGCTGCTGTACGATCTCGTACGGGGAGTCCGGCATGTTGTTCAGCGTGTTCAGGTCGTCATAGACGCTCTTGCGTTCGGCTTCGATCCCCTTTTCTTTCAATTTTTCTACGATCTGCGGTACACTTAACGGATGACGTTCGTCGGTCTCCCGCGCCAAAATCTGCAGCAGTACCAGCAGTTTCCGTTTCTGGCCTTCTTTACGCGGCATAGCACTTGCTCCTTTTACAGAAGGGGACCCGCACGATGCCCGGCCTTATCGGCGCAGGCTGCTCAGATCATGCGGTATAGCCCCAGAATATCCAGAACATACAGTCCCATTATACACCCTATAGGCCGTGCAGGCAATAGGAAAGGGCGAGAAAGAGTCGTTTTGCAGTAGTTTATCGCTCCAGCTCCGCAAAGATCGCACCCAGGTCTGCAAAAATATCATGGGGCAGCATGGCGGCCATGCCTAAGCGTTTGGCGCAGCGGTCCCCTGCCGCGCCGTGCAGCCAGACGGCAGCGATGGCGGCGTCCTCCGCGGTGCGGCCCTGTTTCAGCCCGGCGGCCAGCAGACCCGACAGCAAGCCTGCGAGGATGTCCCCGCTGCCGCCCTTGGCCAGGCCCGCGCTGCCGGTGGGATTGTGGTAGACTTCGCCGCCGGGGGTGGCGATGAGGGTGCCTCTGCCTTTCAGCACCGCGATGCAGTGATACATCCCGGCCAGGCGGCGGGTGGCGGCTTCGCGGTCAGCCTGCACTTCCCCCACTGTACAATCCAGCAGACGGGGTGGGGCGTGATGACCGTCTGGTCCGGCAAAGGGCCTTTGATTTTGCCCGCAGCCAGCGCGTTGAGGGCATCGGCGTCCAGCACAGCGGCGGACCAGGGGGCTTTTTTGCCCAGCAGGGCGTTGCAGACCGGGGCGGCGCTTTCACCCAGGCCGGGCCCTGCCAGCAGAACGGTGTTTTTGCCGTCGAACCAGCTGCGCAGCGCCCCGGCGTCCTGAGGGTGGATGCCGCCGTTAGCCGCCG
>ERZ773190.2429-NODE-2429-length-14572-cov-3.595578_pt1 | contig 14572 bp, 10 predicted proteins | sample MGYA00511111_ERZ773190 | MGnify/ENA primary metagenome ERZ773190 (study PRJEB29015, sample SAMEA2737777) | human gut metagenome | biome: human gut; feature: human-associated habitat; material: faeces | place: China | collected 2012 ... | reverse complement strand
GAGACCGGTTGGAAGGATGATGAAATCAAGCAGTCGAAGTTTCCGGTGCTTGAGAGAGCTGATGTGCTTGGCTGCTTCAATATCATAGACAAAAAAGAGGAGCTTGTGGCTCAGTTTGCTGTATATCCGCTCGATATGAATATATATGGTGAGCGCTACGAGGTGGGCTTTGTCACAAGTGTGTGCACGTATCCTGAGTACACAGGCCATGGTCTCATGAAAAAGCTTATGAGAAAGAGTCTTACGAGGATGCGAGATAGCAACAAGTCGTTTGCCCTTTTGTATCCATACTCCATACCTCTTTACAGAGGGCTTGGCTGGGAGATTATCTCAAACAAGATGACATATGTGATAAAGGACAGACAGATTCCTACAAAGCTTAAGGAGCCGGGCTATGTGCGCCGTGTGCAGTGGGATGACGAGCAGTTTAAGAAGCTTCATACTCACTTTGCCGCGAAGACTCACGGCTGTCTGTACAGAAACAATCTGGCTTGGGAGGAGTACTTCCGCTGGGATGAGGACGATACGATGGTCGCCATCTACTATAACGAGGATGACGAACCGTGTGGCTATATGGTGTATCTTATCAGCTCCGATGTCATGCACATCAAGGAGCTCATCTACTTAAACCGTGAGGCGCAGCTTGGTCTGTGGGAGTACATTCATGCGCACGATTCCATGATTGATGAGGTCAGAGGCAACAACTATTACAGCGAGCCCATCGCTTTTGAGCTCGATGACAGTGATATAAAGGAGACAATAAGACCATACGCCATGGGCAGAATCATCGACGTGGCGCAGTTTATATCACAGTATAACTGTGACCCGGATGGCCCGGGCGGCTGTTTTAGCTTTGAGATAGCAGATGACCTTCTTCCATGGAACAATGGCACATTTGTCATTGATTTTGAGAAAGGGCACTGTGCTCTCACCGACAAAAATCCACAGTATCACCTAAGCATGTCTATTGGCACGTTTACCACACTGCTTTTAGGCTACAAGAGTGCTGAGAAGCTTTTGCAGATGGGCAAAATACAGACTACGTATGATGCTGTTGCAAAGCTTGACGATATTTTATATCATGAGATACCATATGTATCTGACTACATATAATGATTAGATACAATTCTGAATAACTACAAAGATTAATCATAAATGAGGGGCAAAATACCTTATGACCCTCATATCATTTTTATAATAAAGGAAAATAATATGTCAAATTATGTGATTAGCTGCTGTTCGACAGCAGATCTTACCAGGAAGCATATGCTCGAGAGAAATATTAAGTACGCATGCTTTCACTATGAGCTTGACGGTAAAGAGTATATGGATGATTTAGGACAGTCCATGCCGCTGCCGGATTTCTACAAGGCAATGGAGGCAGGTGCCATGACAAAGACCTCGCAGATCAATCAGGAGGAGTACATGGAGTACTTCAGGCAGTTTCTGGATGAGGGATATGATGTGCTTCACTGTACACTAAGCTCCGGTATATCAGGTACAGTCAACTCGGCAAGGCTTGCAAAGGAGGCTCTTAAGGAGGAATACCCTGACAGAAAGATATATGTGATTGATTCGCTGGCAGCATCGTCAGGCTTTGGTCTTTTGATGGATAAGCTCGCTGACCTTAGGGATAGCGGCATGGATATTGATACACTGGCTGATTGGACCATGGAGCACAGACTTGAGGTGAATCACTGGTTCTTCTCATCGGACCTTACATTTTTTATCAGGGGCGGCCGTATCTCAAAGACCGCGGGATTCGTGGGAAATGTGCTGAATATCTGTCCTTTCATGAATGTGAGCAATGAGGGAAAGCTTATTGTGCGAGAGAAAATCCGCACCAAAAAGAAGGCAATAAAGGAGATGCTTGTGAAGATGCAGGCACTCTGCAAGGATGGTGCCGATTATTCGGATAAGGTCTATATATCAAATTCTGCATGCTATGAGGATGCTAAAGCCGTAGCTGATCTGATTGAGGCTGCCTTCCCTAAGATGAAGGGCAAAGTAGAGATAAATGATATCGGTACGACTATAGGAAGCCACACCGGTCCGGGAACAGTTGCATTGTTTTTCTGGGGTAATAAGAGAGAGGATTAGCCGGATATTTTAGCCTAAATATCTGATTAGAATAATCAAAATCAATAAAGTTGATTATATTTTTATAAAAAATTAAATTACATCAACAAAAGTGATTAAATATAATCATTCCAATAACTGCGCTTATGTGTTACAATTATATCAGTTCAAACGAAAAGAGGTTTTAAGATGAAAGGATATGAAAAATACGAGCGCAGTTATTTTCTGCCTCCTGAATGCACTTATGACTGGGTTAAGAAGGATTATATAGATAAAGCACCACTGTGGTGTTCGGTTGATTTACGTGATGGCAATCAGGCTCTAATCGAGCCGATGAGTCTTGAGGAGAAGCTTGACTTCTTTAAGATGCTTGTAGATATAGGCTTTAAGGAAATCGAGGTAGGTTTCCCGGCAGCCTCTGAGACAGAGTTCAATTTCACGAGAGCTCTTATTGAGAGGGATATGATTCCTGATGATGTCACTATACATGTGCTGACACAGGCCAGAGAGCATATCATCAAGAAGACCTTCAAGGCACTTGAGGGAGCACCGAGAGCAGTTGTACATCTGTACAATTCCACATCTGTTGCACAGCGTGAGCAGGTGTTTAAGAAGTCAAAGGAACAGATAAAGCAGCTTGCAGTTGACGGAGCTATTTTACTGAGAGACCTTGCAGCAGAGACTGACGGTAATTTCCGTTTCCAGTATTCACCGGAGAGCTTTTCGGGAACTGAGGTGGATTATGCGGTTGATGTGTGCAACGCTGTGCTTGATGTATGGCAGCCAAAGGCTGATAATAAGGCCATCATCAATATCCCTACCACAGTAGAGAATGCTATGCCACATGTTTTTGCCACACAGATAGAGTATATCAACAAGCACCTCAAGTACAGAGACGGAGTAGTGCTTTGCTTACATCCTCATAATGACAGAGGCTGCGGTGTTGCCACATCAGAGCTTGGTGTGCTTGCAGGAGCTGAGGAGATAGAGGGTACTCTGTTTGGAAATGGTGAGAGAACAGGAAATGTAGATATCGTGACACTTGCCATGAATCTTTACTCACACGGAGTGGATCCACAGCTTGATTTTTCAAATCTGCCTGAGATCAGGGAGAAGTATGAGACATTTACCAGAATGAAGGTAGGCGAGAGACAGCCATATGCGGGGGATCTTGTTTTTTCTGCTTTTTCAGGCTCACATCAGGATGCTATCTCAAAGGGCATGGCATGGAGAGAGGAAAAGAAGCTTGATAAGTGGACGGTTCCATACCTGCCTATAGATCCAAAGGATGTCGGCAGGACATACGAGGCTGATGTTATCCGTATCAACAGCCAGTCAGGAAAGGGCGGAGTGGCATATATCCTTAAGCAGAGCTTCGGTATCAATGTGCCACAGCAGATGAGAGAGCAGGTCGGATACATGGTCAAGCAGGTATCGGACGAGGAGCACAAGGAGCTTTCACCTGAGTGGGTACACAGTATTTTTACAGACAATTATGTGGATTTTCATCCATATTTCACTATACCGGAGTGCCACTTTAAGCAGGTAAACGGCATTTTTGCAGAGGCAGTTATTTTACACAATGACAGCACCAGAAAGGTAGATGCCAATGGAAACGGCCGTCTCGATGCAGTCAGCAATATAATTAAGCAGTATTTTGACATCAGCTTTGAGCTCACTGTATACGAGGAGCATGCGCTTTCACACGGATCTTCATCAAAGGCTATGGCATATGTGGGTATCACAGTTGACGGCAGTATGTTCTGGGGCACAGGTGTGGATGAGGATATCATCAAGGCATCAATCGGAGCGCTTGTTGTTGCGGTAAACCATTATCTTGCCACCAAGGCTGACAGTCACGTGAAGGATGAGCGCTATATTGCCATGCTCAACTTCATCCAGGCCAACTACAAGACAGTATCGCTTGCAGACATGGCTGCACAGTTCAACCTGACAGAGCCGTATATCTCCAAGTACATAAAGGAGAAGTCAGGCAAGACTTTCGGAGAGCTGGTCACCAATGCCAAGATGAAGAAGGCACGCACACTGCTTAGAAACAGTATCACAACTGTTGAGAATATCGCAATCGAGGCAGGATATCAGAACGTGGAGCATTTTAACAGACAGTTCAAGAAGCTGTATGGAATGACACCGCTTGAGTACAGAAATTCAAGCACAAAATAAGCGGATGCAGCATTTTAATATAACCGGATCAATATGCCAAATGACAATTCATTTAGCTATATTGGTCCGGTTTGCTTTTTAGTATTGCATTTTTTGTGTGAAAATCTGCATTAAAATTGTATAAAAATGGGAACAATGGGCTATTGATTGTATTTTATCAAGTAATTTGTTGTTTTTACAACGGATTATATGTACAATGCGGGTATAATATATATATAAAATAATTATTCAGAACTACTGATAACAAAGCAGATATTGAGAATTTGTGTTTGGGATGAATAGTTATAATAAAAAGCAACTATTTGAATTATAGTATAAGAAAGAGAGGAACGTACATGAGCAATAAAACTAGCGCAGTTGTTAAGACAAACCCAAGAAAGGCTGTCATGATCGGATGTGGATTCGTTGGTTCGGCATCAGTTTTTGCACTTATGCAGAGCGGTCTTTTTTCTGAGATAGTTCTTATTGACGCTGATAAGGACAAGGCTGAGGGAGAGGCGATGGATATAAGCCACGGTATTCCTTTTGCCAGACCTATGAAGATATATGCAGGCGGTTATGATGATGTGGCAGATGCTGCTATCATTGTTGTTTCTGCAGGTGCAGGTCAAAAGCCGGGCGAGACAAGACTTGATCTGGTAAATAAAAATGTTGCAATTTTCAAGAGCATCATTCCTGAGATTGCAAAGAGAAACTTCGGTGGAATCTTACTTATCGTTGCAAACCCTGTAGATATTTTAACACAGGTGGCACAGAAGCTTTCAGGACTTCCGCAGGAGCGTGTCATCGGTTCAGGTACCGTGCTTGACAGTGCAAGACTTAAGTATGCGCTCGGAGAACACCTTGAGGTGGACAGCCGAAGCGTACATGCATTTATAGTAGGTGAGCACGGAGACAGTGAGGTGGTTGCATGGTCATCAGCCAATGTTTCCGGAGTGGAGCTTCACAAGATGTGCGAGATGAGAGGTCACTATAAGGAGAATACAGAGGAAATCGCTGCAAACGTAAAGAACAGTGCTTACGAGATAATCAACCGAAAGCATGCGACATATTATGGTATCGCTATGTCGGTCAGACGTATCTGCGAGGTAATCATGCGTGATGAGAAGTCTATTCTTCCTGTTTCACACATGATGCACGGACAGTACGGCATCGACGGTGTGGTTCTCTCAATGCCTGCAATCGTTGGAGCAGGCGGAGTGGAGAGTGATATTCCAATCGAGTTAAACGGTGAAGAGGCTTTAAAGCTCAAGGAGTCTGCTGATGCACTTAAGAGCATTATCGATGGGCTTGAGCTGTAAATATCAAGCGCATAATATTAAACTTATATAAAATACTACAAATTCAGTAGGGTTTGGGGTATAATGATAACTGTCGGGCTGCATATTCTTATGTGCCTGGCAGTTCTTTTAGTTAATGACATATAACTTTAGAACTACTTAGAGCAAAAAGGAGTATATATAATGAGCGAAAGAAAACAAATCCATCAGGAGTTTCTGACAGGCGAAAGAGCCCTGTTTGCAAGCAATGACCTGGATATATATGATACAATTTTTGATGACGGAGAGTCTCCTCTTAAGGAGAGCCATGGCATTAGCCTGACAGGCTGTTTTTTTAGATGGAAATATCCGCTGTGGTACTGCAGTGACATAGCTGTAAAGGACTGCACGTGGTTTGACATGGCGCGTGCGGGTGTCTGGTATACAGACAATATCTCTGTCACAGATTCAATAGTTGAGGCACCTAAGAACTTCAGGCGCTGCAATAACCTAAAGCTTAAAAATGTGACATTTCCAAATGCCCAGGAGACCCTCTGGAGCTGTGATCATGTCGATATCGAGAATGTCTCGGCAAAGGGAGATTATTTTGGCATGAATACAAATAATCTTATCATGAAGAATTTCCAGCTGGTCGGCAACTACTCGTTTGACGGCTCAAGAAATGTAGAGGTGCACGATTCAAAGCTTATCTCAAAGGATGCCTTCTGGAATACGGAAAATGTCACAGTCTATGATTCATTTATTACAGGAGAATACCTTGGCTGGAACGCAAAGAATCTGACACTTATAAACTGCACAATCGAGAGCCTGCAGGGGCTTTGCTACATCGACAACCTCGTTATGAAAAACTGTAAGCTCATAAACACTACATTGGCATTTGAGTATTCTTCGGTAGATGCAGAGATTTGCAGTAAGGTGGACAGTGTTTTAAATCCGACAAGCGGAGTGATAAGGGCAAAGGAGATTGGCACACTGACTATCGAAAAGGACAGAGTTGACCCATCAAAGACTAGGATAATATGTGAGGGAAAATAATCTATGTATGATTTTGACACCGTTGTAGACAGAAGAAACACAGGCTCACTAAAGTGGGATGTGGCAGAAAATGAGCTCCCGATGTGGGTAGCAGATATGGATTTTAAGACAGCTCCCCAGATAATAGATTCAATATCAGAGCGTGTTTCTCACGGAGTGTTTGGCTATTCCATCATTCCGGATGAGTGGAATGATGCGTATATTTCGTGGTGGGACAGACGTCATGGGCTTAAAATCGAAAGAGACAGCCTGATTTTTTGCACAGGGGTCGTACCGGCCATATCATCTACAGTTCGAAAGCTCACAACACCCGGTGAAAATGTGCTTATCATGACACCGGTATACAATATATTTTTTAATTCCATATTTAATAACGGCGTAAATGTGCAGGAAAGCCCGCTTGGGTACGAAAACGGCAGATATTTTGTGGACTATGACAGGTTGGAGCATGACCTTTCCAATCCACAGACCTCGCTTATGATATTTTGCAACCCTCACAATCCGTGCGGTATCATCTGGACAAAGGATGAGCTTGCGAAAATAGGTGCACTCTGCAGGAAGTACAATGTGACGGTCATCTCAGACGAGATACACTGCGACATCACAGCACCGGGAAAGTCTTACGTGCCGTTTGCGGCAGCATCGGAGGACTGTGCCGATATAAGCATCACCTGTATTGCACCGACCAAGTGCTTTAATATGGCTGGCTTACAGACTGCGGCAGTGATGGTGCCAAATAAATTTTTGCGTCACAAGGTATGGCGCGCATTAAATACAGACGAGGTGGCGGAGCCAAACGCATTTGCCATCACGGCAGCAGTTGCGGCATTCACAAAGGGTGAGCCGTGGCTTGAGGAGCTTAGAAAATATCTATGGGAAAACCGCAAAACAGTCTGCAACTTCATGACAGAAAACCTGCCGCAGATACATGTAGTGGATGCCGATGCGACATACCTCATGTGGCTTGACTGCAGTGCACTCACAGATGATTCTGTGGCATTTACGCAGATGATTCGCGAAAAGACAGGCCTTTATCTGTCGGAAGGGGCTGAGTTTGGAGGCAATGGCCGCTACTTTGTGAGATTGAATATCGCATGCCCCGGGGCAGTGCTTATGGAAGGGCTTCAAAGGTTAAAAAGAGCTCTCGTTTAAGCTGAATATGTACATTTTTTTAAATAAATAAGACCGGTGATCGGCCGGTCTTATCTGATATAATTAAACATTTATGGCATACAAGATTTAGAAATATATCATGCATACGTTTGTTTTCTGATTCGATAGTTAGTATACACTAACATGAATTAGAAGTCAATAACAAACATGAGATTTTGATATTTTTTTGGTTTTTTATAAATCACGTACAAATCAAAAAGAAAAGTTTTGCAAACAATAAAATGTATGTTATAATAAAATAACTGAATTAAAACGAACGAAAATAAACTCACGGGGGTATTCGAAATGCGAAACAATGAATCATCAGAAAACTATTTAGAGACCATACTTATTCTCAGCAAGAAGCTTCCTGTGGTACGCTCAGTTGATATAGCAAATGAGCTTGGATTTAAGAAATCCAGCGTGAGTATAGCCATGAAAAACCTTAGAGAGAAGAACAATATCACAGTTAGTGATGCAGGCTTTATCACACTCACAGAGTCAGGAAGACAGATAGCAGAGATGATATACGAAAGACATGAGCTTTTGTCAGAGTGTCTTGAGAAGCTTGGTGTTGATAAGGAGATTGCAGCAGAGGATGCATGCCGTATAGAGCATGTCATCAGTCCTGAGAGCTTTGAAGCAATCAAGAAGCATATACATAAGAGCTGACTTATGAAACCAGTACCGCAGGGTGCTGGTTTTTTTGTGGTTTTTTGTGTATCGTTTTTCTTGTACATATGAGAAAAATCATCTATAATAGTGAAGCTGTAATCGTTGCTGGTCATACAGAGACGTAAACAGTAACAAAAATCTGGAAGGGGAAAAGATGAAACAGATATTAAAGTATTTGAAGGAGTACAAAAAGGAATGCATCTGTGCTCCGCTATTTAAGCTGCTCGAGGCATCTTTCGAGCTTATAGTACCGCTTGTCATGGCAGCAATCATTGATAACGGAATCGCGGCTTCGGACAAGCCATATATATGGAAGATGGGAGGTGTGCTGGTGCTGCTTGCGGCAGTCGGCCTGGTAAGCTCAGTCACAGCGCAGTATTTTGCGGCAAAGGCAGCAGTCGGTTTTTCCACAAAGCTTCGCCATATATTGTTTGAAAAGATAGAGTCATTATCATTTTCAAAGATGGATACAGTGGGCACATCGACACTTATCACGAGGATGACAAGCGATATAAACCAGGTACAGTCAGGAGTCAATCTGGTGCTTCGACTCTTCCTTCGTTCGCCATTTATTGTGTTCGGAGCTATGGCGATGGCTTTTACAGTAAATGTAAGAGCGGCAATGGTTTTTGTAGTTACCATACCTCTGCTTTCAATAGTGGTATTCTCAGTCATGGTTGTAAGCCTTCCACTTTATAAAAAGGTGCAGAGCTCTCTTGATACAGTGCTTTCGCACACCAGGGAGAATTTAGAGGGAACCAGGGTTATAAGAGCTTTCAATAAGCAAAATGATGAGATTGACAGCTTCAACAGTGACAACGAGCTTTTAACCAATATGCAGCAGGTTGTAGGACGAATCTCTGCACTCACCAATCCTCTGACATTTATCATTATAAATATTGCAACAATCGCAGTTATCGTATCAGGCGGCAAACAGGTATACGCAGGAATCCTCACACAGGGTGAGGTTGTGGCACTTGTAAACTACATGTCACAGATACTTGTCGAGCTGATAAAGCTTGCAAATCTCATCGTACAGGTGACAAAGGCAGTGGCATGCGGTAATCGTATAGCGGATGTGCTTTCTATTCCATCAAAGCTTCCTGAGAAAAATCCTAAGCTCATTGATGCAAAGGCAGGGGCACCTGAGGTTGAGTTTGACCATGTCTGCATGACCTATGAGGGAGCGGCCGATGAGACACTTACAGATATAAGCTTTACAGTGCAAAAGGGGCAGACAATCGGAATCATCGGTGGTACAGGCTCAGGAAAATCAAGCCTTGTAAACCTTATTCCGAGGTTTTATGATGCCACAAAGGGCACTATAAGGATTCAGGGAAATGATATAAATGACTACGATGCAGTGCAGCTTCGAGATAAAATCGGTGTTGTAATGCAAAAGGCAGTGCTTTTTGCAGGAACAATAGCCGACAACCTGCGCTGGGGCAAAAATGATGCCACAGAGGAGGAAATGTGGAAGGCACTGGATATAGCACAGGCGACAGAGGTTGTAAAGGGCAAAGAGGGCGGTCTTGACTACATGATAGAGCAGGGCGGCAAGAACTTATCAGGCGGTCAGAAGCAGCGTCTTACAATTGCCAGGGCGGTTGTAAAGGATCCGGACATACTGATACTTGACGACAGTGCATCGGCACTTGATTTTGCTACAGATGCGAGCCTTCGTGCGGCATTAAAGGGCATGCATGGTGACAAGACAATATTTATCGTGTCACAGCGTACCTCATCTATCCAGTTTGCGGACAATATCATAGTGCTCGACGACGGACAGATGGTTGGCTTCGGACCGCATGAAAAGCTGCTTGAGACATGCGAGACCTACAAAGAGATATATGATTCACAGTTTAAAAAAGAGTCGGATATGACCAGACAAAAGGAGGTGTAGAGTATGGCTATGGATAATGCGAAAATGAATAAAGCAGGTACAATGCGCAAGGTACTAAGCTACATGAAGAGATATATTCCTTTGCTTGTAATTTCCCTTGCCCTGTCTGTTGTTACAGTGGCGCTTACGCTTTATTTTCCAATCCTCACAGGACGCGCAATTGATTTGATTGTAGGAAAAGAAAAGGTTGATTTTACGGCTATGACAGCCATCCTCACAAGAGCTGCAATAATAGTCGTCATAGCGGCAGCAGCCCAGTGGCTTACAAATATCTGCAACAACAGGATGACCTACAACATAGTGAGGGATATAAGGCATGATGCATTTTTGAATATTGAGAAAATGCCGTTATCATATATTGACAGTCACTCACATGGTGATATGGTCAGCCGTATCATCGCCGATGTAGATACATTTTCAGAGGGACTTCTGATGGGCTTCACACAGCTCTTTACAGGAATTGCAACAATAGCAGGCACGCTTATTTTCATGCTTACAATAGATGTGAAGATATCATGCATCGTAGTGCTAATCACACCTTTGTCACTTTTTGTGGCAAGCTTTATCACTAAAAAGACATATTCCATGTTTCAGCTACAGACAAGAACAAGGGGAGAGCAGACATCACTCATCGATGAGATAGTAGGAAATGAAAAGGTTGTACAGGCCTTCAATCATGAGGATGAGGCGCTTGAACAGTTTGACGAGATAAATGACAGATTACAGAAATGCTCATTGCGTGCAACTTTCTTCTCAAGTCTTACAAATCCGAGTACACGTTTTGTCAACAGTCTCGTGTATGCCGGAGTAGGAATTTTTGGTGCCATGAGTGCACTCACCGGTGGAATCACGGTAGGACAGCTTTCATGCTTCTTATCATATGCCAACCAGTACACCAAGCCGTTCAACGAGATATCGGGTGTCATCACAGAGCTTCAGAACGCACTTGCCTGTGCTGCTCGTATCTTCGAGCTGATTGAGGAGAAAAAGGAGATACCGGATGCTTCGGATGCGGTAACACTTGAAGCGGCTGACGGACGTGTGGACATAGAGGATGTTTATTTCTCATATGTGCCGGATAAAAAGCTTATCGAGGATTTCAATCTCCATGTAAAGCCTGGACAGCGCGTGGCTATCGTAGGCCCGACAGGCTGTGGAAAGACGACTATTATCAATCTGCTTATGAGGTTTTACGATGTAAACAGTGGAACAATTAAGGTGAGTGGACACGATATCAGAAAAATCACACGAGAGAGTCTTCGTGACAACTATGGCATGGTGCTTCAGGAGACATGGCTCAAGAAGGGCACAATCCGTGACAATATCATAATGGGAAAGCCTGATGCCACAGATGAGGAAATCATTGCAGCAGCAAAGGCATCCCATGCCCACAGCTTTATCAGACGTCTGCCGAAGGGCTATGACACTGAAATCGGTGAGGACGGCGGCAGCCTGTCACAGGGACAGAAGCAGTTATTATGCATCACAAGAGTCATGCTCTGCTTACCGCCTATGCTGATATTGGATGAGGCTACATCTTCGATTGATACACGTACAGAGATTAAGATTCAAAAGGCATTCCTTACCATGATGCAGGGCAGGACAAGCTTTATAGTGGCTCATCGTCTGTCCACCATCAGGGAAGCGGATATTATCCTTGTTATGAAAGACGGAAAGATTATAGAGCAGGGCAATCATGAGAGCCTGCTTGCAGCGGACGGATTTTATGCGAACCTCTATAATAGCCAGTTTGCATAGCATAGGGCTATAGAAATATGGGGCGTAAGCCGCCGGAGTGACTGCCCTGCAGCAGAGGCGTTCTCTCGTTCGCTACGCTATGCTGCCAAGATACTGTACGAATTATGCTTTTTAGACTCACTTTGCTTGACGAAACCGTCGAAACGCGCCGTCCATGGCGCGGTTCTCCTTGACTTGCCTTCCATGACAAGTCATTTCTGTGTTTCATGGGCATAATTCTACAGTATCTAAACAGCTTCGCTAGTCACGCATGCAAGGTGTATTTTACTGCTGCGGGTGCGTCCGGCGTCTATCCACGCTATGATAAATAAACGTTTCATATTTTATATCAATATCATGTAAAATGCCCGGAGTACAGTCCGTGATGCACAATACCCCGCATAAGCGACTAGCGGTGCTGTTTAGATACTGTAGAATTATGCTTCACAAATAGAAATGCCCCACCATGGACGGTGGGGCAAGGCGTTAGCACATGCGAGGTATTGCGTGTCACAGAGTGTACTCCGGGCGCCAATATTTCTGATAATTAATCATCATATCCGTTAGGATTGTTCTTCTGCCATCTCCATGAGTCGGCACACATCTCCTTGATACCATACTGTGCTTCCCAGCCGAGCTCTCTCTTGGCCTTTGATGGGTCACAGTAGCATGTAGCAATATCGCCAGGTCTTCTAGGCTTTATTGTATAAGGAATCTTAACACCTGTTGCAGCCTCGAAATTCTTTACGATATCAAGCACGCTGTAGCCGTGTCCTGTTCCAAGATTGTAGATGCAAAGACCTGCATTCTCCTCAATTTTCTTTAAAGCCTTGACATGTCCAACCGCAAGGTCAACTACATGGATGTAATCTCTCACACCTGTTCCGTCAGGAGTATCATAGTCATCTCCGAATACTCCAAGCTCTTTGAGCTTGCCTACTGCAACCTGTGTGATGTAAGGCATGAGGTTGTTTGGAATACCGTTTGGATTCTCACCCATTGTTCCGCTCTTATGAGCTCCGATTGGATTAAAGTAACGAAGCAGGATGACATTCCACTCATTATCTGCCTTGTAGATATCCATAAGTATCTGCTCAAGCATAGACTTTGTCCAGCCGTATGGGTTTGTACACTGTCCCTTTGGACACTCCTCTGTGATAGGAATCTGTGCAGGATCTCCGTATACTGTAGCTGATGAAGAGAAAATGATGCTCTTGCAGCCATTCTGTCTCATCACATCAACAAGTGTAAGTGTTCCTGCAATATTATTGTTATAGTACTCCCAAGGCTTTGCCACAGACTCTCCTACTGCTTTGAGTCCTGCAAAGTGAATACAGCTATCTATCTTTTCTTCCTTAAAAATCTTATTTAAGATGTCTCTGTCAAGGATATCTCCCTTATAGAACTTTACTTCTTTGCCTGTAAGAGCCTTAACTCTGTCAAGTGACTTCTCAGATGAATTTGAAAGATTGTCAAGTACTACAACATCGTAGCCTGCATCAAGAAGCTCCACACATGTGTGGCTTCCGATATATCCAGCTCCACCAGTAACTAAAATTGCCATAATAAATATCTCCTTTTCATTTTTGTTAAATTTATTGTAGCGCATTTGCTCATTTTTGTATAGAATAAAATGTAGAAGAAATATGTAAAAATGTTGTAAAGGTAGGCAATATGAACAATAAATATAAAAACTCCTATATCGTAAAAGAAAAAGAACTTGTATCTCTGTCAGTATATAATGTAGGCTTCCAGAGCTGTGATAGCCTGTATCAGTGGGGTCCCGGTATCAGAGACCATTATCTGATTCACTATATCATAAGCGGTAAAGGCCGCTACACTGTAAATGGCAGTGTTCACACATTAACTCCCGGTGATGCGTTTCTCGTATATCCAAATACCGAAGTGATTTATCAGGCTGATGAAAAAGATCCTTGGGAATATACCTGGGTAGGCTTTACCGGCAGCGATGCTGCAACCATTTTAAGAGCCACTGATTTCACAAAAGCGCATCCATACATACACAGTGTATCAAACGGAAACGAAATCAAAAGACAGCTCATGCATATATACGACGCCAGAGGCACAGAATTTGAAAATGCACTCGAAATGACCGGGCGACTCTACACCACCCTCGCTCTTTTTGTCAGCGCCGCCACATCAAAGCCACCACAAAACAGTGCAAACTCCTATGTACAAAAGGGCATCGAATACATCTCCGCCAACTATTCATACCCTATCACCGTTGAGGATATTGCATCATATATAGGCTTAAGCCGAAGTCACCTGTTCCGTTCCTTCCAGAGCATCCTAGGTGTATCGCCAAAGGAATATCTGACCGATTTCAGAATCAAACAGGCATGCTATCTGCTTAAACACTCCTCATTGTCCATCACAGCAATTGCAGGCTCTATAGGGTTTGATAACAGCCTTTATTTTTCAAAGACCTTTCATAAAATAAAAGGCCTTTCGCCTAAGGAGTATCGCAGTAAATACAAAAAAGCTCAAGAATAAAAAAGCTGCCGGG
>ERZ773190.2419-NODE-2419-length-14636-cov-12.345381_pt1 | contig 14636 bp, 2 predicted proteins | sample MGYA00511111_ERZ773190 | MGnify/ENA primary metagenome ERZ773190 (study PRJEB29015, sample SAMEA2737777) | human gut metagenome | biome: human gut; feature: human-associated habitat; material: faeces | place: China | collected 2012 ... | reverse complement strand
ATGTCCATTCTTCTACAACATCACCGTTTTCATCCTTAATCTGGAGGGTTGCTCCTGGGATTTCGTTGTCGCCAGTGATGTCCTTCTTGCTGATGGTTACCTTAGTCACATCGTCCTTCATGGTAACTTCGGTTACCTTGTTGGTCTTGTCTACGGTAAACTTCACATCTTCGGAATATGCATAACCATTCGGAGCATGCTCTTCATGGAGCGTATATTCCTTACCTGCAATTAGCTTGCCATTGATTTCATGCGGCTTATCGGAAGATGTCCATTCTTCTACAACATCACCGTTTTCATCCTTAATCTGGAGGGTTGCTCCCGGGATTTCGTTATCGCCAGTGATGTCCTTCTTGCTGATGGTTACCTTGGTCGTATCATCTTCCATGAGAACCGTACCATTGACATCTTCGCCGTTTACGGTTACCTTGCCTGCTGCATCCACAACAAATTCAATGGATTCTGCAACCGTGTAACCATCTGGAGCGGTTTCTTCTGTCAAGGTATATGTGCCAGCATCCAGCTGAATGGTCTTTGGTGTGCTGTCGGATACCCATTCTGCAACGGTCTTGCCGTCTGCATCGGTAATCTTCAGGCTTGCACCTTCGAGTTCTTCCGTGCCATTGACTGCACGCTTGCTGATGACGACATCACCCAACGCTGCATCATACATAGTTACCTGACCATTTACATCTTCGCCATTTACCAGAACCTTGCCGGTCTTGTCAATGGTAAAGGTAATGGATTCTGCAACCTGATAGCCATCCGGAGCGGTGATTTCCACCAGTTTGTAAGTGCCGCCAGCAATCAGTGCACCTTCTATCACGTGTGCTTCTGTGCCAGATGTCCAAGCATCCACTTCCAGTGTAACTTCGCCCTGATCGTTCTGGGTTACATAGTACAGTTTCAGCTCTGCACCAGCCAGTTCATCCGAACCAGTCATTGCCTTTTTGCTGATGGATACCTTTGTGACATCATCCTTCATGATGATCACGCCGTTTTCGTCCTTGTTTGCTGCGTCTACTGTAATTGTGCCGTCCTTTTCAACCGTAAAGGTGAAATCTTCAGCATACGCATAACCATCCGGAGCATTCTCTTCGTGGAGCGTATAGGTCTTACCTGCAATCAGCTTTCCGCTGATGTCATGCGGCTTGTCGGAGGATGTCCATTCTTCAACGACCTTACCAGCTTCATCCTTTACCTGGAGGGTTGCTTCCGGTACTTCGTTCTCACCGGTAATATCTCGCTTGTCAATGGATACCTTTGTGACAGCATCTTTCATGACGATCACGCCGTTTTCGTCCTTGTTTGCTGCATCTACTGTGATCGTGCCGTCCTTTTCAACCGTAAAGGTGATATCTTCGGCATATGCATAGCCATCCGGAGCAGCAGTTTCTTTCAGCGTGTAAGTTCCGCTTGGTAAACCAACAATGCTCTTTGCAGCATCGCCAGATGTCCACTGAACACCATTGCCCACTGCTGTCAAATCTGTGTCTGCAGCAGCAATTGCATCCCACTGTTCTGTGGTCAGGTCATCATTGGTCAGGGTCAAGGTTGCTCCTGCAACTTCGTTTTCGCCAGTGATGTCCCGCTTGTCAATCTGGATTGCAGAACGTTCGTCCTTGATGGTCAAGGTCTTTCCATCTTCGAACTTTTCGACTTCGCCGTTTGTTACTTCCGATACGGTTGTTACAACGCCATTCTTTACAACAAAGGTAAAGGTGGAAATCGTTGTGAATCCGTTCGGAGCTGTGATTTCTTCCAGTTCATACGTGCCATCCGGCAAAGCAGAAATGGTAACATTTCCCTTGAATGTTGCGGATGTCGTATCTTCTGTAATCTTGGTTGCACCAATCTGAACACCGTTCAGCGTTGCATGTTCATCTTTTGCAGTCAGCTTGAATTCTGCTTCTTCTGCTGCAATGTTTCCGCCGTCAAGTGCTTCCTTGTTAATTTGAATGGTGCTTGCTTCGTTGGTAATGGTAATAATCGAACGATCCTGACCGTCTGTGGATACCTGATTATTTACAGATATTGCACCATTTGCAGAAACGGTTACAGCCCATTTCTGTGTCGTTGCGAGGTAACCAGCCTTAGCGGAAACTTCGGAAACTTCATAAGTTCCAGCTGGTAAGCCCTTAAAGGTCATGGATTCTCCGGTAGAAGTCCAAACCAAAACGGTTGCATCTTCTGCGGAAATCAGATCTGCTACTGCATTGCCATTCAGCTTTACACTCGACCAGTCAACATTTGCATCGTCTGCCTTTAATTGCAGCGTTGCACCTGTCAAAGCGTTGCCATCCTGATCGACCTTCTGAATGGTCAATTCACCCAACTTGTTGTTGACAACTTTTTTCGAAACAGGAATTTGATTTCCTTCATCATCAAATATTGCTTTCGTTAAAATAACATCCTGCACATCTGATGATTTCAAGTAATCGGTCGGAGCAGAAACTTCTGACAATTCATACTCGATTGCCGGCAAGCCGGTAATCTTCATTTCTGCATCGGTCGAAACGAACTGAATGCCCTGTCTGCCATCTACGGTTACCTTCTGATCTTCGGTCAGCGGCTTGCCATCAATCTGAACATCGTCCAGATTCAGCGGATCTGTGGTCTTGCTGAGCAGCTGCAAGGTTGCACCAGCCAAGAACGCATCACTGCCATCCTTCTTGGAAATGGTCAGTTCTGCCCGATAATCCTTCATGACAACTGTTCCATTCAAGTCAGCACCAGTTGTTTTGTCAACAACCTTGCCATCAGAGCCAATGATAAAGGTAATGTCTTCAGAATAAGCATAGCCATTCGGAGCAACGGTTTCTGTTAAGGTGTAAGTGCCAGCCGGCAGACCAACAATGTTAGTCGGCTCTACTCCGGATACCCAATAAACACCATTGCCGGCTTCTGTCAATGTAAGGTCAACGTTTTCATTTGAGAGGTTAAAGTTCTCAAATGCGATTTTCTGCCACTGTTCTGCAGTCAGGTCTTTGTTGGTCAGGGTCAGGGTTGCTCCCGGCAATTCTGCATCATTTGCAGCATCAACCTTGCTAATACTTACTTCTGTCCGCTTATCGTTGACAGAAATAATATTTTCATCTTCCTTGATGGTAATCGAACCATCTTCTCTGGAAGCAGTAATGACTTTTCCACCCTTTACTTCAAAGGAGAATGCTGTTACAACGGTATAGCCATTCGGAGCAGCATCTTCGGTCAAGAAATACTTGCCATCCGGAACATTTTCCAGTTTCGTACTGATAAATTCCTCGGTTGTCCAAATAATGCTATCCCTTGTCTGTGTCAGAACATTTCCATCAGTCAATATGATCTTACTCAGATCTATGGTCTGACCTTCCTGCGGTGTCAACTTCATTTTCGCATCTGGCAAGTTGACTCTGCTGGATTCCTCAGTGTCAATGTCATGCTTATTGATGATAATAGTTGTTCCTATCACGACATCACAAACTGCAAGAGTGATATTACTTTCTGTTCCATTGTAATAGAAGTAGCTATCTGCTGCATCTGCGTCAACCGTGTCTGTTGTTCCTGTAGTATTGGCAATTGTTCCATCGGTCAGCGTAAAGGTTGCCGTACCTTCTGCGACTTTATACGCCTTTCCATCGGTTTCAGAAGTAAATTCACTTCCGGTTTCTGCCAAGGTGTAATCGCCGTCCGGCAATCCCTTGATAACTGCATCAGTACCGGTAGAAATCCACTGAATACCAATTTGCTTCTTATTTTCATCCAAAACAGCGGTTTTGTTTTCCAGTGTAACCTTGCTCCAATCGACATCATTTTCAGAGGTCAGGGTCAGGGTTGCACCTGCAAGTTCCGTTTGCTTTGTGATGTCATATTTGCCGATGATAATCGTAGATTCCTTCGAGTCGTAAGCAATCAACTCAGAAGTCCAAACGTTTGTATCAACGAGAACTTCATTATTGTGAACGTCAACATCTTCTCTCGTGTTATCCGACAAAACGATTTGACCGTTTGCGTTGACAGTAAAGAAGATTGGGTTCATAATTGCATAATTTTCCGGAGCGGTGGTTTCTACCAGAACATATTCCGTATTTTCTGCGAGATTGGCAGTGATTTTGTCTGTAATATTTTCTTGAATTGCAGACAAAGTCGTTTCCTGTCCGTTCTGATATGCTTCATATGCAAGTTTGGTATAAATTGCAAACTTTGCACCTGTCAGTGCTGCACCATCCTTGTCTGCAAGGTCTTTCTTGACCAATGTCCGTGTAACACTTACAGTCTTATTGGTAACAGAAACTGCACCAGTCGGAGCAGTATCAAACCGACCATCCAGCAGCACTGCACCATAAACGTCCGCACTGTCCGAACCATTTATATTATAATAAATGGTATAATTGCCGTTTGTACCATCTGAGAACGGAGTACCCTTGTCATCACATTCTGCAATGTAATACATTCCAGCATCCGGTTCTGTATCGGTCTTCGCCGGCAGATTTTTAAAGATGGTAGAAGGAGCATCCTTTGTTAATTTACGTACAGATTCGCTAACATCACCATACAGTTTCAGATTGCCCTCTGCATCCCGTACATACAGACCAACATAGAAGGTATCATCCCAGTCAGTCAGCTTGGTGCTGTTCTGCAATACCGTCTTATCAACAGTAATCGAACCAGTTACAGCCTTAGTCTGTTCCCGGTTCTGGATTGCAGACTGCTTGATGCAATCATCCACTGTCAACGGTTCATCCGCATCTGTCTTTCCGAACTGTGTCGGGAGATAATAAACGGTGCTGGTTGTTGTATTGGTTTCTGCATCGGTTGTTTCTCGAGTATCCGCATTCGGATATTCTACAATGTAGCCTGTCTTGCCATTGGTTGCCTTGTCGCCCTGCTTCAAGATATTTCCATCGCTATCCAATTCAAACAGATAGTAATAGGTGTTTTCTTTCAGGTTGTCGAAGGTAACCTTGTCACCAGCTGCAACATCCTGCGGTGTACCAACCATAGTCAGACCTGCAAGGTCATCGTTGGTCAGCTCTTCCTTATCAGAACTGTACAATGCAAACCGATAAGTACCAGATTCAGCTGTCAGTTTTTCGCCGTTTACAACCTTGGTTGCCTGAATCTGATAAGTTGCAGATTCTTCGTTGGTAATCTTTGCAGTCTTTGGAACATTTACATCATCCAATTTAATTGCATGATCCTTACCAGCAGAATCGCCGTAAGTAACCTTGTAATCCAGATAGCTGTCTGTTACTGGATTGCCCTTTGCATCTGTTTCCAATACATACCAGTTTCGCTGAATCGGAACTTCGTCAAAGGTTACAGTATCCGTTGCACCCGTCTTAGAACCCGTCAAGGTTACTGTCTGCAAATCGCCATACTTCACATACGCACCATCCTTGGTCTTATAGAACAAACCAAAGTAGAACGTATCTGTTGTGTTAAATGGAGATTTGAAGGTCTTTTCCACGGTAATCTTACCATACTGAACTTCGTTCAGGAACGAAACAGCTGCAACCGTATCTTCGTCTTTATACGACAGTTTCGTTCCGCTGTCACCGCTGGCAGCACTTTCCGGCATGCTTGGATTCAATGTCTTTGCATCTGTTCCATAAACCGGTTCGCCAACTGCAACATTGACATTGTCCTTAATCACACCGTTTTCATCGGTTTCAAAGACATAGAGATTCTTCTTTGCCGATGCCGGAATATTGGTAAAGGTTGCGGTTTCTGTTTCGCCGTCCTTTACGGTAATCGGCTTGATTTCGCTGCTGTAACGTGTGAACTCGCTCGCATTTGTCAACTTGCCATCTGCACCATAGGTTGGTGTCGCACCATCTGTTTTTGCAGTAAAGAGTGCAAAATAGAAAGTCTGTGTATCGCCCTGGCCGCTATCATAAGCCTTGTTGACAACCAAGCTAACAGTATCTTTCACTTCCGGAACCCAGACACCAACCTTTGCTGGTTCTGCGACCATCGGGGTTTCTACCAGTTCATTCTTATCATTCAGGTACTGATAAGAATAAGCAAAGCTGTTCCATGCGATGTTTTCTTCGCCAGTATTCTGTACGTAATCCGGAATCGTTCCCTTGAAGGTAATGCAAACGGTCTGACCCTTATCTACTTCAAAAGTACTCGGGAACTGGAATCTCAGGTTTACGATTTCACTGGTTGGAGTATCTTGCCAGTTCATATTGCCGGATTCGCCCATCCAGTCGCCAGCGTGCTCATCCAAACTAGAATGCTTATCGCTAGAATAAGAAACCTTTACGCCTTGCACTTCTGTACCAGAGAATGCACCTCTTGCATCTGTGGTGTTGGTCAATGTACCGACTTCATAAGTCACACTTGAAAGATCCGGTATTACCGTAAATGCAGAGTAACGGTCATAACCGGAAACCAGACCGATGTCCACATTTTCAAACGGCAGACGGTCGATAACCGTGAAGTTCTTCAAAGACTTTGTGGTAGAATCATTGGTTACATAAATTTTGTATTCAACTTGTTTTCCCTGTAAGCCCTTAACATAGTTATCGTTCGGGGTATTGCCCTGTCCATAACCATCGCTTTGACCCGTTGCACTGTTATCAATCCAACCATCCTTATATTGTTCATCAATATCTTTTGGATCAAAAGAAATCGTCTTAAAGGAGGTTGTTTCCACGCCGCCCTTGCTGTTGCTTGCGGTTGCCTCCAGCTTTCCATCTACCAAGTCACCAGCAGTGACACGATCCTGATAGATTTTTTCACTGGTGGAAAGGGTTGTCTTGTTGAAATAAGTCTTTTCTGGAACTAATTCATCTGTTGCCAGATTTGGATCATCTGCTGCATAGCGAATTTGAACGCTCTGACCCGGCTGCAATTGCACAGTATTTGGCAACTTGATGGTAAACTTGCTGCCATTCACCGTTACACAACCGTCCAAATCGTTCCAAGTTTTTCCGCCATCTGTGCTGTATCCATTAAAGTTCTTAGATAGATCACTGTCTAATTTTGCACCCGCTGCATACTGCATGCCGCCACTCAGTTCATCTTCCAGAACAATATTCGTCATTGGAGCATCTGCATCATCATCATTGGAAACGGTGATAATCCATGTTGGAATATTAATGCCATCATTAGACTTACGAGTTGCCTTGACATCGCTAGCAGCCTTTGTCAGACCCGGAGCGGTTTTCTTGATAATCTGCTTCAAGGTCAAGTCTGCGGTATCGGTAATCGTTCTACCCGGCTTGCCATCAATCAAAACATCTTTATCTGCGGTAACTTGTGCTTTGTTTTGGAATAACTCAGAAACAAGGTCTACATTTTCTGGGTCTGCACATTGTTTTTGCAATTCAGTTGCAATTTGAGCTGCTTTGACATCTGTCAATTTTACGGTATATTTAAATCTCAGATATTCTCCATCGTTTATATACCAATCGCAATCAAATAATGCTCCCGTAGCATAACTTCGTTTCACCAAATCAAATGTTAGTGTCGTTCCTGTATCAGAAACATCCTGATTCTTGCAAATAACAATCGGATTTCCACGAGATCCTGCATTTATACTGTTCATATATGCCATTGTATCTGTTACTTCAACAAATTCCATTCCATCTGGAATTGTATCAGTTAATGTAACATCTTTTCCATAAAGAGGAGCAATTGTAGAATCATTTTTCAGTATTACAGTGTATTCAAATCTGCTCTTTTTTAAAGCAGCAACTGTATCATCATAACTGAATTTTCCTGAACTATCATATTTTGGTTCAATTGTTTCTGATTTTTCTTTTGTAGAAATACCATCTCCGTTTTTATTTATGCCAAATCCCTTTTCAAATTTCATCTGCGGTGCATCCGCTTTATATTGAATGGAATCTGTAACTGTTATGCCAGTATCTGTTACAGTTACCTCATTAGAACCACTACTAAATGCACCCCATTCGTGCGTTGCATCCGCAGTGATAACCTGATAAGCGATAACAATATATCCATTCTTTGGAATAGAAAGTGAACGTGTTCCGCCTGAGAAATACAGATTTGATATATTTCCATAGCTATTCGGAGTACCAATCAAATCAGAAGATGTACCAGCACCCATGCCAGAGAAAGATGCTCCATTACCAGTTGCAACAACATAAATATTAGAAGCATTACCATTTAAATAATGTGTTACCATTTTATCTGTAACAGTCAAATCTTTTCCGGTTAATTCTGTTTCGCCAGTATTGGTAATTTTAATATAGAATGTAATCCGCTGTCCTGGCAATACGCTGCCATAAGCTTTTTCTCCCATTTTCTGCTGAATCACAGATGGATCTCGTAATGCTGCATCCCAAGCAGTCATATTGCCCTTGAGGTCTTCAGCGGTTTTATAATTCCCGATTGTACCATCATCAGCAATGGCAAACTTATCCACATCGAAAGAAATATCAGAAATTTCAACTTCCGGAGAAGTACCATCCAATGCCTTATCAGAACCATGAGAAAGCGTTGCAGTGTTTGCCGGAATTGTGCCACTTGCACCCTCTGCAACCTGACAAGTAATATCAACCGTTACAGAACCATATGCCGGAACATCGCCAACATATTTTACTGTAACCTTTCCATTTACGTTCTGAATGTTTGGATTTTCCTGTTCTTTCCCATTCAACTTAACTGTTATATTTCCTACAGTCAAGTCATTCAGCTTTGCAAAGTCATCTGTAAATTCCAGTGGATCATTTTCAGTATACTTACCAGCATAACGACTATTATTATAGTACTTCAGCGTGTAAGTAATCGAACCCTTAGCAATGGCAACCGTACTGCTGACATTCTTAGTGAACTGTCCATCGCCAAAGCTGAATGCGTTCTGAGAAGCCGTTGCAGATGCGGACTGCGGCGTGCCGTCTTCCGGTGTTGCAGTTGCTGTGTTGGTGATGTCACCAGTCTTGCCTTCCTTTACGGTAACCGGAATCTCGAATGTCTTTGTTTCTCCAACTGCTAACTCAAAAGAGCCAGTCGGCAAGTTGGACTTGTCAATCTCCAGATTCGTTTCATCGTTAAAGGCATCGGTCAAGCTGCTGAATGTGATATCCTTTTCACCCGTATTGGAAACCGTAATCGTATACTTCAACGTATCCCCTACAGAATAAATGGACTTATCAACCGATTTTGCAATCGAGAAGCTGGAGGACGGCTTTTTGATATTGACATAAGCCGCTGCAACCGATTCGTACTGTTCCGGTGTGCCGAGATAAACAGCGTTCCGGACAGACTGCATGGAGGTACCAACAGTATTATCACTGTTTACTTTGCAGACTACATAGCGTGTAAAGGTTTCGTTGACACCAAGTCCTTCCTTTGTCCAAGTAACGTTCTGTCCGTTAATTGTACCATCGGTTGCATAACCGCCAACAGTAACACCGGATACTGGTGTTAAGCCAGCCGGAACAACGTCTGTGAGTGTCAGCGTGCCGCCCTTTGCGGTTTCACCGTGATTGGCTGCTTCCACTTTAAACAGTACATATTCGCCGCAGACCAGATAGCCCTTGCTGGAATAATACTGTGCAACAGAAGTGGCATCTTCGCCAGCGGTTGCTGCTACACTTTTACTCAAATCAATTTTTGCCGGTGCCGGTGTTGCGATTGCAACATCTGCGGACTTCTTCGGCAAGGTTTCCCATTGATCCGGATTGGTGGAATTCACACCCTGAACCCGAACGGTCAAGTCGTTGTGAATTTTGCCGGAAGTAAAATTACCAACTTCGATCATGTTCGTTTTCAGTGCAGCGTTCACCGTATATGGTGCCATTTCTGCATTGGTGTTTGTGCTTTCCTTTACCCATGTTACGCTCAAGGTGTTTCCGCTTGCGGAAGCCGATTTGACCTTGACATCATTCGGCAGCGTCAAATAGTCCCGAATATCAGTTGCCGATTCTTTAAACGTCAAGCCATCCGGCAGGGTGATCACGTCTGTCATCTCCACTGCACCGACCCACCATTCACCAGTCTTGGTAGAGGTGTAGTTCGGATATGCTTTCAGGGTATATGGGATTTCATTGTTGCCGCTCAGCTGCGACAGGGAAATCGTATCCCGACCAGCAGACTTGCTGTCATCCCAAGCAATCTTTGATTTTGCTGTAACAGTCGAAGTTTTCGACTGTCCGGAGCCGCTCGCCGTAATTTTTACGGTTGCCTGTTCTCCATTCGGGGTTTTCCCGTTTGCAAACTTTGCTTTCAAATAGATTGCCTTTGTCTGACCATTTGCAATGTCATAGGTCAGATACCGGCTGTTGCCTTCCACATGCATGGTAAAGCCACTATACTTTGCTCCATCCCGCAGGCCTTGCCCTGGGAAGTCAGGAAGCAAAAGGTTTTCCGGAATATCAATTCTGTAAGTCGTACTACGACCCCAGTGATTGACATTGTTGCCCGCTAAAGATAGATACAGATAAAATAGTTCACCGGATTCCTGTTCCGATGTTCCATGATAAGAAGTATCTGTAAATTCCGCACGAACATTCGTCATAACATCCGGTGTTTGTCCCCAGCCTGGACGCCCCCAGCCACCGAAGCCGCCAAATCCTGGGCCGCCCCATGCGGAAGCCGTCAGTGAACTTATCGGAACACTCACCAGAATCATCAAAACAGCAAGCAGCATACTGATCACACGCTTGATGCATGATGTTTTTCGGATTTCTTCCATCTTTTTCCCGCCCTGTGTCATAGCGGTTTCTCTCCTTTCCATATTTCTGCAACACAGTTTTTCAGATTTTGTATCTTCCAAAGCCCACATTTTTCCGGCACACCAAAGGTGTAAATCTGGGTATGGATATACAGCCTTATTATAGCATACTCCCTTTTAAAATTCAACCATTCTACGATTTTTTTACCACACTTTCAATTTTTTTGCATTTCTTCTAAGTCCATACAACAGTATCCATTTCTATTTCCGTTAGATTTTCTGAAAAATGGAATAAATTTCTTATTTTATTCAAATAAATTGTTCTTGATTTGAAATCTCATAAATTTCTCTTTGTATCCATCACAGATTTGTTTCTTCTAACCATTTTTGGAAACAAAAATCGGCTCTGTCCCATCTTCAGGACAGAGCCGATTTTTTCACGAACAAATTTTATTTAAGGGGAAATTGCGGATTCCAATTAGTTGATAATGGTTTCTTCGGTTTCCTTGTCGAACAAGTGCATTCTGTTCGGATCCAAAGCAACTCTCAGGTTCTTGTCGCCCTGCTTTGCAGTAGACCGTGGGTCAACACGAGCAGTCAGCGGAGTGCCCTGGCAATCCAGATACAGGAAGTTTTCAGCACCCATCATTTCGGTGATGTCTACATCACATTCAATGACACCAGTGGTTGCAGAGGACAGGAACATTTCGTCATCGTGGATTGCTTCCGGACGGATACCCAGAATAACTTCCTTATCCACATAGTTTGCAAGCTTCTTGTCTTCCTTTGCAGCCGGAACAGCCAATTCGTACTTCTTTGCGAACTGTACGCAATAGCCGTTGTTCTTCTTCTTCAGAACACCATCGATGAAGTTCATCTGCGGAGAACCCAGGAATCCAGCAACAAACTTGTTGCCCGGTCTTTCATACAGGTTCTGCGGTGTATCAATCTGCTGGATGATACCATCCTTCATAACAACGATCCGATCACCAAGGGTCATAGCTTCGGTCTGGTCATGGGTAACGTAAATAAAGGTTGTACCCAACTTCTTGTGGATCTTAGAGATTTCAGTTCTCATCTGTGCACGCAGTTTTGCGTCCAAGTTAGAAAGCGGTTCGTCCAGCAGGAAGACCTGCGGATTCCGGACGATTGCACGACCCATAGCAACACGCTGTCTCTGACCACCGGACATTGCCTTCGGCTTCCGGTCGAGCAGGTGGCTCAGGTCGAGGATCTTTGCAGCTTCCTTTACCTTGCGGTCGATTTCATCCTTTGGAACTTTTCTCAGCTTCAGACCGAATGCCATGTTCTCATAAACGGTCATGTGCGGATACAGAGCGTAGTTCTGGAATACCATTGCGATATCTCTGTCCTTCGGAGCGATATCGTTTACCAGACGGTCGCCGATGTACAGTTCGCCCTTAGAGATTTCTTCCAGACCAGCGATCATACGCAGGGTTGTGGACTTACCACATCCGGATGGACCTACTAATACGATGAATTCGCGGTCCTTGATGTCAAGATTGAAGTCCTGAACTGCTAATACGCCTTCGTCTGTAACCATAAGATTGCTCTTCTTCTGGCCCTTTTTGCTCTTCTTCTCTGTGTTTGGGTAAACTTTTTTAATATGTTTTAATGTTACCTCTGCCATATTCTTAGACTTTAGTGATACTGCCTCCGCACGATATCACCTCGCAGCCGGCGATTACTTCCGCGCCACATTACGACAGGTCTCCACACTGCCGCACCGCAAGTCTGACGGTTATCCTCCTTTTCTTTGCCCTGACCGTTCAGAAAGTGGAGTGAGACGGTTCAGGGGGGAATAAAAATTCTAATTTACAGGATTTCCCTGTAATTTAAGGCTGAGTATACACTACTTTTTTCAGTTTGTCCATACCCTTTTAAAAAAATTTTATTTTGCAGGCAAATCATTTGTTCAATATGTATAATTTTTGTTATGTTTTTCAATCACTTTTAACAATTTTTTTGTATTCGACAAAAAATACTTGTAATTCTACTCATATAAGTTATATAATATGCTTATCAAGCAACTGGAAACATTTCCGAAAACGGTTCCAGTACATAGTTACATACTCTTAAGTCGCAAGACACGCAAGGATATTAAAAAAGGAGGATTCATTATTATGAGAAAAATGAAACGATTACTTGCAGCAGGCTTAGCAACAATCATGGCTTGTTCCATGCTCACCGGATGTGGCGGCGGAAGTTCCGATAAGAAAGCATCTTCTGATAAGGACTCATCCAAAGGTTCTGTTTACTATCTTAACTTCAAACCAGAAGCAGATGAACAGTGGCAGGAACTTGCAAAAGAATACACAGACGAAACTGGTGTTCCAGTTACAGTAGTAACAGCAGCAGCAAACCAGTACGAAACTACTTTAAAGAGTGAGATGGGTAAATCCGAAGCTCCTACTCTTTTCCAGGTTAACGGTCCTGTAGGTCTTGCTTCATGGAAAGATTACTGCTACGATTTAACAGGTTCTGATATTTTAAATGAACTTACAAGTGATAAGTTTGAATTAAAGAACGGCGATGAAATCGCAGGTGTTGGTTACTGTACAGAAACTTACGGTTTAATCTACAACAAAGCACTTCTTAAAAAAGCTGGTTACACACAGGATGATATCAAATCTTTCGCAGATTTAAAGAAAGTTGCTGAAGATATCACAAAGAGAAAAGATGAATTAGGATTCTCCGCATTTACTTCCGCTGGTATGGACGGTTCTTCTGACTGGAGATTTAAAACACATCTTGCAAACCTTCCTATTTACTATGAATACCAGAAAGACGGAATCACAGATACAAAAGCAATCAAAGGTACTTATCTTGATAACTACCGTAACATCTGGGATTTATACATCAACAATGGAACATGTGATGCAAAACAGTTAAGCAAGAAGACTGGTGATGACGCTGTAGCTGAATTCACAACAGAGCAGGCTGTATTCTATCAGAATGGTACATGGGCATATGGTGATATCGCTGATATCGGAAATGATAATCTTGGAATGCTTCCTATTTATATTGGTGCTCCTGGCGAAGAGAAACAGGGACTTTGTACTGGTACAGAGAATTACTGGTGTGTAAATAAAAATGCAAGCAAAGAAGATATTCAGGCAACACTTGATTTCATAAACTGGTGCGTAACTTCTGAAGAAGGTACAAAGATGATGTGCAGCGCAGACGGAATGGGATTCGTTATTCCTTTCAAAAACAACTTAAAATCTGAAAACCCACTGGTTAACATCGCAAACGACTACATGGAAAAAGGTTATACTCCTGTAGACTGGACATTCTCCACAATGCCATCTGAACAGTGGAAGAACGACTTAGGTTCTGCACTTACTACTTATGCAGCAGATCAGACAGACGCAAACTGGAAGTTAGTACAGAATGCATTTGTTGACGGATGGGCTAAAGAAGCCGCTGCCGCTACAAAATAACTTTTTATAACAAGTTTAAACTCCTCTATTTGAAACAGTTCGAAACAAATTAAAACAAAAACTTATAAACATATCTCAGATACAGGGTGGACATACCGTCCTCCCTGTATTTTTTAAGGAGGCTATTGCTACTATGGAAAAGTCCATTAAAAAATACTGGCCGATTTTTGTACTTCCTACATTCGCAGCATTTATCATCGGCTTCATCGTTCCTTTCATCGAAGGTATTTACTTATCATTTTGCAAATTTACTACAATCAGAGATGCCTCTTTCGTGGGCTTATCTAATTATGTAGAAGCATTTAAAGACAATACATTTACTCATGCATTTGGCTTTACAGCAGTTTTTGCTGTTGTAACTTTAGTTTTAATCAACGTTCTTGCCTTTGCTATCGCACTTGCACTGACACAGAAAATCAAAGGCACAAACATTTTCCGTACTATATTCTTTATGCCTAACTTAATCGGTGGTATCGTACTCGGTTATATCTGGCAGTTAATCTTTGATGGTATTTTTGAAAAATTTGACCTGGCACTGAAAT
>ERZ773190.2408-NODE-2408-length-14707-cov-14.789449_pt1 | contig 14707 bp, 8 predicted proteins | sample MGYA00511111_ERZ773190 | MGnify/ENA primary metagenome ERZ773190 (study PRJEB29015, sample SAMEA2737777) | human gut metagenome | biome: human gut; feature: human-associated habitat; material: faeces | place: China | collected 2012 ... | reverse complement strand
GGGCTACAACAAGGGGCTGGAGGGCCGCACCACCCACGACTGGCTCAACCGCGACGCCGCCGAGGTGGACAAGTACCTGGCCGACGAGCGCTGCACCTTTACCTTTACGCTCAACGCCTACTACAGCATGTTCAGCGGCATCCTGCGCCTGCACGACCCGGCTTTTCTGGCCCGGATGCCCAAGGACCTGCCCCTGCTGTTCCTGGCCGGCACCGCCGACCCGGTGGGCGACCGGGGCAAGGGCGTGCTGCGCGCCATCCAGAGCCTGAAGGCCGCAGGCGTGCAGAACATCCGCTGCAAGCTGTACCCCGGCGCCCGGCACGAACTGCTGGTGGAGACCAACCGGCAGGAAGTGTTTGCCGACATTGCCGCCTGGCTGAACGATCAGCTGCGCTGACCACACTGCACCGCACCTTCTTTGCATTTTTCAAAGCCGCTGCCCGGCACACCGGGCAGCGGCTTTTCTGCGTTCTACAACAAGAAATTTCAATGCGTATCAAGACCATTTCAGCAGTGCAACAATATCGTACCCCTCTCTCTGCATTCTGCGTAAAATCTTGCTGCATTTTTTTGCATTTTGCCAATTATCCGCGTATTTTCGTAATCTTATTGACAGTGCAGCCATAAAATAGTATATCATAAGCAGAGTTTATTGCTCTGTTTTATCCCCATATAGATCCAATTTCTGGTATCTTTTTGTGTGTGAGTCGGAACCGCCTGGAGATCAGGTTCCCATTTTTGAGGAGGTATTACTCATGAGATTGCGTAAACAGAAAAAGGTCGTTGCTGTCACACTGGCCACTGCCATTGCCGTGAGCACCATCAGCGCCAGCGCTTCTGCCGTGAGCTATGATCTGGCCGACGGTGATGTCACCATCGGCCAGGACACCGACCGCGGCGCGTTCAGCTATCAGGGCGAGGACAAAGAGGATAAGCGCACCTACGTCAACGAGGACAAAGAGGACGACGGCAAGATCATCATCAAGGGTGACAAGGATACCCCCACTGAGAACACCGTCACCGTGCAAGAGGACGTCAAAAAGACCGATAACGCCGACGGCTCCGAAGGCCGCGACGTGGATATCGTGATCGACGGCGTGAACGCCGACACCAGCAAGACCGGCGAGTCCACCGTGACCGTCGGCGAGGGCGCAAACGTTGACCTGACCGTCAAGGATTCCACCCTGACCACCGGCGGCAACGGCATCGACATCGGCAAGGATCTGGACGGCACCGACGAAAATAAGGACACCAAGGTGGACCTGACCCTGGAAGATACCACCATCAACCAGACCAACAAGAACAGCGCCGGTCTGGACGTGCGGCAGGGTTCGGACGTTGACCTGACCCTCAAGGGCGACAACGGCATCGACGGCTCTGCAGCCGTCGACAGTGCCACCAAAGAGGCCGAAAGTAAAGGCAAGAAGCTCACGGATAGCAACATCAACGTGGAAGGCATCCGCGTGGGCGGCGAAGTGGCTTCCGACTTCTCGGGCGCCGAAAAGGACGCCCACCTGACCATCAAGGGCGACAAGGAAGAGACTTCCGACACCACCGAAGAGACCACCGGCGGCAGCCTGACCATCAAGGGCACCACCACCGGTATGGTGATCGCAGGCGGCTCTGACGAGGAGGATTCCAGCGTCACCATCACGGACGGCGCGGACGTCACCATCCAGGACACCCATGTTTCCGGCTCCACCCAGAGCGGCCGTGGCGTCACCCAGCACGGTGATCTCACGCTGGACGGTGGTTCTTCCCTGACCATCGACGGTTCGCATGTAGGGGAAGACGGTAAAACGCACGAGAACGGCGGTATTGGCATTGCCAGCTGGAACGACATCATCGTCAAGGCCAAGAGCAAGCTGAACATCAAGAACACCAAGACCGGCATTTACGGCCATCAGGGTGCCAGCACCAGCCTGACTACCGAGGACAGCACCCTCAACATCACCAACAGCGATGCCGGCATCCGCTACGAAGGCAGCGGTACGGCTAAGGATGGCTCCAAGCTGGAAGCCGCCGGTGACATCACCTTCAAGGATTCGGACGTTACCATTGAGGGCAAGAGCCTCGGCATTGAGACCGGCAACAACAGCAATACGACCGTCACGTTTGATCATACCACTGCCGCCGTTTCGGCAGAACTGAACGCCAACGAGAACGATGGTAAATATGCCATTTACTGTGAGGATTCGGGTAAAAACGGCAGCCTGATCGTCAAAAATGGCAGCAAGCTCAACCTGCAGGCGAACTACGGCATCGTTGCCGGCTACCGGAATGTACTCATTTCGGGCAACAGCACGGTCGATTCCACCACGCGGGATATGGCCATCCAGCTCCGCAACAGCAAGGGAACCAAGCTGCATATCACGGATGGCAGCGTCTACAACATGACCGATGGTTCTCACGATAACTATAACCTTCTTGCTTATTATGCCTACCACGATATTCTGGTGGACAAGGGCGGCGTTCTGTCCATGGACCTGCACAATTCGTATTCCGGCATCAATCTGGGCATGCTTTGCACCCTGACTGTGGATGACGGCACCGTCCTTGTAAAGGGCGATTATAACCACAGCGGCATCTACATCGACGGCCCCTACTCCAAGATTCTTATCAAGAATAACGCCCATGTGGAAGCTCCCACCATTGTAGGGAACACGTACTACCCCGGTCAGAAGCTCGTCGTCACCGGCGGCACCCTGACCTATGATTACAGCAAGGCCAACACTCTCTGGCCGGAAAACGAACAGGGCAACAAGCTGACCAACTTCCTGCTGACCAAGGACGCCGACCACGCCGACTTTGGTGCCTTTGCCTACAACGGCACCAAGTACGAGTACGTCTCCGACCTGAATAAGGAAAAGGGCAAGCAGTACCTGTCCGTGTGGGTGCCCGCTGCCGCGCTGGAATACATGCTGGATGTGGACGGCAGCCACGACCCGGAGATCGTCGGCAAGCTGCTGGCCGACCTGCAGGCCGACGGTTACAAGTTCAACACCCCGTACAAGACCAGCGACGGCGTGTTCGTCCTGCGGGATATGGTGGTGAACGGCCACAGCCTGAACTTCACCAAGACCACCGACGAAAACGGCAACACCAAGCTGATCTGGGGCAACTACGAGAACCGCGCCGACGGTACCCCCAACGCCTACGATATGGTGTACGGCACCGAGTACGAGTATGAAGGCAAGACCTACACCATCGTGTGGGGCTACGAGCACAAGAACAACGCCAACGGCGCTGCCGGGCGCGACCAGAACATTCTGGATGCTTTCGATGCCGATTCCAACGTGAAGGTGACCGGCGACAACATCACCGGCAAAAGCTCTGACGACTACACCGTGACCATCTACGGTGCCCTGCGTGAAGTCGTGGAGCCCACCCCGGAACCGGATCCGGAGCCAACCCCCGATCCGGAGCCCACCCCGGTCGATCCCGAGGGCCCGGACACCCCCGTCAGCCCGGAAGGCTCCACCGATACTCCCGTGCAGGACGCCACCCCGGACGAAGCCGAGACGCCCGCGAACCCGGAGAACCCCACCAATCCTTCTGTGCAGGATGCCACCCCGGACAGCACCGTGGCCGCCCTGCCCAAGACCGGCGTCAACTGGATGGCGGCTCTGGCCATGGCCCTGAGCGGCATGGCCCTCACCGTAGCCGGTGCCTTCACCAGCCTGTTTGCCAAGAGCAAGCACTAAAAGCCAACCCCCAACGGGCCTGAAAACCCGTTGTTCCTCGCACACAACAGCAAGGCCCCCGGAGAGTTTTCCGGGGGCTTTGTTGTTGCCCGGAAACGGCCCGGCAGGCAGTGACTATCCCGGGCCCGCAGGCTGGATCTTCACTGCGTTTCAATAGCGTTTCAATAGCGTTTCAATAGCGTTTCAATAGCGTTTCAGAAGCATCTCAAAACCGTATCTGTTGTGTAACTCAGTTGGAGTCACTCTCATACAAACTGCATATTTCTCCTTTTTTATTTTTAGCATCCCGCTGAAATTTGCTTTTTATCGACAGTTTTATTGACTTTTTTCATTTTATATGTTATATGATAGCTGTAGATCAATGCGGACATTTATCTACGAATAGATACGTTTTATGGTATCTTTTGTGTGCAGAACGAAAGGAGCGAATCTTATGACGAACAAGAAATTCAAAAAAGCCGCAATGGCTCTGGCCCTGACCGCCTGTGTTGCAGCCACCCCTCTGGCCGCCAACGCTGAGACCCCTGAAAACGCAGTCCCTGTAGAGAACAAAGAACGTTCCGAAGCAGAAACTCCTGCACAACAGGCTTCTGAAAGTGCAAACACTGCTCCCGTAGAAAACCAGGAGCACGAAAACGCCGAGGGCATTCTGGAGGACCGGGAGACTGAGGACAAGAAAATCACGACCGATGTCGAGTACACCGACCGCGAGTTCACCTATAATGAGGACGGCACCGTCAAATCGGAGGAATCCTCCGGTCCTATCGTCCAAAAGGAGATGGATAAGAGCACCGAAGCCGCTTCTGGCGAGACTGCCGGAGAAGGCAAGGATTCCGAGGGTTCTGCTAAAACTCCTGAAGCAGGCGAGACCACCGAGGAAGGCAAGGGCATCGAAGCTCCCGATGCGGACATCTCCGAACCGGTCAAGGACGCCGAGGGCAAGGTCATCGGTACTGCCTCCAAGGAGGAGCACACCGATCAGGAAACCACCATCACACCCACCAGCCCGGACTCTGAAAAGCTGGTAGACAGCACTGTCAACCCGGACGGTTCTGTGACCAACCGCTACGAGACTTCTCACACTGCTGATAAGACTACAACCAACACAACCACCGGCACAGTTACCGCAGACACCAAGGAGATTTTTGTGACCGATGGCAAAGAGGTTGACCTGAAGCAGGAGTTGGGCGAGGATTATCAGGAAAAACTGAAGTGGGACACCGTCGATGGCACCTCGTTCAACGGCTACACCGTGGGCAGCATGGAAGAAGACGGCGACCGCCAGACCTACACCCTGACCAAACACACGGAAGACACCGACCTTGAGATGACCGGCGAAGATCTTGCCAAGCTCCTGGAAGCTGACTACACCAAAACCGAGAACGACGATGGCAGCTACACCCTGACCAAAAGCATCCGTACTTCTGCCGGCGAACAAACTGTGTACATCACCGTGACCGGCAACAAAGCCACCCGCACGGTGGACACTACCCTGAAGGTGGATGTCAAAAAGGGCGAGCACTCTGGAACCGCCGACGTGAAGCAGGATGACGTGACGCTGCCCAACAAAACGGACAAAACGCTGACCTTTACGGACAAGGACAACAACACCTTCTCTGTGGATCTGGACGAACTGCTCCAGAAACAGGACAAGACCGAGAGCACCAATGCTGCTGGCGATAAGGTTATCACCGTGAAGGACGGCAGCAAGACCTATGAGATCGTTTATCACGAGACGAGCGAGTACGCCGACGCACAGGTCAAGGATCTGTCCGCCGACGAGCTGGCCGGTCTATTGAACAGCAATCCCGGCAACGGCACCTTCACCGTCAAGGATGGCAAGGTCTGCAAGGTGGTCAACGGCGAAGCCTGCGAGATCAGCTACGATGATGCCTCGCAGCTGCTGAAAAAGGTCCAGATTTCTGTCACTATGACCGATGCCGACAATCATCTGTCCAAGGATAACGGCACGCTGGAGGATGCCAAGCTTCGTGCCAAAAAGGACGCTTTGCAGAAGGCTCTGGCAGAAGCGATCTACGCCTGCACCGGCACCACGGTGGCCCCCTCTTCTCTGAACATTACAGACGAGGATGTTTCTCTCCCCGAAGGTGTGGATAATGTCTCTGCAAACGCAGCCAAGCTGAAGCGCACCTATACCTATACGGCCTCGGACGGCAAACAGTATACCTTTACTTACAGATTTGCCTACGACGATACACGGAACCATATCACCGGTTTCGGCGACGGTGTCAAGAAAGTGGGTTATTTTACCGGCGGCATTCATGTGAAGCCTGAAGAAGATGTGGAGGCTGCCGACGGAAAGACGGATCACAAGAGCACTCTGATCGAAAGCGGTGTTTTTGTCTCCGGCAATGCCACCACAGATGCCAACGGTGCTTATACCACCATCACCAAGGACAGCCCCCTCTATGGCCTTGGCGTGGACTTCAAGACCGCTCCGAAAAACGCCGTTGCCGGTTCCATCAAGTATGATGATACCGGCCGCATCATTGAATACCAGACCACCGACGGCAAGACCATTAAGCTGTCTTACGAAAGCGTTGAGGTTCCGGATTCGAATCTGCCGTCTTATGCGCCTGTTGACGGAAAGACCAATATCAACAGCAAGTCCTTCACCAGAGTGACCTGGGAGGCTTGGGATCTGGGCGAGATCCGCAACGAAGAGCAGGCGGATGACCAGTGGACGATCTCTTCCGGCAAGGATGAGAGCGGCAGCCTGACCTACACCATCGTAGACAAGAAGAACAATGTCACCTATGACGATCTGATCCGGGTCGGCAGCAACAGCTACACCAAAACCGTGACCGATGAAAACGGTGTCAAGACCACCTACACCGTCACCGTTGAACCCGGCAGCCTGAGCGAAAGCAGGGCTCTGACCGAGCTGGCCGAGCGCTATGGCGTGGATGCCGCTGCCATCACCGTGAAAGACGGCGTTGCCTCCTTTACCAGGGACGGCAAGCAGTATCAGGTGGGCTATGGCAGCCAGCTGAAGATCGAGACCGTTCTCACCACCGAAGGCACGGTCACCACCGACGCCGATCAGGCAGAGCTGCTGGAAAAGATCCAGCAGATGCAAAAGGATCTGCAGGATGGCGAAATTCTGGATGTGGGCGGCTACCAGGTAACGATCTCGACCTCGAAGGATGAGATCATTGAGATCCTCCATAAGGTCGGCGAGACCACCGACTTCACCCGCTTGACCCGCGAGGAGCTGAAGGCTCTGCTGGAAAAGGAAAAGGCAGAGGCCGATGCCGCCGGCAAGAGCTATACGGGCGACATGGATGTTTCGCACCCGGAGTACAGCAACAAAAACCTGTACGGCAGGCCTGACACGGGTATCTTCGCCACCAAAAAGAAAGAGTATCTGTCCTATGATGGCAACTACATCCAGCATCTGGAGCTGAACGCAACGACCAAGGCCGACCTGCTGAAGGACGCTGACGGCAACGTCAGCCAGACCGACTGTGTTCTGGTGGACAAGAAACTGGAATACAGCGACGATCTGGATAAGCTCATTGACAGCCAGGGCACCAGCGTGGTCAACCTGCAGGATAAGATCGGTTACGACATCCCCATGGATCGCTATGAATATGCCCGCACCAGCTTCAGTGACGGCGACAAGCTGAACTGGAATGTCCGCAACAACCACCCCACTGCCAGCACCTATTACAAGGTGTCCGGTACGGTGGCCTACAACCAGTACAAGCTGGAGGACGGCACTTCTGAGCTTACTAAGGAGCAGGCCGAAGCCCTTCTGAAGCAGCTTCAGGCGGAGGGTTATGCCGATGCTTCCATCGTGACCTTCTACACGACCGAACATGAGCATCAGCAGACATCTGCAAACGCCTCCTATCGTATCTACCTGAACAAGAGTGAGCTGGTCTCCTATGGTTATCTGTCCTACGACAGCAATACCTGTGTCAATGCTCACAACTGGAATCAGGAAATGTACGGCTTGAAGAACAAGTATTTCAATCCTGATGCCTACTGCGGCGGCTACGACCTTGGCCTGACCGGTTTCCGTCAGGTGGAGGACGGAACCTTTGTGGCACAGGGCAAAAAGACCATCACCGTGTCCCGCATCCTGCCTGCCACCACGCTGACCAACAACCACCTGACCATCACCGATTCCGCACAGAAAGCCGATACCGGCAGCGGAGTCAGCGGCCGCTACAACTATACCACCACCGTCTCCGGCTCGCGAGTGAATTACTCCGCCCTGGGTACTGCGACCCACGAGACCTGGAAGGAAGCTGCGCAGCAGACCACCGAGCGCACCGGCGAACAGGGCGATGGAACGTTGTCTTATACCTACCGTTCCACGCAGGATGCCAGTGTAGATGCCGAAAGCGCCCACAAAGAAGAAACTGTCGTCCGTCACGGCACTGCAGACTACGAATACACCTACACCGCCAGCAAGGACGAAGTAGAGATCACCACCGACAGCCGCACCGAAACCACTACACCCGAAACGCCTGAAACTCCGGATACCCCCGTCAGCCCGGAAGGCCCCACCACGCCTCCCGTGCAGGACGCCACTCCGGATGATGCCGAGACGCCTGTGACCCCGGAGAACCCCGCCAATCCTTCTGTGCAGGATGCCACCCCCGATACCGTGGCCGCCCTGCCCAAGACCGGCGTCAACTGGACGGCGGCTCTGGCCATGGCCCTGAGCGGCATGGCCCTCACCGTGGCCGGTGCCTTCACCAGCCTGTTTGCCAAGAGCAAGCACTGATGCGCTGACAAGACCAACCCCCAGTGAGCCGTAAAAAGCTCGCTGTTCCTCGCACACAACAACAATGCCCCCGGAGAGTTCTCCGGGGGCATTGTTGTTTCTATCGGTTTTTATTTTCTCAGCCAGCCGTCCACAGCGGCCACCAGCGCCTTGCCGCGGCGGCCCAGCAGGCGGGGCAGCAGCACACGGGCCATGGCCCACACGCCTGCAAAGTTGATCAGGATGACCACTGCGGTGATCAGGCCGGTCCACAGGCCGTACAGCGGGGTCTCGGCCAGCAGCACAAAGGCCTCGAACACCAGCAGACCCACGTTCAGCAGCACCCGGCCCGGATGCACATGCATATGGATCATGCGGTTTGCGTCGATGGAGCGCAGGGTAAACACCAGCGCCAGCCCCAGGAAGGAAGCGTATGTGGCACCGATGGGGCCCCACCACTTGATGAAGAAGTAGTTCATGATGCAGTTGCTGATGGCACCGGCCATCATGGTGACCATGCTGCGGCTGGACTTTTTGGTCACCACATACACGCTGTTCATGAACTGGTTGAAGCAGCTGCAGGTGGAGGCCAGCACCAGGAAAGGCACAAAGTGCCAGGCGTAGTAGTAGTTGGACTTCATGATGTGCATCACCGGGCGGCACAGCCAGATGATGCCCGCCGCACAGCAGAACAGCACACTGGAATAGGTGCGGAAGATCTTGGTAAAGAACCGCGCCCGGCCCTCCTCCTCGGTGACAGCCGAGAGCTGCCAGGCGTCGTAGAAGATCAGGCCCAGCGTGGTGAGGATGGTGGGCAGGAAGTAGCCCGTGGACAGCAGGCCGCTCCAGGCGTTGCCGTCCCGGCCGTCCAGTCCGTTGCACATCTCACGCACAAAGAACAGGTCGGAGGCGTTGATGATCCAGAAGCTGATCTGCGCCGGGATCATGGGCAGCGAGAAGTGGAGCATCTGCTTCCACAGGTCCTTGTTGATGCCCTTGAGCTCCACATAATTCCACAGCTTGCCGGTGACCATGAGGAACAGCACGCTGACCAGATCGCCGCTGATGATGGCCAGCAGGTAGCCGTTGGCACCCCACTTGAAGCCCACCAGGTACAGCACATAGAACGCCATGGTGGCCACGGTGCACAGCACGCCGTCCACGGCCACCAGCTTGTTCCACTGGCGGCTGCGCACGAACTGGGTGCACAGGGTGCGCAGGCAGCTCATGAGCACATAGAGGTAAATGAGCAGGCCGTACTGGGCCATATCGGGCAGGAACCGTGCAATGGGCCAGCACAGGACCAGGATGCCAAAGCCGCCCAGAATGGTGAGCAGGCCGTTGGTGAACACCTGCTTTTCGCTGTTGCCCTTGTCCAGACCAAAGCGGATGATCGCATTGGACATGCCCATGGACACAAAGGGGATGAGCAGGTTCGCGTACTGGCTCAGGATCTTGGACAGGCCCAGATCCGAGATCTCGGCCATGGCGTAGGTCAGGAACGGCTGCACGATCAGCGTGAGCAGTTTGGACGAAAAGCTGGAAATGGCAAAGATGAGGGTGTTGCCGGCCAGTTTGGAGTATTTATCACCGCCGGACTTTTTTTCGTTTTCCAAAGGAAGTCTGCCTCCTGTTTCTACTTCTTCAATAGCTCCCGCCGGGCTTTCCAGTCCGGCAGCAGCTTTGCCACCTCGGCCCAGAACGCCGGGCTGTGGTTGGCCTGCAAAAAGTGGCAGTATTCGTGCACCACCACATAGATCTGCGCCGCAGGCGGCATGTTGTACAGCTGCAACGCAAAGGTGATCTGCTTTTTGCCGGGGCAGCACACGCCCCAGCGGGTGGTCATGCTGCGCACCTTGAGGGTGGGTTTCTGGCCGCCCAGCACCCCGGCAAAGGCCGGGTAGACCTGATCGCTCATGGCGGTAAAGTAGGCCAGTGCGGTCTCCTTGTCCGGCAGGTCGGCATTGTTGCGGGCCGCTTTTGCCATCACTTCCTGCCGGGTGTCGTGGATCCACTGTGCGTTCTTGCACACAAAGGCATCCGCCTGTTCCAGGCTGGTGCGCAGCGGGATGCTGACCATCACGGTGCCGTTGTCCCGTACCCGCAGATGCAGCTGTTTGATCTTTTTGCGGTACAGCTCGTACTGGATGCCGCCCGCGCTGCGCAACTGGACTTCCGGTTTTTGTGCGACCACGTCAGGACGCACGCTCTGCCCGCTGCGGGGCCGGCAGCTGGGCCAGCACCACGGCGGCAAAGATCAGCACACAGCCCACGCCTTCGCGCGGGGAAAGGCTCTGATGCAGCAGCACCCATCCGCCCAGTGCGCTGAACACGCTTTCCAGGCACATGATCAGGCTGCCCACGGCAGGGTTCATATCCCGCTGGCCCAAAATCTGCAGCGTGTAGGCCACGCCGCTGGACATCACGCCGCAGTACAGCAGGGGCACCGCGTTCACGGCAAATTCCGCCGGGGCCGGGTGCTCCAGCAGCAGCGCTGCCACCGAGCTTTCCACCGCCACCACAAAGAACTGCCGCAGGCTCAGGCGCACGCCATCCACCTGCGGACCATAATGGTTCACCGCCATGATCTGGAAACTGAACAGCACGGCGCACAGCAGCAGCACCATGTCGCTGCGTTCCACGCCGCCAAAGCCGTTCTGCATGCACAGCAGATACAACCCGCACACCGCGATGGCCACGCTGAGCCACAGCTGGGGGCTGCCGCGGCGGCCCAGTGCCAGCCCGAAGATGGGCACCAGCACCACATACATCGCCGTGAGGAAGCCTGCTTTGGCCGTGGAGGGGTTCAATGTCAGGCCGAACTGCTGGGCAGCCGACGCCACAAACAGCAGCGTGCCGCACACCAGGCTGGCCCGGCGCAGGTAGCGGCGCTCCTCCGGCGTTTTCGGGGCCCCAGTGGTGCCGGTGCTGCGCTGACGCACCAGGTCAAACACCTTGACCGTGGGCAGCAGCACCAGCACCGCCAGCCAGCTGCGCCCGGCCAGAAAGCTGCAGGCTCCCATGCCGGAACCGGCGCTCTGGGCCACGAAGGCCGTGCCCCAGATAAACGCGCACAGCAGCAGCAAAAGCGAATTCTTGCGTTGTGTATTCATCAGCCGACGCCCTCCACCTTGAGCAGACCGTAGAGGTAGTAACGGCTGGAATCATAGGAAATGGTCATGCGGTAGATGGCCGCCGGGTCCAGCCCGGAGATGGTGCAGGTGTAGTCGGTGCCGTCGGTCTTGATGTAGTAGGTGCTGTCCGGCACATACTCCACGCCGCCGTCTACCTTTTTCCACAGCGCCACCTTGAATTTCTGGGTACCCTCGGCGGTGCCGCAGGCCATGACGGTCAGCGTGCCGGTGGGGGCCGCAAAATAGTTGGTCTGGCGGCTCCAGATGCCATTGAACACAGCGTACAGGGTGCCGTCCACCATGGCAGTGTCAAACTTTGCCGAAGCGTCCGCAATGCCCTGAATGATCAGCGGGTCCGCGGTAGCGTCCGCCCAGCGGGTGGTGTCCTCTTCCTGCACCTCGCCGGAGCTGCCGGAGATCTTCTGCGCCACACCGCGCAGTGCGTCCTTGCAGCCGGTCAGACCGGCCACCAGCAGAGCGGCGGCCAGCACAACGGCCAAAAAGCGTTTTTTCGTTTTCATAAACGTTTCCTCAACCTGTCAAAGGGTTTGATGTTCCTGTTTTTTCGGGTTCCGGCAGAGCCGGGTCCATCTGTATAGTATACCGCATTTTGCAGCACCGCACAAGAGAGCCGCCCGGCTTTTGCGCGCGCTGCCGCCCGATTTCATGCAGTTTCTTTGCCGTCGGCGGCCGCCAGTGCCCCACACTCGGCAGCGGCGAGGGAAGTCTGCTCCGGCCCGAACAGCGAACCGTACCGGTACAGGGCCCAGCCCCCGGCTCCCTGCTCCCGCAGAAAGGCCACCTGGTCGGCCAGCGCACGGCCGGTGCTCCAGCCCGACAGGCTGTTTTCGTTGCTGCCGCCGTCGCCCACTCCCACACGGTAGGCTCCCAGCCCGAAATACAGGGCCACGTCCGCCGCGCGGGGATAGGCGAGCCATGCGGGCACGATATTTTCAAAGGCAAAGCGGGTGCTGCCGTTGTGCAGGGCAAAGCCCTGCCCCCAGTACACCTGCGGGCACAGATAATCGACCACCGCATCCCCGCCGCCGGACGCCAGCCAGCCGGTCACATCGCTGTACTGCTGGTTTTCGTCGTTGTCCGGGTTGCCCTGGGGGCTGATGCCGAACCGCAGGGTAGGGTCCGCTGCTTTCACCGTGTCGTGCACGGCCCGCACCAGCGCGGTCACATTTTCCCGCCGCCACGCGGCAAGATTTCCCGCCCCGGACGCCGCAAACTGCGCCGCGTCGATGCTCTCATCGGTGGTAGGGTAGAAGTAATCGTCAAAGTGGATGCCGTCCACCGCGTAGTTCTGCACCAGCTCGGCCACGCCCTGCACCACATAGTCGGCGGCGGCAGGCTCGGCGGGGTTCAGGTAAAGGCCCTCGTCCACCGTGCACACCCACTCCGGGTGGGTGTTGGCCAGATTGCCGTCCGCAAGGTTCGGCGGCATGGCCGCCGAGGAGCGCAGGCGGTAGGGGTTGACCCACGCTTCCACCGAGATACTCCGGGTGTGGGCTTCCTGCAGCAGCACGTCCAGCGGGTCAAAGCCCGGGTCCTGCCCCTGCACGCCGGTGCACAGATGGCTCCACGGAAACAAACTGCTGCGGTACAGCGCATCCCCGAAGGGGCGCACCTGGGCCAGCACTGTGTTCAGCCCCAGTCCGGTACAGTTGTCCAGCAGCTGCACCACTCTGGCGCGGAAGGCATCCTCCGTGGAAAAGTCCATGGCGGCCCATTCCAGATAGCTCACCCACACAGCCCGCCACTCTCCGGCCGGCAGCGCCGGGTTGGGGTCTGCCGAGGGCTCCGGGGTGCTGTCGGCGGCCGCAGGGGAAGTGCCCCGGCGCAGGGCCAACCCTGCCGCGGCACACACAGCCGCTCCGGCCCCCAGCAGAAAGGTGCGCCGCCCCATGCGGCGGTTTTTGCGTCCTGTCTTTTTCCGGCTGCGCCGGGTCACAGCTCTTCCTCCTGCAATTTATACAGGGTCAGTGCCGCCCAGCCGCGGGCACAGGCCAGCAGCACGAACAGCAGGTTCGTCCAGAAGGCAAGCCCGGCCATGCCCGCATAGCGGGTGAGCAGCCAGAACACCGTGCGCAGCACCTCCGCCGCGCACACCAGCTGCAGCTGCCGCTGGATGGGCTTGCCGCGGCTGTACTCGATGCCCAGCAGGGCAGGCCACACCAGTGCCGAGCACAGGTCGCCCGCCCAGCCGCCGGCCGCCAGCTTGCTGAGCATCAGCAGCACGAACACCAGCGTGTAATTGCGCTTTTCGGCCGCCGGGGCACCTTTTTGTGCTGCCAGAAACAGCGCCGCGATGCCGGTCAGGCAGAACGCCACCAGTTCCAGCGCTGAAAAGTCCATGCCGCCCAGCACGGCAAAGCCGCCCAGCATGGAAACCGCCGCTGCGGCCAGCAGAAAGAAGTACCAGGTCTTGCGTGTGAATTTGAGCTTCATTGCGTTCCTCCCGCCCGGTGCAGCGTGCAGCGGGCCTGCTGAATTTTTCAAAGAATTAAAAATATTATAGCACAAAACCGCGCAGGTTGTGTTACAATAAGGAAAACTATTCCGGAGGTTTTCCATGAACGCTGTTGTTTCCATCGTCCTGCTGGCCGCCGTGCTGGGCGTGATCGTGTTTCTGCTCTCCCGGCGGGAAAACGGCCGCCGCAGTCAGTACGGCCCGGCCGGGCTGTCCGAGTTCCGCACCGACCTTGCACTGGACGAGTGCTTCGACCGGCTGGACGAACACAACGACTCCGACGTGTTCGTCTACGACTGCCGCCGGGAGCGGGACGGCGGCTTTTTGCTGCACCTGACCCTGCACCAGCCCACCCAGCAGCCGCTGGACACCCTGTACACCCTGCGGCTGGACCCCGGCCGCCAGACCGTGGTCACCCTGATCTTCATCCGGGAGGCTTTTGGCTACAAGGAGCCGCTGTTCCCGCAGGAGATGCTGGACGAATTCATGGCCCAGAAGCTGGACGCCCACCGCACCCGGTGATTTTTGCGGGCAAAAGGGCTTTTCATTTGCCGCAGAATTTGTTATACTAAATAATGGCGCTGCGGCGCTCTGCGGGCTAGTAGCTCAGTTGGTCAGAGCTGGCGGCTCATAACCGCCAGACCTTACCGTTTCC
>ERZ773190.2386-NODE-2386-length-14862-cov-11.165732_pt1 | contig 14862 bp, 13 predicted proteins | sample MGYA00511111_ERZ773190 | MGnify/ENA primary metagenome ERZ773190 (study PRJEB29015, sample SAMEA2737777) | human gut metagenome | biome: human gut; feature: human-associated habitat; material: faeces | place: China | collected 2012 ... | reverse complement strand
GAACAGATGCACAGGACTTACAGCCTTATCTTATGGATTTTGCTTCTTATGATGTTGTTTCCAAGTATTATTCTTATGCGGTGCAATATTATAAGAATGAGGAGGATGAAATCCAGTGGCTGCCAATCTGTGGTATTCCGCAGACGATCATTGCCAACAAAACACTGTTTGATCAGTATGGCGTAAAGATTCCAGAAAATTATGAGGAATATGTACAGGCCTGTCAGCAGTTTTATGATAATGGCATAAAACCGTATTCCATGGATCTTGGGGAAGACTGGTCTAATAATGAAATCATCCAGGCGGCGGCAATCGGTGAGTTTACAAGCCTGGATGGTATTGAATGGCGAAACGGTGCAGAGACTGCAGCGGATGAAGTGAAGTTTGATGATACATTATGGAAACGTATTTTTTCAGAAACCAGTCAGTTTCTTAAGGACTCGCACTTTGGTAAAGAAGATATCAATATTGACGTCGATACAGGAATCCAGATGTTTGTCGAGGGAAAATCAGCAATGTTTCATGGACATCCGACGGTTATGCAGCAGCTGCAGAAACAGATGGATGCGGAGCTGATCCGTATTCCTTACTTTTCACAGACATCGGATGAATCCTATGTGTACATGACTCCGTCCTTAAACATTGCATTTAACAAAAACCTGGAAAAAGACCGGGAGAAACTGGATACTGCACTGGATGTGCTGGATTGTATGATTTCAGAAGAGGGGCAAAAGCTGATTGCGGATGGAAGCGGTGTTATTTCATTGAATACAGATGTTCCAACCATGATGCAGGATGTGCCTGGACTGGAAGAGGAAATTAATAATAATGCTGTTTATATCCGATATTCCGCTCAAAAATCATTTGATGCAAGTCTTGAGGCTGTTCACGGATTACTGTCAGGGGAAATGGATGAAACACAGGCTTATGATACTTTTCGCAGTGTAATGAATCGTAAAGATCCAGAAGAAAAAGCAACGGTGAATTTTGAAAATGAATATTCCATTTCACTGAACGATAGAAATGGCCGTGATGCAGCATCTTCCATTTTAACTACGATCAGAGAAGAAAATGATGCACAGCTGGCTCTGGCACCATATTATTATTTCACTTCTTCTATGTACAAAGGAGAATGCACCAATAGCCGGGTTGGCATGATGACAGCGAAGAGTTCAGATACAGCATTATATTTTACAAAAATTAATGGTAAACAGGTTTGTGAACTCGTAGAAAATTATCTCGCCGAAGCTGATGAGAATTTTTATGTAACCAATAAATACGAATTACCAATTGCATCCGGTATGAAAATGATCGTCAATCAAGAGGAAAGTGGATTTTCGTTAAAGGACTTAACAGTTAATGATAAGAAAATAGACAAAGAAAAGGAATACTCGATTCTTCTTACAGACACCACAATGTCTGTTTTGAAAAAAATAAATCCGAAATGTGAGATTGAGCAGCTTAAAGATACAACATTATCAAGTGCATGGATCGAAGCAATGTCAAAAGGACAGCAGCCGTCAGCACCGGAAGACTATATAGAGGTTGAACAGTAAAAGTGGAGATAGAACAAACGGTAAATAAAAGAAAAAAAATAACAAGGCTGTTGCTTATACTACTTATTATTCTTTTAAGCTTAGTTTGTATAAAGTATCTTATAAGTAAGTCTAGCAAGTATATCAGCGAAAATGGAAAAAGCAGTATGGGAGCTGTTGTTGAACAGATACAGCAGACCTATGATCTTCAGGTGAGTGGATACTACAGCCAGCTGCAGTTGGTTGAGGAATTTTTACTTCATGAGAGGGAGCTGTCTCTTGAAACGGATACGAACAAAAGTTTCTTTGAAGCATGGGAAAAAGAATCGGAAAGTACACTTATATTCCTTCAGGAAAATGGTCAGGCAATATCAGCAGGTGGAACAAAAATGCGGATTGATATGCCAAGTAAACTTCTGCTGGACTTAAAGAATGGATACAATATTGGAAAACTGGTGCGTCTTGATTATGATCAGAAGAAAAAAGACGGTTATCTGGTTGCGATCCCATGTCAGGAATATACGATCAATGGGGAAACTTATACGGCAATTGGAACTGTGTATGATCATTCGAAACTGGATTCCATGTTAAAACTGAAAGGTTATCATGGGAAAGCATATTTGTTCATGCTGGATCATGACGGAAATATTACGTATACGAACCAGAGTGGTGATAAATACCTGCGTAATTATTCTTTGTTAAAACATTTAAAAGGGGAACAGGCTATTACAGAAGAAGAGGCTGATTTGTTCAAAAAGAAGTTTGATAACAGAGAATCCGGAGTTGCACTTTTGGGAAAACAGAACCCCTATTATCTGGGGTATTGCCCGATAGAAAGCAACAACACCATTTTGGTATGCATTGTGGCAAAGGGAGTTGTTGACAATGTGCTGATGGATTACCAGAAAACGGTGTTGTTTACAACAATACTCATGGCAGGTTTTATACTTTTACTTTTTGCCGGATTATTCTACAGTATTTCCAGACTTAGTCTTGCAGATCAAAAAGCAGAATATGAAAAAAGAAATAATGAACTTCATTTACAAACAATGAAGGAAATGGAAGTAGTCAATCAAAAACTGAAAAAGGCAAAGAACGTTGCAACAGAGGCTTTACAGACAGCTGAAAATGCAAATAAGGCGAAAACGGATTTCCTGTCTAATATGTCACATGATATTCGTACACCTATGAATGCAATCATTGGTATCACATCTTTGATCAGACATGATGCAGGTAATAAAGCAAAAGTTATAGAGTATGCAGATAAAATAGATATTTCATCACAGCATCTGTTAGGAATTATTAATGATGTTTTGGATATGAGTAAGATTGAGGCAGGAAAAACAGTCTTCAAGTATTCTGACTTTTCTATTCTGGATCTTGTACAGGAACTTGACACTATATTTCATACTCAAATATATGAAAAGCAGCAGACCCTTACAATCATAAAAGAAAATATTCAGCATGAGTGGGTGAATGGGGATCAGGTTCACCTGATGCAGATTTTCAGCAACCTGCTTTCCAATGCAGTGAAGTATACCCAGGAAGGTGGGGAAATTCAGTTCTTTGTAGAAGAATGTGAGACAAAGTCATCTGTCTATGCAAAGTACCGTTTCTTAGTTAGTGATAATGGTATGGGAATGTCGGCAGATTTCAAAGAGACAATCTTTGATCCGTTTACTCGCGCTGAAAGTTCTGTGACTAATAAGATACAGGGAACCGGTCTTGGAATGGCTATTACCAAAAATCTGGTTGAAGCAATGGGAGGCACCATTGATGTGGAGAGTGAACTGGGCCAGGGAAGCTGTTTTGAGGTTCTTATAGATCTGAGAATAGCAGAAGATAGATTTGTTTCTTCAGCAGAACAGGCAGAAAAGGATGAACCGGCTGGCAATGTCCTGAAAGGAATGAGGTTTCTGTGTGCAGAGGACAATGAGCTGAATGCAGAAATCCTGATGGAATTGTTAAAGATTGAGGGTGCAGAGTGTACAATCTGTGAAAATGGTAAAAGGGTCTTAGAGGCATTTGAGCAGTCTGCTCCGGGGGATTATGACATGATCCTGATGGATGTACAGATGCCGGTTATGAATGGTTATGAGGCAACAAAAGCAATCCGAAGAAGCTCCCATGAACTGGCAAAGACAATTCCAATCATTGCTATGACCGCCAATGCGTTTTCTGAGGATATCCAGCATTCTCTGGCAGCCGGTATGAATGCCCATGTTTCAAAACCGGTTGAGATGAAGGTACTGGAAAAGACGATCAGAAGCATAAAATCCGGCGGGGGGCACCGAAATGCAGCTCATTGAACAGTGACAAATGGATATGGAAAAGAGCTGATGAAAGAATCTGGCATTGCCAGAACTTTCAATCAGCTCTTTTTTAGCATCAGTTCCCTCTTGACATTTTTTCATTTCCTGCTATACTTATCAAAAGTAATTACTAAAGATAACTAATTTTTAAACAGAAAGGAACCTTTTCCATGACACAGGAAAAATTAAAGCAGTTCCTGGATGCGTGTTTTGATGCAAAGCGTCTGATCGAGAAGCTCCCGGACCTGCCGGACGGTATGAAGCCGCGGCAGGTGCATGTGCTGGATGCGGTGAATGAGATTCAGAAAAAGCAGGGCTTCTGCCGCGTCAGCGACATCAGCAGCTATATGAACACAACGCTGCCGAGCATCACCAAGCTGGTGCAGGAACTGGAGGAGAGAAATCTTCTCGTGAAACAGGCGGATGAAAAAGATAAGCGCGTGATCAACCTGACACTGACCGAAGAGGGAAAAGAGTTTGTGGAACTCCGCGTGACGCACTTTCACGGGGAATGGGCATCCCGCCTGCCAGATCTGGACGACGCGGTGGTGGACGAATTTGTGCATGCAATCACACGGATGCAGGAAACGATGCCGGGAATAAAAGGAGTGAAAAACAATGGCAAAAGAAAATAAGAAAGAAGTATCGTTTGTAGAGGGACCGATTTTCCAGTCCCTGATCCGCTTTGCGCTGCCGGTGCTCGGCGCGCTGATTCTGCAGGCGGCTTACGGTGCGGTCGACCTTCTCGTGGTCGGCTGGTTCGGCGATGCGTCGAGTATTTCCGCTGTCGGAACCGGAAGCAACTTCATGCAGATGGTAACATTTATCATCACCAGCCTTGCGATGGGTTCGACCGTTATGATCGGCCAGCACATCGGCGAGGGCAAGCCGGATAAGGCCGGCAAAACCGTGGGAACCTCGATTGTTCTGTTCGCCATCATCGGTGTCGTCATGACGGTGATTCTGGAGCTGTTCGCAGGCCCGATCGCCAATATTTTACAGGTCCCGGCGGAGTCTTTTGACAAAACCGTCCTCTACCTGCGGATCTGTTCCGGCGGTATTCTGATCATCATCGCGTACAACGTCATCAGCAGCGTGCTTCGCGGAATCGGTAATGCAAATCTGCCGCTTTTATTCGTCGGCATCGCCTGCGCAGCCAATATTGCCGGAGATCTGTTCTTCGTCGGTGTGCTGAAACTGGACGTTGCGGGAGCAGCGCTTGCGACGGTTCTGGCGCAGCTGATTTCTGTCATCGCCTCCATGGGTGTGTTGAAAAAAGGCAATCTGCCGATTGAATTCAAAAAAGAAGACTGCCGCATCGACCATGACGAGCTGAAGAAAGTCCTGAACGTCGGTGTGCCGATCGCGCTGCAGGAGACGACCGTACAGATTTCCTTCCTTGTGATCAACTCGATCATCAACGGCATGGGCCTGATGCCGTCCGCCGGATACGGTGTGGCGCAGAAGCTGACCTCATTCATCATGCTGATCCCGTCCTCTGTGATGCAGTCTGTGTCAGCATTCGTGGCACAGAACACCGGAGCCGGAAAGAAAGACCGCGCGTGGAAGGGCTTCCTCACCGCAATCGCAACGGGCTGCTCTCTTGGAGTTGTGATTTTCTGCATCGGTTTCTTCGGTGGAAGTGTCATCTCCAGAATCTTCACGAGCGATCCGGCCGTTATTGAGCAGAGCGCCGCTTACCTGCGCGGTTTCGCACCGGAATGTATTCTGACCTGTGTGCTGTTCAGCAGCATCGGATACTTCAACGGCCGCGGCATCAGCATCCCGGTTATGATCCAGGGAATCACCTCCGCCTGCCTGATCCGTATTCCGCTGGCGCTGTTCTTCTCACACCTGCCGAATACGAACCTGACCTTCGTCGGCATGTCCACCCCGATCACAACCGTATACGGCATCTGCTTTTTCATGATCTGCTTTGCACGGTTAAAGAAAAAAGGGCAGATGTAATTGAATCAAACATAACAGAACTGCCTGGGAAACGGCACGGAGCGATCCGCCGTTTCCCAGGCAGTTTTTGGTATTGTTTGTCCGGAACTTTTTTGATACAATACAGACAGAAAGAGCGGAACCCTGTTCAGAAGGGACAGAACAGACGGAAAGGGGAAGAGGAGTGGATAACAGAGAAATCATCAATGAGACACTGGTCCATCTGTTTCACGAGATACAAAAACTGGAAGAAGAGGCGATCATCACCGAGGATTTCAAGGATCTGACGAACAACGATATGCACATCATAGAAGCCGTCGGCCTGGAGGGCGGCAATATGTCATCGATCGCGGCAAAGCTCGACATCACGGTCGGATCGCTGACAACGTCGATGAACAGTCTGGTGAAAAAAGGCTACACCGAGCGGGAGCGCAGCGAGAAGGACCGTCGGATCGTCTACATCCACCTGACCGGAAAGGGACGGCAGGCATTCCATCATCATGCAAAATTCCACGAGCAGATGACGGATGCCGTGATGGCGGAACTCGGAGAAGAGGAAGTGCAGGTGCTCGGGAAAACGCTGAAAGCGCTGACGGACTTCTTTCGGTCGTATAAAAAATAGAAACAAAAAGGCTTTTGCAGCCGGGACAGAATCAGAAAAATCTGTCCGGTATGCAAAAGCCTTTTTCGCATGGAAACGCATAGAAAAATGCTATTTTTCTACGCCGTTCTTCTCACAGATATCCGCGAGCACACACCGTTCACAGTGCGGTGTCGTCCGCGCAGTACAGACCTCGCGTCCGTGCTCCACAAACCGGTGGCAGAGCGAGCTTCCTTCTTCCGGCGGCACAATTTTCCAGAGTGCCATCTCCACCTTCTTCGGATCCTTGCAGTCATGCACGAGCCCGATGCGGTTGCACAGCCGGATGCAGTGCGTATCCGTCACAATCGCAGGCTTTTTGAATACATCGCCCATAATCAGGTTCGCACTTTTCCGTCCCACGCCCGGGAGCTTCAAAAGTGCGTTAAAGTCATCCGGCACCTGGCTGTGGTACTCGTCGCGCAGCATGCGCATGCAGGCGTTGATGTCGCGTGCCTTGCTCTTTCCAAGACCGCACGGCCGCACAATTTCCTCGATTTCCTCCGGTGTCGCGTTTGCCAGCGCATCGATATCAGGATACTTTGCGTAGAGATCCTCCACCACAACATTGACCCGCGCATCGGTGCACTGTGCGGCCAGGCGGACACTGACGAGCAGCTTCCACGCCTGGTCATAGTCAAGCGTACAGTCGGCGTCAGGATATTCTTGTTTCAAACGTTCAATGACGGCAAGCGCCAGTTCTTCTTTTGTCATCGTGTTAAACTCCCATTCTCAAAGATATTAAAACAGCGAAAGCTATCAGGATCCTTTCTCGCGTGCTGCCTTCCGAAGCTGCAGCGGCGTCGTGTGAAACCGCTCGCGGAAGAGGCGGTGAAACAGCTTATCGTTTGTAAAACCATGCTTTTCCGCGAGCGTGCCGACCGGCAGATCCGTGGCGATCAGGTCGCGGTAGATGCGGGAAAGACGGTAGGAATTCAAGTATTCCAGATACGTCGTTTCCATGTTCTGGCGGAAGAACCGGCAGAAATATTCCGGCTGCAGCGAGACAACATCGGCAGCCTCCTTCAGCGTAATCGGCCGCTGGTAATTTTCCTGCGTGTACGTCAGAATCGTATCGAGCCGTGTCTGCGTCCGGGAGCTCATCGGGTGGTGCGCAAGCGGGCTCTTCTCGGAAAATTTCGTGTAGAGCAGATCGAGAAACGTAAAAAGCTCCCGCTGGAACGTCAGCAGATAGCCGTCGGGCATTTCCTCATGAAGCTGCATCATCGAAAGCAGAAGACGCCGGAACTGGCTGATATTTTTCTGCACTTCCGGATTCGTACTGTCGTAGTCAATCGAGAACCAGAGCTGTGACGGATCAGGCAGATAGTTCGCAAGGAACGCATCCGGAATCTGCATCAGAATCGAGCGGTTTCCCGTGGACGGACAGCGCGCCGTGTGGATACGCCCGGAATTGATCAGCAGAAATTGACCCGGAAGGACGGTCTTGGTGCGGTCCGAGAGCGTGACAATGGAGGAACCCTCCAGAATATAAATAATTTCCAGCGCGTCGTGCCAGTGCGGCGGCGAAAAACTGCCGAAATCGTCGGTTACACGAAATTCGATGCTGCGGTTCGGCTGCAGCGTGATGTGTTCCTGGCGTGTCTGGCGCGGCAGATGATCTTTGCGTGGCATAAAAAACTCCTTTTTTGTTCAACTTAGTGTATCACTATCTTATCACGAAACCCCCGAATTGGGTATAGCAATTTTTGCATGAAGTTGTTATAATAAATGAACACAAAGCCACGTCACATACGGCTTCGTGCAAACTCAATCTAAAGAAAAGTGAAGGAAGAAAACGTATGTATCAAGTATGGAGTAACTTTTTAAATCCCGGCCAGATCGCCATGCTGGGAATCGTGGTCACCTTTCTGCTGACCTTTCTGGCGTTAAAGCATCCATTTTCCTTTCTGCCGAGCGATCACGGCAGAGAATTTGCCGTAAACGGCGGCCTCTCCCGCGGAAAACTGCGCGGCGTCGGCCTCGTGATCGTCATCTGTTTCCTGATCGGAAGCGTTCTGTTCCTGCCTCTTGGCGCCGAGTATGCGATCTACGCGATCCTGCTCGTCTGCATCATGCTGAGCGGCTACCTCGATGATGCATCCGAAACCCCGTGGAGCGATTACAAAAAAGGCGCGATTGACCTCGTCATCTCCATTGTGACCGTCATCACCTTTGTGAATTACAATTCCACCACGATCTACTTCGGAAGCATGTCCCTTACCATTCCGAAAGTGGTCTACATAATCCTCGGCATCATCCTGATCTGGATTTCGATCAACGTTACAAACTGTTCCGACGGTGTCGACGGACTCTGCGCGAGCCTTTCCTGCGTGGTCATCTTCGCATTCAGCATGATTTTCCATGATGCTCTGGGAAGCTTCACCGTAGCCAACTACCTGTTCGTGGCAGCACTTCTCGCGTACCTGTATTTCAATACCTCACCGAGCAGTATGCTGATGGGAGACGCCGGTTCGAGAGCACTTGGCTTCTACATCGCCATCCTTGCCATGCAGTCCCGCCATCCGTTCTTATATCTGCTGATGGCAGGCGTGATGATCGTCGACGGAGGAATCGGCCTTGTCAAAGTATTTTTACTCCGTTTCCTGAAAATCGCGATCCTCAAAAATACAAGAACACCGCTGCATGACCATGTCCGCCTGAAATACAAATGGTCCGACAGTCAGGTTGTGATCCGCTTTGTGATCCTGCAGATCCTGCTGGCCGTCATTGCGTATCTGATTGCAGCATAAGAAAAAACAGAAGAGAAACGGGAGTGTGTCTTTTGCAGACGTCTGCGGGGCACACTCCCGTTTTGCATCCCAGCCCCCCGAATACACCAAAAAGATAGAAAAAGATAATATCGCCGTATTTTTTCACAGAATCCGCCCTGTTTTCGAAAGCAAGAGTGTGGTAGTATAAAATTACCAAAAAACGTCAGCCTAAAACAATAATTCTGTAAAGATTGATGAAAAGAAAGTGCTTTCGGCTATCTGTTTCAGGCTCATCCAATCAGGAGGTAATGAAAAGATGAAATTCACAGAAGGTTACTGGCTTCCGAGTGAAAAAGCAAATGCATCCCATGCAATGCAGGCTTATGAAGTAGAGCAGATCCCAGGCGGTATGCGTATCCTGGCTACCACCCGCCCGATCGAGCACAGAGGCATGACCCTGAACCTGCCGACCATCACCGTTGAATTCGTAGCACACACACCGGATACCATTTCCATGGAAGCATGGCACTATGAAGCATACGACAACAAAGTTCCGTCCTTCGACAAAACAGAGAGCGTATATGAGGACGTAACCGTAACCATCAACGAGGAGGAAGCGGTTCTCGATACCGGAAGCGTACTGGTACGCGTACAGAGAAAAGGTATCTTCGCTTACACCTTCGAGGCAGACGGAAAAGTTCTGACCGGAAGCGGCTTCCGAAACCTTTCCTATATCAGATGGGATCGCAAGCAGAGCACCATGCTGCCGGCACCAAACTACATGACCGAACAATATCAGCCATACATGGTAAGTGAGCTGTCCCTTGGAGTAGGCGAGTGCGTATACGGCCTTGGCGAGAGATTTACTCCATTTGTGAAAAACGGACAGGTTGTAGACACCTGGAACGAGGACGGCGGTACTGCATCCGAAATCGGCTATAAATGCGTACCATTCTATATGACAAACAACGGCTACGGTATTCTCGTTGACAGCACCGACAACGTTTCCTTCGAAGTAGCAAGCGAAAAAGTTGAGTATGTCGGCTTCTCCGTACCGGGCGAGAGAATCAAATATTATCTGTTCCACGGCCCGTCACCGAAGAAGATCATGAACGAGTACACTGCACTGACCGGCCGTCCGGCACTTCCTCCGGCATGGTCCTTTGGTCTGTGGCTGTCCACATCCTTCACCACCAACTACGACGAAGAGACCACCACATCCTTCATCGAGGGAATGGAGAAGAGAAATATTCCGCTGAGCGTATTCCATTTCGACTGCTTCTGGATGCATGAATTCCACTGGTGCGATTTCGAGTGGGATAAGAAATGCTTCCCGGATTAATTAATGTAATCTCATCTTCCACCTGAATCACCGGACGGTGGGTATGTCCAAACATCACAATATCCATCCCCCTTGCAATTCCTTCCTGACGGATGGTCTGCAAATCCAGCGATACATAATAATAATGTCCGTGCGTGAGCAGTACATTTTTTCCGGCAAGCTGTATTTCCAGTTCGTGCGGTGCCTGCGAATAGTAATCGTTATTGCCGGGCACCATATAGACCGGTCCCGGTATCATCTCATTGACAATATTTTCATCACCTTCCAAATCCCCAAGATGAATCATTGCATCTACGCTGCCCTCTTTTTCCAATGCCTCATAAAGATTGCCAAGGCGCTTATGCGTATCACTTACAATCAGAATTCTCTGCATATCTGACCTCCATATTTCACGCTAATTTAAATATTGTGCAAGCTGTGCCTTCAATTTTTCCAATGCCTCTCCGCGGTGGCTGATTTTATTTTTTTCCTCCGGCGTCAGTTCTGCCGAAGTTTTCCCCAACTGTGGCAGGTATACAATCGGATCATAGCCAAATCCATTTGCCCCTTTGATTTCATGAGCGATAATCCCTTCCATTGTTCCTCTTGTGGTAAAATGTCTTCCGTCCGGAAAAACAGCCGCCATTGCACAGACAAAACGAGCCGTTCTATCTTTATCTTCTACACCATCAAGGCGGTCAATAATTGCCTGATTTTTAATGTCATAAGACGTATCATGTCCCATGTATCTTGCAGAATATACACCCGGCTCTTTATTCAGATAATCTACTTCCAGTCCAGAATCATCTGCAATCGTAAGTTCCCCTGTCAGTTTCATGACCGCTTCTGCTTTAATCAGCGCATTTTCTTCAAATGTCGTACCGTTTTCTTCGATATCAATATCAATTCCGGCTTCTTTCATGGATACAATCTCAACCGGCATATCTTTGCAGATTTCTTTCACTTCTTTAATTTTTCCCTTATTATTCGATGCAAGAATAATCTTTGTCATTTTAATCTCCATTCCGCAGGCTCACTGCATTATACATTCTTTTTCGGCGGCTTCGGTCCTAAAAATGAGTAAAAGTACGTTTTTAACATACCATTATAAATCTTTCTGTTTTTGTCTGCTTTTCTGCCAAAATATTTTTCAATATCCGTATAGGAAGTAATCACATACGCCGACCACGAATCTAATTTTGCAAACTGCTCTCCCAGCGCCGTATACAAGGCAGGAAGGGCTTCCTTTTCCTCTAAACGCTCACCATATGGCGGATTGGTAATCACAAAGCCATATTTCTTTGCATGGCTTAACTGGCGTACATCTCTTGCCTGAAAATGAATCAGCTTGTCTACCCCGGCATTGCACGCATTCTGCCTTGCAATTTTAATAACATTTTCATCAATATCAAAACCCTGAATATCTGTTTCAATGTCCATGCAGATATTGTCATTGGCTTCTTCTATCGCCATATACCACTCTTTTTTCGGTATCAGATTTTCCCACTGTTCTGCCGTAAACTCCCGATTCATGCCCGGTGCAATATTCGCAGCCATCATTGCCGCTTCTATCGGGAATGTACCGCTTCCACAAAACGGATCTACAAAAATGCGGTCCTTATGCCACGGTGTCAGCATAATCAGCGCCGCCGCCAGCGTTTCTGAAATCGGTGCTTTGCCCGATGCCGGACGGTATCCGCGCTTATGCAGTGAATCCCCTGTCGTATCCAGACTAATCGTAACAATATCCTTCATAATCGTGACACGCAGAGGATAGGCACTGCCATTCTCCTTGAACCAGCCCGTCTGGTATTTCTTCTTTAACCGCTCTACAATCGCTTTCTTGACAATGGACTGAATATCGGAACTGCTAAACAGCTTACTGTTTACAGAATTTGCTTTTGTAACCCAGAACTTCCCATCTTCCGGTATAAATTCTTCCCACGGCAGTTCTGCAACATGATCAAAAAGTTCTGTAAATGTTACAGCTTTAAACTGACCTACTTTTAAAAGCACTCTCTCCGCTGTTCTTAAATTAATATTGGCTCTGCATATGGCTTCTGCGTCCCCTGTAAAGGTCACTTTACCATTTTCTACTGAAACGATTTCATATCCCAGATCGTAAATTTCTCTCTTTAAAACTGCCTCCAGTCCGAAATGGCACGGTGCAATTAACTCATATGTATTCATACTGTTCCTCATTTCCGATAATCATTTACCTGTTTTCTTCAATATACCATATATTCCGGTGCTTTACAATAATATTACGGCTTTCAGAAGTCTTTCAGAACCTCTTTCCTTTCTTCTGAAATCTTTGAAAAGCCTCTCCTGAAATTTTTTTAATCTTTATAACAGTCTTTCACAACCCTTTTAAAAATCCTTATAAAAATCTGTATGATAGACAAGATATTTTCCGTGATACTGATGAATCCCGCCGACAACTGTCTTCACCTGAAATCCTCTTGCCGCCAGTTTCGGACAGATCATCATGCTTTTCGAACCCCTGTCACAGTACACGATAAAAACCGTATTTCTATCGTAAAATATATTATTCAAAACAATCCCGCCTGAACTGTTTTTTATATTTGTATTTATATTTGTGTTCATGTTTGTATTCATATTCACATTTCTGTTCCTGTAATTATTTTGAAGCTGCTGTTCCATTTCCTCAAACGGAATATTGACTGCACCTTTAATATGCATTTTTTCATATTCCTGTCTGCTTCTTAAATCTATAAACACGGCTTCTGAATTTTCCACATAATAATCCAGCCGGCCGGTACTGATATTTTCGCATCTCATATTTTCTTAAACCTTTAATCAAGTGCTTACTCTAGTATATTCGATGATGCGTGTCCCGTGCCTGTCTGATGTGAATTTTAAGCCTGCTGACTTTGGTCTTTCCTGCCTGAATTTTCAAAATTGCCTTCTGATTATATTAAGGTGATTATATTTCCGATACAAAATCTGCTATTATATAAATGACAAAAGACCGGCAGATTTGTTTCCGCCGGTCTTTGCATTACTTTTACGAATTATCTGTGGCAGTCTGTTGTATCAGACATGTTGCTTTCATCAGAAGCATTGCTGTAGGAATTCTTTGAAGAATTCTTATTAGATGCGTTCTTTGAACTGTTTGATGCATTGCTTGCATTTGAAGCATTGCTCATGTTAGATGCGTTGCTTGAATTCTTTGAACTGTTTGATGCATTTGATGAATTTGTGCTGTTAGAATAATTCTTAGACATACTGAAATGTCCTCCTTTTATATTAGATTACATTGCATAGTATCTCTTATTTTTTTGAAATTATTCATAAACAGAATGACAACAATATGGTGTTATCATAAAAAAAATTCCTGACATTCTTTCAAAAATCACTTAAAACCCAAATGTACCTTTTCAGAATTGTTAGATATAACACTAAAACTAAAATATCGTTTAATATCTTTTACCGCAATATCACTTCAGCACTTCAAATGTAACTTTTCCGCTATAATATTTCACCATTGCCTTGCCTATTATCTGTTCTTTTTTTACATAAGTGTTATTCCAATACCGTGCATCATTTGAAATGTTTCTGTTATCCCCCATAACAAAATAAGAATCTGCTAGCACTTCAAATACCATGTTCTGCCCCAAAGACATCGGCTCTTTTAAATACGGTTCCTCTAACTGCTCTCCGTTTACATATACAGTATCATTTTTTATTTCAACAATATCTCCCGGTATACCGATAATCCGCTTTACAAATACGTGGCTTTCATCGTCCGGAAATTTAAAAACAATAATATCCTGTCTTTGTGGTTCTTCAAAAAGATACGAGATTCTCAATCCAAAATATCTGTCTCCGGTCATAATCGTATTTTCCATTGAACTTGTCGGCGTTTCTGCATTGACAATTACACATCTTGTAAGCACAAATGCAATGAGAATCGCAGCACTAAAAATTTTAATATAGGAAAACATTTCCATCAATACTGTCTTTGGGCGGCTTTGATTTTTCAATTCTTTAAAAAATTTCCCCATAGCTTTTCCCTCCATTTCCAATTCTATGCTTTACTTGGGGGTAAGTTTTAGAACCACTCTTGAAAAACACCATTTTTTACCCCCATTCTTAACAAAGAGCCTCTTTTTTACTCTGTTTTTGACAAATATCCCCTTTTTATATAACAAAATATATAACAAAAAAGCCCTATCTAAATCACTTTAGATAGGACTCATGTACGTGACAAGATTCGAACTCGCGACCTTCTGGTCCGTAGCCAGACGCTCTATCCAGCTGAGCTACACGTACGTATGGAATATTCCATAATAACCACAACTGCTGTTGTGATAAATGCCGGCGACCGGGGTCGAACCGGTACGGGAGTATAAGTCCCGCAGGATTTTAA
>ERZ773190.2385-NODE-2385-length-14864-cov-3.689513_pt1 | contig 14864 bp, 9 predicted proteins | sample MGYA00511111_ERZ773190 | MGnify/ENA primary metagenome ERZ773190 (study PRJEB29015, sample SAMEA2737777) | human gut metagenome | biome: human gut; feature: human-associated habitat; material: faeces | place: China | collected 2012 ... | reverse complement strand
GAAGAAAGAGACAGGATGCTTCTTGTCGCAGACGGAAGCCATATTGTGTGGATACCGGGATACAGGATGAGCAGAGCGTACAAAGTGACAGAAAAGACAAAAAATATTGTTGAGATAAAGATTACGGAGGAAGAAAAAGATGGCAGAAACGATCAGAGAGATGATTTCGGAAGAGAAAGTTGACGAGAGGATCAGGGAACTCGGAAGACAGATCAGTGAAGATTACGCAGGAAAACAAATTCATTTGATCTGTGTGTTAAAGGGCGGCGTATTTTTTATGTGTGAGCTGGCTAAGCGGATTACCGTGCCGGTTTCTATGGATTTTATGTGTGTCGGAAGTTACGGAGACGGAACGGCTTCGAGCGGAGTTGTTCGTATAGCGAAAGATCTGGATGAGTCGATCGAGAATAAAGAAGTGCTTATTGTGGAAGATATCATTGATTCCGGTAATACACTGTATTATCTGATGGACGTACTTCGTCAGAGAAAGCCGGCAAGTCTCCGTCTTTGCACATTACTTGATAAACCAGACCGCCGTGTGAAAGATGTGCACGTAGACTGGACAGGATTTGAGATTCCGGATGAGTTCGTAGTTGGATACGGACTGGATTATGCACAGAAGTATAGAAATCTTCCATACATCGGAGTAGTAGAAGTCGCAGAATAGAAAGGAAGCAATAATAAATTGAATAATGACAGAAAAAGCAGAGGTCTGAGTGGGGCAACGATCATCAGTTTTGTTGTGATCCTTGTTGTGGTTCTGTGGATGGCGAACCAGCTTCAGATGCATCAGCAGGAGATGACATATACCTCCTTTGTCTCTGCAGTACAGGAAAAAAATGTTTCTGATGTCTACATCAATCAGAACAGTGCAGTTCCGACAGGAACCGTCTCTGTTACATTGAAAGATGATGGTAATACAAGGAAAGTGAATGTGTCAGATGTTGAGCAGGTAGAGAAGCTTCTGACAGAGAATCAGGTGGAGTACAGGCTTTCGGATGTACCGAAGGATTCTATGTTGACAACAGTTGTAGTTCCGATGCTGATCACACTTGGTGGAGTATTTCTGATCTTTTTCCTGATGAGCCGTCAGAACGGCGGGGGAAATTCTAAGGCGATGAACTTTGGAAAGAGCCGCGCAAAGATGAGTACGAAGAATGAGATCAAGGTTACATTTCGTGATGTTGCAGGATTGAGAGAAGAGAAGGAAGAACTGGAGGAGATCGTAGATTTTCTGAAAGATCCGAAGAAATACATCCAGGTTGGAGCACGTATCCCAAAAGGTGTTCTTTTAGAAGGACCTCCGGGAACCGGTAAGACACTTCTTGCAAAGGCTGTAGCCGGTGAGGCAGGAGTACCATTTTTCAGCATTTCGGGCTCAGATTTCGTTGAGATGTTTGTTGGTGTGGGTGCTTCCCGTGTCCGTGATCTGTTCCAGGATGCGAAGAAGAACGCACCATGTATCATATTTATTGATGAGATCGATGCAGTCGCAAGACGCCGCGGAAGCGGTCTTGGCGGTGGTCATGATGAGCGTGAGCAGACCCTGAACCAGCTCCTTGTAGAGATGGATGGATTTGGTGTAAATGAAGGCATCATCGTGATGGCGGCAACGAACCGGAAAGACATCCTTGATCCGGCGATCTTACGTCCGGGAAGGTTTGACCGTGATGTGATTGTCGGCAGACCGGATGTGGGCGGAAGAGAAGAGATTCTGAAAGTACATGCAAGAAATAAACCGCTGGGGGATGACGTGGATCTGAAGCAGATCGCACAGACTACGGCAGGATTTTCAGGAGCAGATCTTGAGAACCTTCTCAATGAAGCTGCGATCCTCGCAGCAAAGGAGAACCGGGTATTCATCCAGCAGTCCGATATCCGTCATGCATTTGTAAAAGTCGGGATCGGACCGGAGAAGAAGAGCCGGATCGTTTCAGAGAAGGAACGAAGGATCACAGCGTATCATGAAGCAGGGCATGCGATCCTGTTCCATGTGTTGCCGGATGTAGGACCGGTATACAGTGTATCCATCATTCCAACGGGTGGAGCAGGCGGATATACAATGCCGCTTCCGGAAAAAGATGATATGTTCAATACAAAGGGACATATGCTTCAGGAGATCACAGTATCTCTTGGAGGACGTGTCGCAGAAGAAGAGATTTTTGATGATATTACAACAGGTGCATCACAGGATATTAAGCAGGCGACAGCGATTGCAAAATCAATGATCACCAAGTTTGGTATGTCTGAGAAACTGGGACTGATCAATTATGACAATGACAGTGATGAAGTCTTTATCGGAAGAGATTTTGGTCATACTTCAAGAGGTTACGGAGAAAAGATTGCCGGAACGATCGACGAAGAAGTCAAGCGGATCATAGATGAGTGTTATGCACAGGCAAGAAGTATTATTCAGGAATACCATCCTGTATTGGAAAAGTGTGCAGAACTGCTGCTTGAGAAAGAGAAGATAACCAGAAGCGAATTTGAGCACTGTTTGAGGAAAGTGAGACGGATGCCTGAAAAAGGTTTACTGTATACCCTCTGTCGTCAGAAGGAACTGACGGCCGGGGGTTTTCTGACATAGCAGAGTATGCAGGAGAAACTGCCAGTGTCAGGTTCTCTCATAGGTTATGAATCCAGAATACGAAGGAGCGGAGGAGGGTGAGAATGAACAGAGAAGCATTATTTTGTGATGGAACAGGCGATTATGTCATTCCGGCAGAACCGGAGATAAATGAAAAGGTGGTTCTGCGTTTTCGTACAGCCCACAATGATGTGGATGAGGTGAAGCTCCATGCAGGAGAACAGATCTATACTTTATGGAAAATGCAGACGACTGGTGAATTTGATTTTTATGAGATCGAATATCAGTTGGGAACTGAGCCGTTCCGCTATTATTTTGAGATCAAGAAAGGAACAGAGATCTGCTATTTCAGCCGGTATGGTGTGACCTACCGGGCAGAAGAGTACTATTCCTTTATTATCCAGCCGGGATTTTCCACACCGGAATGGGCAAAAGGGGCGGTCATGTATCAGATTTTTGTAGACCGTTTCTATAACGGAGATCCGACAAATGACGTAGAAGATGATGAATATATTTATATCGGAGCTCCATGTAAAAAAATTAAGGATTGGAGTCAGGCTCCGGCATCCATGGATATCAGGAACTTTTATGGCGGAGATCTGCAGGGAGTCATAGATAAGCTGGACTATCTGCAGGATCTTGGAATCGAGGTGATTTACTTTAATCCTCTGTTCGTGTCTCCGTCGAACCATAAGTATGATATACAGGACTATGATTATATTGATCCTCATTACGGAAAGATCGTAGTGGATGACGGAGAAGTACTTCCGAAGGGTGCAAAGGACAATATCCATGCAACGAAGTATCAGCAGAGAACCGGAGACCTGCGGAATCTGGAAGCCAGCAACCAGTTATTTGCAAAGCTGGTGGATGCAATGCATCAGCGGGGAATGAAAGTGATCCTGGATGGGGTATTTAATCATTGCGGTTCTTTTAATAAATGGATGGACAGAGAGAGAATCTATGAACCGCAGCCGGATTACCCGAAGGGGGCGTATGTGAGTGCGCAAAGTCCGTACCGCAGCTTTTTCTTGTTCCATAATAACCAGGATTCAGCATGGCCGTACAATGGGACATATGATGGCTGGTGGGGACATGATACACTGCCGAAGCTGGCGTATGAGGAGTCACCGGATCTGGAAGATTACATTATGCGGATCGGAAAGAAATGGGTGTCTGCACCTTATAATATTGACGGCTGGAGACTGGATGTCGCAGCGGATCTCGGATTCAGCAATGAATATAATCATTTATTCTGGAAACGTTTCCGTAAAGAGGTCAAAAGTGTGAACCCGGATGCACTGATCCTTGCAGAGCATTATGGAGATCCACAGGACTGGCTTCAGGGAGACGAGTGGGACAGTGTGATGAATTATGATGCATTTATGGAGCCGGTGACCTGGTTTTTGACCGGTATGGAGAAGCACGGTGATGAGCGTAGAACGGATCTGTGGGGCAATGCAGATAATTTTATCGGGGCAATGAGACATTTTATGGCAAGTATGCTGACCCCGTCTCTGCAGGTGGCAATGAATGAATTATCCAACCACGATCATTCCCGGTTCCTTACAAGGACGAACCATAAAGTCGGACGGGTAAGCCAGCATGGCACAAAAGGAGCAGAAGAGGGTGTAAACCTTGCGGTCATGCGTGAAGCAGTTGTGATGCAGATGACGTGGGTAGGTGCACCGACGGTTTATTACGGAGATGAAGTGGGACTGTGTGGTTTTACTGACCCGGATAACAGAAGGACTTATCCGTGGGGGCACGAAGATCAGGAGCTGCTTGCATTTCATAAAGAGATGATCCGTATCCATAAGACGGAAAAACCGCTCAGAAAAGGTTCAATCAAGCTGCTTGCCGCAGGGAAGAATCTGCTGGCATATGGACGGTTTGAAAAGGATGAGCAGTTGGTTATTATTGTGAATAACAGCAGTATCCTGAAAGAAGTAACAGTACCTGTCTGGCTGACAGGAATGGAGATGAGTGGGCGAATGAAGCGTCTGATCTATACCTACGAGCAAGGATATACAACAGCTTATGATGAGTACATTGTAGAGGATGGAGAGATCATGCTGAATATGGGAGCATACTCAGCGATCGTATTGAAACCGATCGATACACTGACGTTGAGATGAACGAAACTGTGGACGGAGTGAAATGAGCATATAAAAAAGAACCAGCTATTTGCTTATGCAAATGACTGGTTCTTTTTGCTGTCAGGAATTTTAAGTCTTGTTCGTTTCCTTATTCATTTACCGCATTGGCAGTCTGTCTTACATCCGGGACAGCCATAAGGATCGGATAAAGGACTGCTGAAATGATGAGTCCGCCGAGTCCCTGGATCAGGTTGGCAGGTACGCTTGCGAATGCACCTGAACCATACAGGAAAAAGTATTCGCAGAAGCAGTAGCCACCGGCTACGAGGATGATATCAGCTATACCGCCGAGAATGACAGCGGCATAACGTGACTTGGAAGTATGACCGATCTTCTGATATAAGAGTCCGGCACAGACAGCTACCAGTCCTTTGATCGCAAAAGTGATCGGAACATACACGAAATATCCGCCAAGGAGATCTGCCATTGCAGAACCAATTCCGCCTGCAAGAAGTCCCCACCATGGTCCGAGAACGACACCTGAGAGGATTACCATTGCATCACCCGGATGAATATATCCGCCGGTTCCCGGTGTAGGAAGCTTGATCGACATAGTTGCAACACAGGAAAGTGCTGCGAACAATGCGGTAAGAACGATCTTTTTCAGTTTTGAATTTGTTGTTGTATTCATAGTTAAACCTCTTTCCTTTCAAACTCTCTCTACTATACAACAAATGTGAACCGTTAAAAATGGTCAATTCTGAAAAAAGATATAAGGTCAGATAAAGCCGACGCAAATGCGTCGGCTTCACCTGTTTTAATGATTGAAGAAAAATGATTACTTTAAAATTGCATCTTTGATTTTCTGTGCATAATCTTTTTCCGTCTGATCTGCGTTCGTATTGGCAAGGATTCCTTCAACGATCATGCTGACGGATCTTGAATCTACAAATGTTCCCATCACACTGCGTTCTTTTCCATTTACTGTATATTTTACCAGGATTCTGGCATATACAGAGCGTTTATAAGCACCGGATGAAAGATTTGTGAATACGATATTGGATCTGTAGTATTCAGCTCCTTTTTTATCAGGATTCGTTATAAAGTTTGTTTTGTCTGGAGAGAAGGTATTCTTTAAGTCATCCTCAGCTACTCCATAATACCAGGTACAGCCTTTAAAGCTAATCTCATCTTTTTCGGATGAAGCTTCCGGTAACTTAAAGTCATATCCAAATCTCATGTTCGTAGATTTTTCAGGAGAAGACTGATCCATTCGTAATGAGCCTCCCTGGAACATATTGCTGAACTGGTAAGTAATTGTGACAGTTCCATCATCATTGAGAACACTGTCTGTGACCGGAATAGCTTCAACGGTTCTTTGATCGTTGAGTTTCAATGTCAATGTATCCGGTACACTGGTTTTGTCAAAGGAATATCCTGTGACAGGGGTGAGAGTAATCTTCGCCGTATAGTCATGAGTCGCATTCTTATCCTTTGATATAGCCGTTACTGTTGTTCCGGTTGCATCTTTCCAGACTGTAGAGACGGTGTATTTATCAGTCTCCTTTGCAGCCTGTGCAGATGACAGATCTGCTTCTTTAGAAGGAGTTGCGATATTTACTATAGTTTCCTCTGCCGGAACGATTGCAGTAGCTGGTCCCATGATACGAATCTCGGCTGCTGATGCAAAAATATTGCTGGTGTCTGATACAGATTCTACCGCATAGAGGCGTACATTGGTAGCCTGGATGGCATGGAACTCTGCCATCTTCCAACTGTCACTGCTGTTCCATGTACCCGTGGCAACTTCCTGATAAGTCTTGCCGTGATCATTACTGATCTCGATGCGGTAGGAAGTGATAGTTCCATTCCCACCACCGGATCTTGGAAGCATACGCAGTCCGGTTACCGTCTTACTCTCTCCAAGAGCGATATCGATCCAGAGATTTTCACGAGCATCACCGCTCCATTTGCTGTGCCAGATCGTACCTGTAGTCTGATCCAGTACAGCGGATGCCGGTCCTTCACTTCCGGTCGTTGCCTGTTCACTTCCTGCTGTAGCAGTCATGCCTTCAAGCGGAAGATCTCTGGAATCATCCTCGGCAGGATCTTTCGGCATATTGGTGAGTGAGTAGTTAGCAAGGACATCGGTTCCGAGTCCCTGAAGATCAAGACCATTCGGAGTACCGGAATATTTATTTGTACCTCTTGCCCATGCCCATTCCATCTCAAACCAGTCCTGAGCAGAGTAATTGGTATAAGATTCTCCGGCAAGTTCTTTTTTACGTTCAGTGATCCATTTCTCCCAACGCATTTTATAGTAATCGTTGGTCAGACCGGCCCACTGACGGTTGGAATAATCGATCAGTCCACCGCTGATTGCCTGGTCGTAACTTCCCCATGTGGTGATCAGACTGCGGGCATTCAGTTCGTAAAGTTCTTTTGTAAAATCATCGGAATTTTCTGCCAGTTTCTTTGCACCGTTGATCCATGTACCGACAAGAAATTCTTTCTGTGTTCCGGTTACTTTTTCTACCATATCAATAATAGAAAGGAATTTATCGGAAAGGGTACTAAATTCTTCCGCATCACCAGAGCGGAAAGCTGCCGCCATCTTTTTCTGATATTCCTGAGCCGTATTGGACAATACCTGTTCCAGTACATTGGCAAGGTCATATTGATAGCCGGCACTGTTCTTCAGCTTATCATAGTCTGCAAGGAGCAGCTCGGCTGCTTTTTCCAGTTTTTTCTTATCATAATCAACAACAGCATTTCCCCATGTAGAAGCTGCACCGATATCCAGTCCCGGTCTGGCATTTACAACAGACTCAGGAGCACCCTGTCCTTTCATATTGTATGCAGGATTGTATACGGTGTCGTGCAGTATTTCCATTGCCTGATAAGCGGAGTCACTGTCTGCACCGTAACGTCTTGTTACATAATTTTTAAACCATTTATCAAGATTGATCTTCTGTAAGTTATTTCCGTCATCAGCCCAGATCGTTTCAAAGAAAAGATCGTAGAGAACCGGATTGTTTACAGATGCCTCCGGTGTGATACCGATTCCTGCCATATGTTCAGCCTGCTTAGAGGCATTTACGATTCCTTCAACATAATTATCAATATGTCCATGGAGTCCGAGACGTCCACCGAAGTTGTTCAGCATACAGTAAACCCACGGAGTATTCAGAAATTCTCCGCCGCCTTCTGCACCACCGTAGTAACCAGGGTTGGTCTCATTCCAGTGAGGTGTCTTTTCCGCATAGAGATCCAGAACAAGAGCATGATTGCGGTTGTCACCTAATCCCTGAAGCAGAGCCGTTGTCGGATTTCCCTGCCAGGACTGGATCACCCAGGTTGCGTGAGGATCAGCAGTCATCATGCTTGCAAGGACTTTCTGCGAAATAACAGCGGAATCCATACCACCGGTATTTCCACCTTCATGGAACGGGTCTGTTGCATAATAATGAGCGGAATCTCCATAAACTTCTTTCTGTACTTTATAGAAGAGTGCTGCATATTTTGTGAAAGACTCACTGTCTGTCCTCAGCATACTTGGCCGCTGGAAAGAACACCAGGTTCCCTGCTTGATCACTTCTGCCGAAGGATCTTTGGAAGTAATATCTACCGGCACCATTCCGCTATATCCCTGAAGGACAGGCTGCATGCCGAGCTTTCTCATGATAAGCTGATTTTTTCTTGCGAGCTCCGTTCTCTCAGTGAACCAGGTATCATGAACCGGCCCGCCATAACCGGAAAGATTTGCCATATAGGCCCATGCATAGTAGGCAGGTCCGGCAATGAAATCTTTGGCTTCCTGATGAGTATAACCAAGTTCTGTAAGGAAACGTCTCCAGACTTCTTCCTGAGCTGTGGCATCAAGAACTACATTTACACCATTCAGTGCAAGCCAGTCTAACTCATTTCTCCATTCCTCTTCGCCCCAGAAAGCCATAGAGTAGGAGAGGGTACAGTAGTTATAAGAATAACGAACCGGGAATTTGGTTTCTTTATGTACCGTTCCTTCAACCGGAATAATGCTTTTCGGCATGGTGACCTGATCGCCGACCTGGGAAATATTGACGTTACAGTAATATTTCAGGTAATAATTCAGACCGGTTGCAAGAGATACACCGTTATTTCCCTTGATATGGATCTTTCCGTTGCTCTGGGAAAGGTCATAATAGTCATATCCATTTGCAGCATCTGCAAGTTCAAATGTAAACCAGTCTTTATAAGCTGCACCGATTCTTCTTTCAATAATTCCCTTTACTTCATTGATCGTATCCTGATCGGTAACAGTTACGTTGTATGCAGAGTTTTTAAAATCTTCAACCTGTACTGCAGGAGTCTCCTGAACAGCTGTACCACTTGGAGTTCCAAGCACACGGATCTCGTTGATCAGTGCTTTGGAGGATTCAGACTGATATTCCACATAGACACGTACGATTCGTGCTTCTTTTTTATTTGCTTGATAAGATTCCCCCTTAGCAGGGCAGTTTTCTTTGTCAGACTTTTCGGCTAACTTCTCAAAATCCCGTCCATCCATACTAGTATAGACAGAATACTGGGAATAACCGGCAGAAGGAGTATAAACCTGAATCTCATCCAGCTTATAATTGGCCTCCAGATCAATATCTACATAAGCCGGATAACGTTCACCCGTCCATGTATTGATGGTAGAACCATCATTGATACGGGAGACAACTCCTCCGGCATTTGTATGAACCGGCTTTTTATAGGCGATACTTTCCGTATCCTCTGAACCGGAACCGCTTGTATCAGCGAAAATTTTAAATTCCGCAAGTGCCGGCCATGGATCACCTGCTGTATTGGTAATGCTGGTGATGACGATGCGGACCGATTTGAGATTTTTGATGGAATCCAGTGTCAGTGTCTGAAGATAGCCGTCATCCAGACGGGTTGCATTCACTCCGGCAAAGAGTGTCTGCCATTCCGTGTCAGTTGAACTCTTCCCATAGATATCGAAGGTAAACTGGAAATTGTTTTCGTCAGAAGACAGATGCTCAAAAGCAGCCTCCATGGATTTGACAGGATATTCCCGATCCAGTTCCATTTCGATCCATGCACCGTCTGGCAGAGTGGACATTCCACCACCATTAAATACATAGAGAGAACTATAGTCCTCATCTGTGAGGTTGCTTTTTGTGCCGTAATCTCCGCCAACCGAGGTGATCGTTGCAGCAGGGGCTACATTGGTAAGAGACTCCTCACCACTTTCATTTTCAGCCCAGATCTCCACCTCTGCAAGTGCCGGCCAGAATCCTCCGGCAGCACCATTGTTAGTCGGATTTGACAGTTCAATGAAGGTATGCGTAAAACTTAAGGCAGTATCATAAGTAAATTCATAACCGTCATCGAAAGATGTGACCGTGGCAGTATTATCTATAACCAGGTCACTGGTAACGTTGTTCAGTGCATGAGAAAGCGTTACGTCAACTCCCCACGCACTCTGACCGGATTCAAATTTTAATACGACTTTTTTGATCCGCTTTGTATTATCGGCGGGTAATTTTAAGGACACGGTACTCGGCCATGTTCCATCGTTCTGAATCCACATTGTGCTGCTGTCTCCGTCAGTCATACGTTCCGCACCATAGCCACTCTGGGAACTGGGGACAGTAATTTCGCAGTCACCGGCAATATTGACCAGTTGGCTGGTCTGTTCTGCCGCCTGCGTCTGAGGTGTCGCGTAGACCGGGATCTGCACAGAAGTAAGTGCTACCGTAGCAGCAAATACAGCAGACAGAAGCCGTTGGACACCTGCAAATTTTGCATTTTTCATACTTTTTCCTCTCTTTCCTTAGTTAGATATAACAAAAAACGATTCGTCATTTGCATATCATAATATAAAAACCTCCAAATTATATTATATCGGAAAGGCGAGGATTGGACAAGTTATAAAAACGGCTCCAGTTCACGGATCATTTCTTCTTCAAGTTTTATGATCCTGCGGGCAATGGAATCAGCACTTTTATCTGCCTGGCAGAGTGTATTGGCACGCTCGCCCAGGGTTTTGATCCCCATACTGCATCCATCGATCAGAACCTTGGCAATCTCAGAATTATCAGAGTTCATGCCCAGCTTGATTTCTGTTGTAAACCAGGAAAATGCTGAAGCAAGCATTCCCGGATCTTTTGGCTCAAAACCGTCTGCTGACAACTGGCTTTCTGCTGTCTGCTGCAGGTGTGTATGCTGTTCGATGTATTTGTTCAATATTTTCTGGAGTGCTGAGTCCTGAGTAAATTCAAGGATCTGCTGAATACTGCTGACAGCCATTTTGCATCCTGATGTACACTCTTCTAAAAGTTTACGGGTCTGTTCGTCCATGGATAAAAACCTCCTGTGATTTGTTGATTTACTGATATTGACTGCTGTTTCTGATTCTGGATCTGCGACAGAAAGAGATCTTCACCAGCAGAAAATTCAGGAACAGTAACAGCATTCCCTGGGAAGGGAGTTTTATACACAGCCGTTGATTTTTCATATTCAATGCCCTATAATAAAGCGTAAATATTGGAAGAGGCGGACAAAAGGAGGAAAACTCGATGCTGAAGGGGAAGACAGTTCTGTTAGGCGTATCGGGAAGTATTGCAGCATACAAGATCGCATCGCTTGCCAGTGCATTAAAGAAGCTGGACGCAGATGTGCATGTGCTGATGACGCAGAATGCCACGAACTTTATCAATCCGATCACGTTTGAGACGCTGACGGGAAATAAATGTCTGGTTGATACGTTTGACCGGAATTTTCAATATAGTGTGGAGCATGTATCGTTGGCGAAAAAGGCAGATGTTGTCATGCTCGCACCTGCAAGTGCGAATGTGATCGGGAAGATTGCCGGTGGAATTGCGGATGATATGCTGACAACAACGGTGATGGCATGCAGATGCAGAAAGATCATTGCACCGGCAATGAATACGAATATGTTCGAGAATCCCATCGTGCAGGATAATCTGAAAAAACTGGAATATTATGGTTATGAAGTAATCTCACCGGCAGTCGGCTATCTTGCGTGTGGAGATACAGGGGCAGGAAAGATGCCTGAGCCGGAGCTTCTTTTAGAGTATATTTTAAAGGAAGTGGCACGGGAAAAGGACATGAGAGGACTGAAAGTTCTTGTGACCGCAGGACCGACGCAGGAGGCGGTAGATCCGGTTCGTTATATCACGAATCATTCTACGGGACGGATGGGATATGCGATCGCACGGGTCTGCATGCAGAGAGGTGCAGAGGTTACGCTTGTCACAGGACCGTCAGCACTGAAGAAGCCGGAGTTTGTGAAGGTTGTGCCGGTTACGACAGCGAAGGAGATGTTTGATGAAGTGACAGGACGGGCTGCTGAACAGGATATCATCATAAAAGCGGCGGCTGTGGCAGATTACCGTCCGAAATATATCAGTGATGAGAAAGTAAAGAAGAAGGGAGACAATCTGTCACTGGAGCTGGAGCGTACGGACGATATTTTAGCTTATCTTGGAATGCATAAGAAAGAAGAACAGTTCCTCTGCGGATTTTCCATGGAGACGGAGCATATGCTTGAAAATTCCCGTGGGAAATTGCAGAAAAAGAACCTGGATATGATCGTTGCGAACAGCCTGAAGGTGGAAGGTGCCGGATTCGGTGGTGATACGAACATTGTAACGATTATCACGAAGGATCGGGATGAGCAGCTCGGCAAGATGTCAAAAGAGGATACAGCGGCAGAGATCCTTGACCGTATCCTGAGTTTCAGAGAGGGGCAGGAGAAAAATGATATTAGCGATTGATGTAGGAAATACAAATATTGTACTGGGATGTATCGACGGGGATGAATGTTTATTTGTGGAACGTCTGTCCACAGTGCGTACGAAGACCGAACTGGAATATGCGATCGATATTAAAAATGTATTGGATATCTATCATATTCACAGAAGTGATATAGAGGGCGGGATCGTTTCCTCGGTTGTTCCGCAGATCACGAATATTGTAAAGCTTGCAGTTGAAAAGATCCTCAAGAAAGAAGTGCTGGTAGTAGGAGCAGGGATTAAGACGGGACTCAATATCCGTATGGATAATCCGGCACAGCTTGGAAGTGATCTGGTTGTGAATGCAGTAGCCGGGATCGCAGAATATCCTGTACCGCTTCTGATCCTGGATCTTGGAACAGCCAATACAGTCAGTGTGATTGACAAAAATAAAAATTATATCGGAGGAATGATCTATCCGGGAATCGGAGTGTCACTGGATTCACTGACGGCTCGTGCATCCCAGCTTGGAGGGATTGGGATTGAAGCACCGGAGCATATCATAGGAAAGAATACGGTAGAATGCATGAAGAGTGGAATTATCTACAGCAGTGCCGCAGCGATCGATGGAATTATTGACAGACTGCAGGATGAGCTGGAAGGGGAGGCCACCGTGATTGCGACAGGCGGACTTGCGAAGAAGATTGTGCCGCATTGTAAGAGAGAGATTATTTTGGATGATGATCTGTTGTTGAAAGGACTGGCGGTTATTTACAGAAAGAACCGGAAAGTTCAAAAGAGTAGAGAAGAAAAGAGATAAATTATGAGAAACCCGCTGCGATGGAAGTTCCATGAAGCAGCGGGTTTCTTTGGAAGGTTTATTATGTAAAGACAAAAGTCGTGCTGACAAAATAATCTTTATAAATGATCAATGGATCAAAGTTGCCCTACAGGCGGTCGCCACGCTTGATATATCCCGGTTTTTCCGGTGCTGCGATGACACGCTTTCCACGGATCAGGCGGGCATGCTTGTCTATTACGAGATTTTCAACATGGACACCCTTTCCGATGACTACATCGGCATTGATGACACAATTCTTAACAATTGCTCCTTCTTTGATGATACAGCCACGTCCGATAACAGAATTTTCAATCGTACCCTCGATCAGGCAACCGTTGGAAATAACGGAAGATTTCACTTCACTTCCATCAAAGTACTGCGTCGGGCAGGAATCATTTGTACGGGTGTAGATCGGCCAGTTATCATCGAAAAGATCTGTTGCTTTCTTGAGGTTGATCAGTTCCATATTTGCCTCATAATAACTGTTGAAGTCAGTGATCGTAGCAAAGAATCCACGGTGAGAATAAGCACGAACATCCAGTTCTTCACATTCTTCACGTACGATATCAGCAAGTGTATACATGGAAGAAAGCTTATGAGCCTTCTGAACCAGTTCAAGGAACAGAGCTTTCTTCATTACATAAGTATCCATGAAGATATTTTTGCTCTTTGTATTTCCATGGTTCGGCTCAATGGAAAGAACTCCCTTCTGCTTGTTGATATCCAGTGCATGGCAATTCAGGAAATGATCCTTTGCATTATCTACGCTGTGATACATCAGTGTGATATCTGCACCTGATTCAATATGAGACTGAAGGAATGTATTATAATCTGCTGTATAGATCATATAACTTGGTGCAAGGACTACATATTCGGAATCAATCTCATCAAAGCAGTCAAAGTTCTCGATGTAAGCGGCAATATCTGTATTGTAGACATTGTTCTCTTCAATGGTCTCTGCAAAAAGAATGTTCAGCTTTCCACGCTTGGAGTTGATGTTGTAATGACGTCCTGTTCCGAGATGTTCTACGAGGGAACGAGGTTTTCTGCGGACGTAAACCTGCATTACATCAATCCCACTGTTACTCATATTAGAAATAGGAAAGTCGATCACGCGGTATCTTCCGAGGAAAGAAAAAGCTCCGATCGGACGATAATCCAGCATACCATTTACCTGTACGTCATTTCCTGCGAAATTAATAATTCCAAATGCTTTACTCATCTTACTCTTCCCCCTTTACACGTTTTGCAACCAGTTCGATATTCTCACTGTCTGCACTGCCGACTACGGCATTCTTTCCGATCTTTACCTTATCGGCAACAAGTGCACGGGTTACGACTGCACCTTCAGCTACTTCAACACCCGGCATCAGGACGCTGTCAATGACTTTTGCACCGGCAGCAACTTTTGCACCTGTAAAGAGAACTGAGTTCTTAACAGTTCCGTTGATGACACATCCCTGTGTGATGAAAGCTCTGTCAATATCAGCATCAGCACCGATAAACTGTGGAAGAGCAGTGACATCTTCTGTATAGATTTTCCAGGAAGAATCGTTCAGATCCAGTGCATTATTCTTGTTCAGAAGATC
>ERZ773190.2371-NODE-2371-length-14959-cov-2.790459_pt1 | contig 14959 bp, 13 predicted proteins | sample MGYA00511111_ERZ773190 | MGnify/ENA primary metagenome ERZ773190 (study PRJEB29015, sample SAMEA2737777) | human gut metagenome | biome: human gut; feature: human-associated habitat; material: faeces | place: China | collected 2012 ... | reverse complement strand
TAACTTAGCTATTGCACCTATATCTCCAGCTCTTAATTCATCAACTTCTAATTGTTCCTTACCCCTAAGTATATATAATTTTCCTATTTTTTCAGCTATATTTTTATTAACATTCTTAACCATAGAGTCCTTTTTCATAACACCTGAGCAAACCTTAAAAAGGCTTAATCTTCCCACATAAGGGTCTGCAATAGTTTTGAATACAAAAGCTGATAATGGATCATTTTCATCACAATTAATTTCTACATAATCATCTGTTTTAGGATTTATAGCAGTTATTGTTGCTTTAACCTCGTTAGTAGGTGGTAAAAACTTATTTATGGAGTTCATTAATACTCTTATTCCTATTGTGTATATAGCAGCCCCACAAATAACTGGTGTAACTGTACCATCAACTATACCAATCCTCAACCCTTTATGTATTTCTTCAGGAGTCATACTCTCGTCATTAAAAAACTTTTCAATTAATTCATCATCTGTTTCCGCAACAGCCTCTTCAACCATTTTTCTCATAGTTTCAACTGAATCATCTAATCCATCAGGCATATCACATGGCTCTACAAGTCCATTCATAAACTTTCTTGCAGCTCTTCTAATAACATTTACGAACCCAACAAATTTATTATCTTCGTAAAAAGGAACCTGAAGTGGGGCAATACTCTTACCAAACACTTGTTTCATAGATTCCACAACTGTGTCTAAGTCAGCAGACTCATCATCCATACCATTAACAAAAATCATTTTTGGTATACCCATTTCTGTTGCCATTTGCCAAGCTTTTTCAGTTCCTACTTGTACACCAGCTTTTGCATCAACCACTATAAGCGCTAAATCAGATACGCTAAGTGCTTGTTTAACTTCTCCAAGAAAATCGAAATAGCCAGGAGTATCAATAAAGTTAATTTTTTCCTCTAACCACTCTACAGGAATCATTGAAGAATTAATAGAAATTTTTCTTTTTATTTCTTCTGGATCATAGTCACTAACCGTATTGCCTTCTTCTACTCGTCCAAATCTCTTTGACACACCACTAACATGTAAACATGCTTCAGCAATAGTAGTTTTTCCAACTCCACTATGACCAATAATAGCAACATTTCTAATTTGATTTGCAGGATAACTTTTCATAAAAACACCACTCCTTTTGTTTATTTATCACTATTTACAAAATATAATATGTGCATACTTTGATTTAATTGCACAAACACATTCTCTTTAGTATTTATAAATTCAACAAATTTATCTTTTTTCCTTTATATTTTTTATTAATTTTTACAATAAATAGCTGCCTTAAAATAAATATTTTTAAGATTTACTATTCACTTTTTAAATTATATTGACCAAATTTGGTATTAGTGTTAAAATAATATGGATAATGCACATATTAGAGAGGTGTTCTGATGGTTATAGGAATTATAGGTCTTGGCTTAATAGGTGGCTCCATAGCAAAGGCTCTCAAAGAAAAAACAAATATCGAAATTGTAGCAATGAACAGAAGTGAAAAATCACTTATAGATGCCTATAATGATGGTGTAATAGATAAATATAGTCTCACAGATATGTCAATCTTTAAAGAATGTGACATAATTATTGTATGTACAACTGTTGATACAATACCTACATATGTAAGTAAATTGAAACCTTATATCAAAAAAGACTGTATTATTACAGATGTAGGCAGTACAAAAAAGAAAATTTGTGACACATTATCAAATATTAAAGACATCTGCTTTATAGGAGGACATCCTATGGCTGGGTCTGAGCAAACAGGGTATAAATCAGCAAAAGCACATTTATTTGAAAATGCCTTTTACATACTTACACCAATAAATAATGTACCACAATCCAAAATAGATAAAATGATAAATATTGCTAAGACATTAGGGGCAACTCCAGTAGTTATCTCTCCTGAAGTTCATGATTATACAGTTGCAGCAATTAGTCATGTTCCACATATTATAGCTTCCTCTCTTGTAAATACAGTAAAAGAACTAGCCGACAGTGATGGATATATGCATTCTTTTGCAGCTGGTGGCTTTAGAGATATTACACGAATAGCAAGTTCCAGTCCAGATGTATGGAATAGTATTTGTCAGGATAACAGAGAACCGATATTAAAGGTGCTTGACACTTATATAAACACAGTAAGAGAATTAAAAACATCTCTTGAAAACAAAGAAGATATATATTCTTTTTTTGAAAATGCCAGAGATTATAGAAACTCTTTTGAAAATAGAAATGAAAATACTGTATGTAAATTTTACGAGATTGCTGTTGATGTAGTAGACCAACCCGGTGCCATAGCTACAATAGCAACTTTATTGAGTGTTAATAGTGTTAACATTAAAAATATAGGTATACGAAACACTAGAGATTATAATGATGGTGCTCTCTATATAGCTTTCGAAAATGAAGCTCATAAAAATAAGGCTATAGATATCTTGAAATCTATGAATTACAAAGTATTTAATAAATAAAGGAGAAAAGTTGAATTATGAATAAAACTATAAAACCTATGAAAAAATTAAATGGTCAGATAAAAATCCCAGGTGATAAGTCTATATCACACAGAGCTGTTATGTTTGGTTCCTTGGCAAAAGGCGATACAAAAATCTCTGGATTCTTAACTGGCGATGATTGTATGTCAACTATATCCTGTTTTAGAAAACTTGGTATTGATATAGATTTTGATGGAGAAAATGTTACTGTTCATGGCAAAGGGCTTCATGGACTTACTGCTCCAACAGAAACTTTAGATGTTGGAAATAGTGGTACAACAATTAGACTTATATCTGGTATCTTATCTGCCCAAAATTTTGATACAAAATTAAATGGGGATGCTTCTATTCAAAAAAGACCAATGAGAAGGGTTATTAATCCTCTTACCGAAATGGGTGCAAACATCGAAAGCACAAATGATGGATTTGCTCCTCTCACTATACACGGTTCAAAACTTCATTCTATTGAATATACTATGCCTATGGCAAGTGCCCAAGTAAAATCATCAATTCTTTTAGCAAGCCTTTTTGCTGATGGAACTACAATTATTAATGAACCTGTCGCTTCAAGAAATCATACTGAAATAATTTTAAATTATTTTGGGGCTAATATTAAAAAATGAAAATGGTGTAATTACATCTACGCCTGTAGAAGAGCTTTATGCAAAACCTATCAATGTTCCTGGCGATATTTCATCTGCTGCTTTCTTTATGGTAGCTGGATTAATTGTTCCAAATTCTCATATTATCATTGAAAATGTTGGTATAAACGAAACAAGAACAGGTATTATTGATGCTTTGCGTGCTATGGGTGGCGAAATGAACATTCTCAACCAGAGAGAATCTGGTGGCGAATTAGTAGGCGATATAGAAGTAAAATCTTCAAAACTCCACGCCACAACACTTGAAGGAAGTATAATCCCAAGAATGATAGATGAAATACCTGTATTTGCTGTAGCTGCTCTTTGTGCTGATGGAACTACTGTTGTTAAAGATGCCGAAGAATTAAAGGTTAAAGAATCCAATCGAATTGCAACTATGAGTACAGAATTAGGCAAAATGGGTGTTGTAATTACTGAAACTGAAGACGGTATGATTATTGAGGGTAATCAAAAATTAAAGGGTGCTACTGTGGATAGTCACTTAGACCATAGAGTTGCTATGTCTTGTGCTATAGCTGCTTTGGTTGCTGAAGGTGAAACTACTATTCTTGATTCTGATTGTGTAGCTATTTCTTTCCCTAATTTCTATGAATTATTAGAAACTCTTTAATAAAAAATAATTTAGTTTATTTATATACTTGTTAATACTAGATTTTTGGAGGAAACAATAATGTTAGAACTACAAAATATAAAATGGAAAGTTTCTGATGGTACAGAAATTATAAAAAATATAAATGTAGAAATTCCAACTGGTAAATTAGTTGTAATTACTGGTCCAAATGGTGGTGGTAAAACTTCTCTTGCGAAATTAATTGCAGGTTTAGAAAAGCCAACATCTGGTAGTATTATTTTAGACGGAGAAGATATAACTTCTTTGGATATAACTGAAAGAGCAAACAAAGGTATAAGCTATGCTTTTCAACAGCCTGTGCGTTTCAAAGGCATTACTGTAAGAGACTTACTTGAATTAGCTGCTGGCAAAAAAATAGAAGAAAAAGAAATTTGTTCATTACTAGGCAAAGTAGGTTTATGTACTCGTGATTACATAGATAGAGAAGTTAATTCTAGCCTTTCTGGTGGAGAAATAAAAAGAATTGAAATTGCTACAGTTCTTGCAAGAAACACAAAACTTACTATTTTCGATGAACCAGAAGCCGGTATTGACCTCTGGAGCTTCAATGAATTAATTGATGCTTTTGTTGAAATTAAGGAAAACTATGCTGGTACATTGCTTATAATATCCCACCAAGAAAGAATACTTAACATAGCCGATGAGATAATTGTTATTGCAAATGGTGTAGTTAAAGATATTGGTAAAAAAGAAGAAATTTTACCAACACTCTTGGAAGTATCAAACACTGGTGATTGTTGTCTAAATGGGGGTAACAACTAATGAAAAAAACTACAGAAGAAATTTTAAAGATCATCGATGAGACAGAAAAAAATGGAGCAAGTATTCTGGTATTTTCTGAATTAACGATCAGTGGATATACATGTGGTGATCTATTCTTGCAGCAGCCACTTTTAACAGAATGTAAAAATCAGCTTTTAAGAATTGTGAAAGCAACTGAAAATAAGAGTATGTTAGTTGTTGTAGGATGTCCGATCGTTATAAAACAAAAATTATATAACTGTGCGGTTGTGATCAGTGATGGCAGTATTTTAGGAATCGTGCCAAAAACACATTTACCAAACTATTCAGAATTTTATGAATTACGTCATTTTACATCTGGAGAAGGATTAGAAGAAGATCTTTGGTTTGGAGAAGAATTTGGTTATGTAAATGTAGCCGTGAATCAGTTATTCAAATGCAAAGAGATTCCAGAACTTGTGGTAGCATGTGAAATCTGTGAAGATCTCTGGGTACCACTTCCACCAAGCACATATCACGCAATGGCAGGAGCAACGGTGATCTGTAATCCATCTGCAAGTGTAGAGACAACAACAAAAGAATCTTACAGAAGAAGCCTGGTATCCAATCAGTCAGCAAGATTATTAGCAGCTTATATCTATGCAGATGCAGGAGAAGGAGAATCCACACAGGATGTCGTATACAGTGGACACCATCTCATCTGTGAAAATGGTTCAGTTTTAGCAGAAGCAAAACGATTTACAAATGAGATTATCTATGCAGATATCGATGTGCAGAAATTGGCAGCAGAACGAAGAAAGATGACTTCTTTCCCAGGAGGCCAAACAGATGATTATTTTGAACAGGAATTTTCACTAGAAGTCAAAGAAAACAAGATCACAAGAACATTCCCGAAAGCACCATTTGTACCAGATAATCAAGATGAAAGAGATAAACGATGCGATGAAATCTTATCTTTACAGTCTATGGGACTTAAGAAACGTCTGGAACACACAAACTGCAAACATGCAGTCGTAGGAATTTCAGGTGGATTAGATTCCACATTAGCAGTCTTAGTTACAGCAAGAGCCTTTGATCTGTTAGACATTCCAAGAGAAAACCTGATCTGTGTGACAATGCCATGTTTTGGAACAACAGACAGAACTTACCAGAATGCCGTATCACTGATTAAAGAATTAGGAGCGACACTCAAAGAAGTAAGAATCGAAAAAGCAGTCCGCCAGCATTTTGCAGATATCGGACATGATGAAAATAACCATGATGTAACTTACGAAAACTCTCAGGCAAGAGAAAGAACCCAGATTCTGATGGACATGGCAAACCAGTACAATGGTATGGTCATCGGAACAGGAGATATGTCAGAACTGGCACTCGGATGGGCAACATACAACGGGGATCATATGTCTATGTATGCAGTAAACTGCTCCGTACCAAAGACATTAGTTCGTTACCTTGTACTTTACTATGCAGAGACAACAGAGAATAAGAAATTATCAGAAGTACTGATGGATGTCCTAGACACACCAGTCAGCCCAGAATTATTGCCACCAGTTGATGGAGTCATCTCACAGAAGACAGAAGACTTAGTCGGACCATATGAACTGCACGATTTCTTCTTATACTATATGTTACGATTTGGATTTCCAAAAGCTAAACTATACCGCATGGCAAAATTAACATTTGACGGTGTATATGATGATGAAACGATCAAGAAATGGCTGGATAAATTTTACTGGAGATTCTTCAGCCAGCAGTTTAAACGTTCATGTCTGCCAGACGGACCTAAGGTAGGTAGTGTGGCGGTATCACCTCGTGGAGATCTACGAATGCCTAGTGATGCTAGTCCAACGGCTTGGTTGTAGAGAAATAAAAGCTATCTGGAAACGCGCTCTCGCTCGATTCGCACATAGCGGACACTTAATGAGCAGCGATGATTTTATGTTAATTGAGGAGTAAACAAATATGAACCAACAATCAAAAAAAAATCTAACCAATAGGATTGTCGCTTTAGCAGGAATCACAGTTTTTGCTTTTTTTATTGGAATTTATGTCTGTGTATTTTCAAACTATTTGAAAAAGTATAACACAAGAAAAAAATTATTCGGTGCAACTTATATGACGATGAATAATGAATTCTATAAGATAGTTAATAACCAGATTCGGATGCAGGTTGAGAAGAATGGGAACCAGATGATCACATTAGATCCAGCACTCGATCAGAAGAAGCAGAATGAACAGATTAAACAGTTGGTCAAACGAAAAGTAGATGCGATTTTTCTAAATCCAGTAGACTGGAAAGCAGTAGAACCAGGACTTGTAGCAGCAAAGAAAGCGAAGATTCCTGTGATCGTTATCGACTCACAGGTTTACAGAAATGATCTCGTCGCAATGACGATCGTGTCAGACAACTACAAGGCAGGCGTTTTATGTGCCAAGGAAATGATGAAGCAAAAAGATCAGGCGAATATCATCTTGTTAACACATAATGCAGCAAAATCTGCGGTAGATCGTATCAATGGATTTTTAGATACGATCAAGAACAATAAAAACTATAAGATCCTTGCATCTGCAGATACCCAAGGACAGATTGAACGTGCACTTCCTAAGGTAGATAAGATTATCGAAGAATACCAGAACATAGATATTGTCATGGGATTAAATGACCCAGCGGCGATGGGAGCTTTGGCGGCTCTTGACAGCAAGGGTGCAAGAGAAGGGGTTCTTGTATACGGAATCGATGGTTCGCCAGAAGGGAAAAAGCTGATCAAAGAAGGTATGATGACAGGAACAGCGGCACAATCTCCCAAACAGATGGCAGACACAGCGGTCAATGCGGCATACCAGATTCTGCAAGGGGAGAAAGTAGAGAAGAAAAAGGTAATCTCTGTTCAAATGATAACAAAAAAGAATGTAGAGCAGACTGATATTAGCCGTTGGCAGTAAAGAGGAAATGATATGGATCGAAAAAATCAAAATTTATATTATATCAAGATTCTGATGGGAGTCATAAATTTCATCATTTTATCCTTCCTTTCTGCAGTTTTTATTTTAACATTAAATAAGATCAATTGTGATTTTGGAGCAAGGAATTTCTTAGAGAATATCACATATCTCCCAAACGAACCAGTGACATCAACAGTGTTGATATTTATTGCTTTTTTCTTATTGTTAGGCATTATAGAAATTCGAAGAAAACAAAGAAAAAGGCAACAGGTATCTGTGATCTTATATGCAGCAGAGATTTTGTTATGTCTGATCATTATTAAATTTGTTTATGTAAATTATAATGGAATCATTCTTCTTGTCATTGCAGATATTGTAACGGATATCAAAGATAAACACACTAGGGGAATTTTCTTTGTCATCATGGGAATGATATATTTATTCTCAGACTACGATATCATATCAATGTTTATAGATATGATATCGTTCCAACAATTTTTGAGTGTATACCCGGCGAAAGTCAGTATGATGATCCAAGGAACAAGAAATATACTAGTTGCATTGAATGCGATCGCATTTATTGCATACATGATCATTTTGATGAGAAATCAGATGAAAGAGAATGCAAGGATTGGATTGTTAAACCTTCAGCTTCAGACAGCCAATATACGTTTAAAAGAAATGAATGAACAGCTGAAGGACTATTCAGAGATGACAGAGAAAATGGCGGAGACAAGGGAACGAAATCGAATTGCCAGAGAGATTCATGACACACTGGGGCATACGATGACTGGACTGTCTGCAGGAATTGACGCATGTATCGCGATGATCGATTTTTCTGTAGATGCAACGAAAGAACAGTTAAATAAAATATCACAGGTTGCAAGGCAAGGAATTAAAGATATTCGAAGATCGGTCAATAAATTAAGACCAGATGCCTTAGAGCATAGTGGATTGCAAGAAGCTTTAGAAAAGATGATCAATGAGACGATGCAGGTATCAGATGTTAAGATTAATTATGATTGTCAGGTAGAGGTCTTGAAATTCAATCAAGATGAAGAAGATATGATCTATCGTGTAGTACAGGAAAGTATTACAAATGCGATCCGGCATGGAAAAGCGAAGCAGATTGATGTAAACTTATGGAAGGAAGATAAGTGGCTCAATCTAGAGATCAAAGACAATGGAATCGGATGTGAAGAGATTCATACAGGATTTGGATTGATCCATATCGAAGAGAGGATCAAGATGTTAAAAGGAACTGTAGAATATGATGGAAGTAATGGATTTAAAGTCACAGCAAGAATACCGATCAGATGGGGTGAAAAACTATGATTAAAGTAATGATAGCAGATGATCAGGAACTGATCAGACAAAGTTTACAGATCGTACTTGAGATGAAAGAAGGAATCGAAGTTACTGCAACTGCCAAGGACGGAAGAGAAGTCATTCAGGAAGTCAGGAAAGACAAGCCAGATGTTATTTTAATGGATGTGCGTATGCCAGAAATGGATGGAGTGCAATGTACACAGATCATCAAAGAACAATATCCAGATGTCAAGATCATTATTTTGACAACGTTCGATGATGATGAGTATGTATACAATGCATTAAAACATGGAGCAAGCGGTTATCTGTTAAAAGGAATCTCTATGGACGAATTAGAAAAAGCAATCAAGACAGTTCATAGTGGCGGAGCCATGATCAATCCAGAGGTAGCGACAAAAGTGGTTGATTTCTTTTCTGAAATGGCACAAAGCAATTATGATACATCGATTCATGCACAGAATGTAGAAGAAATCACAGAAGCAGAATGGGAGATCATTAAATTAGTCGGAAGAGGCATGTCAAATAAAGAAATCTCGACGGAACTAAGCCTTTCCGAAGGAACTGTACGAAATTATCTCAGCACGATCTTAAGTAAACTAGACCTAAGAGACAGAACCCAGCTTGCAATCTGGGAAGTACAGTCAGGTTCAGCCAAATACGGGAGAAGATAGATGAGACAGAAACTAGAAAAATGGTGGAAACGAATCATTGCTGTTGGATTGGTCATAAGTTTATTATCTGTTGGTTTTGTGATCTATCCCAAACAACAAAAAATTGTTTTAACCTTTGGAATGTTTGCAGGAAACAAGTGGGATGTTCCAGATGATAATTGCTATCAGATGATCGATCAAGTAATCAAAGAATTTGAAAAAGAATATCCGAATGTCACGATCAAATACGAAAGTGGTGTGATGAAAGATGATTATTCAGAATGGCTGTCACAAAAGGCACTAAAAGGAGATCTGCCAGATGTTTTTATGGTCTTGCCAGAAGATTTTAGCATATTTTCATCCGTAGGAATGTTAAAGAACTTAGACTCCTATACAAAGATTGATAAAGCGTTCAAAAAAAGCAACTATTATGAAGGAAGTTATGATGCTGGAACCTATAAGGGAACGCAATATGCTCTTCCATACGAAAGTGTACCAACTTTGATGCTAGTCAATAAGACACTACTAAAAAAAGAGCATATCAAAATGCCAGGGAATCACTGGACTTGGGATGATTTTTATAAGATCTGTCAAAAAGTAACCAAAGATACCGATGGAGATGGCCGTTTAGACCAATTTGGTGTATATAATTATAAATGGAATGATGCAACTCTGAGCAATGGCGGAACATTGTTTAATCAAAGTGGAACAAAATGCAACTTGTCATCCGAACCAATTGAAAATGCAATCCTCTTTACAAAGAAGATTGAAAAAATATCATCTTTTCGAAATCTGACATCTGATGATTTTGATTCTGGAAATATTGCATTTCGTCCTATGACATTTTCAGAATTTAGAACGTATAAACCATATCCATGGAAGATCAATAAATACTTTGATTTCAAATGGGATTGTATCAGACTCCCTTCCGGACCAGATGGAGAGAATAAGACACAGGTAGATAATCTGCTGATGGGAATCAGCAATCAGACCAAGCAAGGAGATATGGCATGGCAGTTTTTAAAGAAATTATGTTATGAAACAAAGACACAGCAAAAGATCTTTCAGTATCGTCAGGGAATCTCACCATTAAAAGCTGTGACGAATTCAAAACAAGCACAGCAGGTATTAGAAAAAAGCATGGGTGAGAATATGACAGATAAAATGAAATTGTTAGATGAACTCATGAACAATGCCTTGCAGATTCCAAAATTCCGAAGATACAATGAAGCCTACCAAAAGATTGACAGTGAGATGACAAGAATTCTTACAGATGAAGAAGAATTTGATTCCAATATCTTGAAACTAAAACAAGAGATTGATAAGTTTTTAAATCAGTAACAATAAGAAAATCAAAACAAATAAAACATGAATATGACATTTGTCACATAAAAAAGGACATTTGTAAATTGAAAGTCATGACAATTTACAGATGTCCTTTTTTTACATGCTTGGTAGAATAAGTTTGTAAATAAGAGATAGGAATAAGAAAGGAGAAGAGGATGAAATACGTAGTATTAGTCAGCCACGGAACATTTGCACCAGGACTTCACAGTGTACTTAAGATGTTAGCTGGTGGAGAAAGAGAAGACGTGATCAGCGTCGGATTAGAGGACGGAATGAGTGCTGATGAATTCGCAGAGAAATTCAGCAATGCGATCAGCAAGATCACAGAAGACGATGAGATCATTCTTCTTGGTGACATTGTGGGTGGATCACCTCTTACAAATGCAATTGAACAGGTATCAAATAAAGGACTGATCGGTCAGACAGTGATCTTTGGTGGAATGAACCTGGCAATGGCATTGACAGCAACATTAATGAAAGACGGCGTAGACACAGACATGCTAAAAGACAGCTTGATCAATGAGGCAAAAGATGCAGTTAAAGAATTTGTTATGACATCAGCAAACGATGATGAAGAAGACGATATTTAAATTTTAAGGAGGAAAAAAATATGTCAGTTTCATTTTTAAGAATTGATGACCGTATGATCCATGGTCAGACAGTAACACGTTGGTCACTAGAGTATCCATGCGATGGGCTGATCGCAGTGAACGACAAAGCAGCAACAACAGATGCACTTAAGATGGCATACAAGAGTGCCAGCACAAAGAAAACATTTGTTTGGACATATGAAGCATGGAAAAAGAAAAACCAGAAAGTATTAGACAGCAAAGACAATTACTTCCTGATCACAAAAGATCCAATCCAGATGAAGAAGATCTTAGTGGATGATGGATTTGTTCCAAGTGATGTAAAGAAAGTAATCGTAGGACCATGTAATGACAGACCGGAAGCTGTCAAACTTGGTAATAACCAATCTATTACACAGGAAGAAGCAGAAGCTTTAGAAGCGATCAGCAAAGCTGGTTATGAAATCGAATTCGCACTGATCAAAGAAGCGTCCATCGGAACATGGGACAAATTCAGAGGTCAGTTTGGATTTAACTAAAAAACCAATAGAGAGGAGAAACTATTATGACAATTAGTTGGTTACAAGCAATCATTTTAGGTATTTTTGCCTGCTTATCCAGTATGCCTGGTATGGGAGGTACAACCATTGGTAACTACACATTAGGAAGACCATTAGTTGCAGGTCTTGTCTGTGGTATCGTACTTGGAGATATTCAGGCAGGTGTTTTAGTCGGTGCGGCAATGCAGGTTGTATATATCGCATTGGTTACACCAGGAGGAACTGTATCAGCAGACGTTCGTGCCGTATCTTATATCGGTATTCCACTGGCAATGTTAGCATTAAATTCATACGGATTAGATCCTGCATCAGCAAAAGGTATCTCCATGGCAACATCATTTGGAGCAATGGTAGGAACAATCGGTACAGTATTATTCTATGGAACAGCAACGATCAACCTTGTATGGCAGCACATTGGATGGCAGGCCGTTGAAAAAGGTGAATTCAAGAGATTATACGTTGTAGATATGGTTCTTCCATGGATTTCTCATATCATCTGCAGCTTCTTACCAGCAGTTGTAATGTGTAAATTAGGAGTTCCAGTTGTAGAAGCGATCAAAACAACATTACCAATGGATGGAATTGCAATGAAAACACTGTTTACAGTAGGTAGCTTACTTCCTTGCGTAGGTATTGCGATCTTATTAAAACAGGTAGTAACAAAAGCAGTTGACTTTATACCATTCTTCTTCGGATTTACATTAGCAGCAAGTATGGGATTAAACCTTGTATCAGTAACAGTTGTAGCAGCAATGTTCGCAATTATTTACTACAACATTAAAATGGTAGGAATCAGAGCAAAAGAAGCAGCCTTAGCTTCTGGCGGTTCCTTTGACGATGATGACGAGGAGGATATTTAATATGGCAGAGAAAAAACTATCTAAAAAAGCGTTAAATAAATCATTCCGTAACTGGGCTTATGGAAACTTAACATGTTTCTCTCAGGAACATATGCAGACATTTGGTTATCTGTGTGCAATGCTTCCATTGGTAGAAGAGTTATATGATACAAAAGAAGAACAGAAAGAAGCAATGAATACATACACAGCTTTCTTTAATACAGAACCACAGGTTGGATCTATCATCGTAGGTATCACAGCTGGTCTTGAGGAAGCAAAAGCAAATGGAAATGAAGATATCGATGCAGAAGCGATCAATGGTATCCGTGCCGGTCTTATGGGACCTTTAGCAGGTATTGGTGATTCCTTAGTTGTAGGTACATTAATTCCTATCTTACTTGGTATCGCACTGGGATTATCAACAGGTGGATCTGTCGTAGGACCAATCTTCTATATCGTAGCATGGAATTTGATCATGGCATTTGGAATGAAGTTCTTATACTTCAAAGGATATGAACTGGGTGGAAAAGCCGTAGATATCCTGGTTGGTGAGCAAGCAACCGCGATCCGTGAAGCAATCGTTATGTTAGGAACAATGGTTGTTGGATCTGTAGCAGCAACATGGGTATCAGTAAAAACATCATTCCATCTCGTAAACAGTGCAGGAAAAGAATTCTTAAATCTTCAGAATCAGTTAGACGGAGTACATCCAGGATTCTTAACAGCAGCTTTTGTAATCTTCTGTTGGTGGTTAATGTCCAAGAAAAAAGTATCTCCAGTTGTTACAATGTTGATCTTAGTAGTTGTAGCATTTATCGGAGTTATGATCGGATTCTTTAACCCAGGATTAAAATACTAAGAAAGGAAGTATATTATGACAACACAAACAAGAGCACAGCAGCTAAAAGAAATTGAATTTCAGACACAAATGCTCAATAACCTCAAAAAATGGATTCGCAATCTCATTATTTTATCCTCTATCGGAATCATACTTGCGTATTGGGGACTAGGTGCCCAAAGTAAAATGCCATTTACAGTATTTGGTGTAGCTGGAGTGATCATTACGATCATCAGTGTGATACTTTGTGTTGTCATAGGACTTGGTATTAAGCGAGGAAGAGCAAACGTAGACAAGATATTACAATTAGTGAAAGCCTAAGCATAGAACTATTGTTTTTTGATTGAAAAAGGACGATTATAGTTAGATCGTCCTTTTTTCTACAAAGAAAGGGAAAAAATATGAGGAAAGTTAGCCCAAGATTAGTAGCGATAATGATGGCAAGTGTAGTCAGTGTCACTTCTATCGCGCCAGTAACAGCATACAATCATGTAACTGTAAATGCAGCACAATTACAGCAGCAGGCGATAGATTGGACATTTACAGGGAATGGAAAAGTAGACAATGATAAGATCCAGTTATCAGGAGCTGGTGATAATATCGGTATCACAAACATCAAAAAAGAAGATAATTATGCGGTCAAAGCAAAACTGGCACAAGGAGAAGAAGACGGAGCTGTCGGTGTGATGATGGGAGCAAAGGAAGCAAAAGATCCAAAGAAAGGTTCTGTAGTAGCCAATGTTACTCCATCTACTGGAGCCGTACGTTTGATCTGTTTCCAAGGAGGACGCAACAACGATCTTCAGAAAGAAAAAGTATTTGATGAATTAAAAAATAAAGATACTTATGATTTTGACATTTCTGTAAAACAACGTCATTTAACAGTTAAGATCAATGGTGTAAAAGTCATCAGTATGGAAATCACAGATACGATTTTTGAAGGAAAGGTTGGTCTTATTTCCTTCAATGAAACAATGACAGCATCTGATTTTTCTGTAGAAGATATCGCGATTCCAAAAGCAACAGCACATTTAACAAATTTACAGGTAACAGGTGGCGACTTAGATAAGAAATATACACAGGATACAAATGATTATGCGATCACAGTGCCTAATACAGTTGATAAATTATCTATCACACCAACTGTAAGTGATAATGGAACAGTGACGATCGGTGAACAAAAAGCAGAAAATGGAAAAGCAACAGAAGTATCATTAAAGATTGGATCTCAGGAAATTCCTATCACAGTGACAAGTACAAATGGTGCAGTAGAAACTACAACATTACATGTATTAAGAAATGTAGATGGTTCAGCATATACAGTTCCAACCAGACCACAATATCATTTTTCA
>ERZ773190.2369-NODE-2369-length-14974-cov-2.857765_pt1 | contig 14974 bp, 17 predicted proteins | sample MGYA00511111_ERZ773190 | MGnify/ENA primary metagenome ERZ773190 (study PRJEB29015, sample SAMEA2737777) | human gut metagenome | biome: human gut; feature: human-associated habitat; material: faeces | place: China | collected 2012 ... | reverse complement strand
CCGTCGTTCTGGTGCTGACGTTCTGGGCGCATCCGGCGTGGCCGGACAGGGCGAAAAGCCTGTATATGTACATCACCTACTGCGTGCTGGTGCTCGGCTACACTTGCGTCAACATTCCCTACGGTACGCTGTGCGGCACGCTGACGCAGAACATCGAGGAGCGCGCGAAAATCAACACCTCCCGCTCGGTCTGCGCGATGATCGCCATCAACATCCTCAACATCATCACGCTTCCGCTCATCTCTCACTTCGGCGGCGACAACGCCGCGCACGGCTACCTGATGGTGACGGTGCTCTACGGCGGCATCTTTACGCTCTGCCACTGGTTCTGCTTCGCAAAGACGAAGGAGGTCGTGCAGCCTCCCCGACGCGAAAAGGTTTCGCTGAAAAAGCAGTTTCAGGCGGCGGCGCAGAACCGTCCGTATCTGATTGCGCTCGCCGGTCAGTTCCTGTTCGGCGTGACCCTTTACGGCCGCAACGCTGACCTGCTCTATTACTTCAAATACGTGGAGGGCAACGAAAACCTGTTCACGGTCTACTCTCTGATTTTAATTGTGCCGTCCATTCTCGGTGCGGCCGTGTTCCCCTTCGTGTTCGAAAAGCTCAGCAACAAGGGCCATACCGCCGCGCTGTTCTCCGCCGGAACCGGCGTTTCACTGATTGCCCTGTATTTCTTCAGCGCGGTATCCGCCCCGGTGCCGTTCTACACGTTTGCCGCGCTCTCGCAGTTCCTCTTCTGCGGCTTCAACACCGCGATTTACGCCATCGTGCCCGACTGCGTGGAGTACGGCGAGTGGAAAACCGGCGTGCGCAACGACGGCTTCCAGTACGCCTTTGTGTCGCTCGGCAACAAGCTCGGCATGGCCATCGGCACTTCAGCACTCGCCGGCATTCTGGGCGCTTTGCAGTTCGTCCCCAATCAGGCGCAGAATGCCGCCGTGCAGACGAGCATGCACCTCGCCTTCTCGCTGATTCCCGGCGTGCTGTGGCTGTTAACGGCGGCCGTCCTGTTCTTCTATCGTATCAACAAGCGTTCGTATAACCGCATCATGACTGAACTGAACGCGAAAAAGCAGTTTGAGGTGATTAAAAATGATTGATGTTGCAGCTCTCGGTGAATGTCTAATCGACTTCACGCCGAACGGAGAAAACGCGCAGGGCATCGCGCTCTTTGCCCGCAACCCCGGCGGCGCACCGGCGAATGTTCTGGCGATGAACGCCCGGCTTGGCGGAAAGACCGCCTTCATCGGCAAGGTCGGCCGCGACGGCTTCGGGGATTTTCTGCGGCAGACGCTGCTCGACAGCGGAATTGACGTTTCCGGTCTGGCAGTCGATGAAAAGGTGCCCACGACGCTCGCTTTCGTCCAGCTCGACGCGAACGGCGACCGCTCGTTTACGTTCTACCGCAGCCCCGGCGCGGACATCATGCTGCGCGAGTCCGAGGTCGATACCGCGCTGCTCGACGACTGCGCCATCTTCCATTTCGGTTCGGTTTCCATGACCGCCGACCCCTGCCGCACGGCGACGCTCTCCGCGGCCCGCTATGCGCGGCAGAAGGGAAAACTCGTCAGCTTCGACCCGAACTACCGTCCGCTTCTCTGGGACGATACCGAAGAGGCGGTTCTCCGGATGAAGGAAGGCATCCGCCTCGCGGACATTCTCAAGGTTTCCGAGGAGGAAATGCAGCTCGTGACCGGCGAAAGCGACCCGGAACGCGGCTCGAAGGCGCTGCTCGATATGGGGCCGTCGCTCGTACTGGTGTCCATGGGCGCGAAGGGCGCTTACTGCCGCAACGCAGTGTGTGCCGGGGCGCTCCCGACCTTCGATGTGCCGACGGTGGACACCACCGGCGCAGGCGACGCCTTCATGGGCGCAATCCACTTCCTGCTGAAAGGCAAGACCGCCGAGGAGCTGCGCGCGCTCCCCGAGGATGCGCTCCGCGAAATCGTCCGCTTCGGCAACGCCGCCGGCAGTCTGACCACCACAAAGGGCGGCGCTATCCCTGCCATGCCCTCCATGGAAGAAATCCGCAGCTGTATCGCCTCCGCCCCTCTGCTCTGATGGAAAGGAATTCTGGATATGACTGAAGTAAAAATTCGTTTGCAGCAGACCGATCAGGTCAAAAAACTCGTCGATTTTCTCACTCCCTGCCCGTATGAGGTCAATCTGGTTTCCGGCCGCTACACGATCGACGCGAAGTCCCTGCTCGGCATTTACAGTCTCGACCTGAGCAATCCGCTGACGCTCGTCATCTACTCGGACGACTGCGACGGCCTGCTCCGGCAGCTCCGCGCGCTCCTCCCCGACTGCCTCGTTCCGTAAACCCGCTTCCTTCTCTCTCATTTCCATATACCGCCCGGCTCGTTCTCTCTCCTTCATCAGAGCCGGGCGGGTTTTTGTTGCGAAAACGTTCTGCACGCGCTACAATAGAGGCAGAAAACCGCTCACGGAGAGCGAAAGGAGCCGCCTATGTCGAAATTATCCAACGTAAGAAGTCAGGCGCTGACCGACCGCGTCGAGGAGCGTCTATTTCAGTGTACTTTTATCAACAATCTGAATTTTCCTGTTCGACCCACTTCATAAAGGTTCGATGTGCGACACCCAGCTGACGCGCCGCAGCGCGTGCGGAAATGCGTCCCGCCCGCCATTCGTCACGCAGATGCTCGTATTCTGCCGGGCGTTCCTTGGGTTTTCGACCGAACTTAACTCCTCTCGCCTTGGCGGCCGCGATACCCTCCGCCTGCCGCTGATGGATAAATTCCCGCTCGGTCTGGGCGACATAGGACAGCAGCTGCAAAACAATGTCCGAAATGAGTGTTCCGATCAAATCGCGTCCCTTCCGCGTATCCAAAAGCGGCATGTCAAGCACCACGATGTCCACCTGCTTCTCCTTCGTCAACCCCCGCCACTGCTCCAACACCTCATCATAATTGCGACCCAGCCGGTCGATGCTCTTAATCACGAGAGTGTCGTTCGGCTTTAATTTTCTCAGCAGTCTGCGATAGCCCGGCCTTGCAAAGTCCTTTCCGGACTGCTTGTCGATGACCAGATTTTTCTCCGCGATGCCGAATTCCCGCATCGCGATCACCTGCCTGTCCTCATTCTGGTCACGTGAGGACACGCGAATGTAGCCGTAGATTTGATTTTCCATTTGAAATTCCTCCATAAAAAGTTTGAGGCAGTACCGCGCGTGTGCAATGCAGTACTGCCTTTTGTTTTATTGTAGAGAAAATCCCCATTCTCGTCATTATTGACTTTTCAATGAATTCACATCAGCAGCCCGGTCATTTCTGTCTCTGCGCACGATCACCTTAGACACCCTGCTTAAAAGGCAGGAGCTCTATCCTGCTTCAGCATATACCGCGCCGCACACGGCAGCTTTCTACTTTTTAAGCTGCTTCACTCGCTCGTAAAATCTTGTCTTGCTCATCCCGAGCTGTTTCATCGCCTGCACGGCGGTGATTTCGCCCTTCTGCCACCGCGCTGCGATGCGTTCGAAGTCCGGATATGCTTTCGGCGGTCGGCCGCGGTACTTTCCTTGCTGTTTGGCGATGGCAATGCCCTCACGCTGACGCTGCAAAATGTACTCGCGTTCGAGCTCTGCCACCGCCGCAAACACGGTCAGCATAAACTTGCCGGTCGGCGTTGTCGTGTCAATGGCTTCCTTGCGGCTGACGAACTCTACCTGCTTTGCGGTCAGCTGTTCTACGAGGTCGAGCAGGTCGCGCGTATTTCTTGCAAAGCGGCTGATCGACTCAACGATGACCGTATCGCCGCGCCGCACAAAGTTCATCATCCGGTTCAGCTCCGGCCGGTCCGCATTTTTCCCGCTCGCCCTATCGACGAACAGCTCGTCTACGCCAAGCTCGCGCAGCATGATTTCCTGCCGCGCCGTGTTCTGCTCCTCCGTGCTCACGCGCACATATCCGATTTTCATGATATGTCTCCCTCCAAAAAAGAAATTTCCCGTTTAAGCCGATGAAAATTTCGGAACGTTCCGAAACCTCAAAATCGACTTAAACGGGAGGATTTCCGCGTGTTCCGCATGGGTATGCCCAAACGGAACGGTTCATTTCTGTTGTTTTCAGTATTCGCTGCGCTCGATGAATTCGAGCATTTCTTTCCGCTGAATGCGCCAGCGGTTCCCGATGCGAAACGCCGGGATCTCGCCTTCGTGCAGAAGCCGCAGCATTGTGCCGCGGCTCACCTGCAAAATCTTCTGACACTCACGCAGCGTCAGCACATCGGGATATTTGTCCAGGTTCATGCGTATCCGCCTTTCTGTGTGGTTTATTGCATTGTTCCGCACAGAAAAGGCCAATCTGTTACTCGGACGCATCCTTGCCGCGCAGCACATGGACTGCCGCCGCCACCGCCGCGACAATCTTAATGCCGAACAGCAGCGTGTTCTTGATTACCTTCATCGGGTCACCTCCTCTCCTCAGTACGCATAAAGCAGCTCACCGGTCATCTCGTGAAAGAGTTCAGGGTCGTACAGCATTTCTTCGATTTCTTCCTCGGAGCAGCCGTAATCCAAGAGCGCCTGCACCTCGTCGGCGGTTACGCCGAACGCCTTCGCCACACTGAACAGGTCGTCATGGCCTGTCGGCGTGTCCTCGTAATAGCTGCGGTAGAACGGATATTTCCGCCACCAATGCTCGAATGTCGTGTGGGGTGTGAAAGTCCCGGTAGTGATACGGCCGTTGCGGTTGATTTTCATAATTTCGCCCTCCTGCGGTTCGAGAATGTCGGTGGGCGCTTTCAGTCGCAGCTTTTTGATTGTTTTGCAGAGGATTTCCTGAGTGGAAGCGTAAATCAGAAAGCCGTCATAGAACATCACGCACAGTGGATTGTCCCCGACGACGAACCAGATGGAGTTATCCTTATCCAGAACCGTAAACACAAAAGAACCCTCGACCTTTTCAGCCATAGCTTGTAGGCTGTCGAAGTCGAGGGCTTTCTGCTGTTCAAGAAGCTGCACCGCAACGTAGCTGTCTGTCTCCACGCTCGTCAGCGGAAGATTTTCTCCCATGCGGAGTTCTTTATCATTCCAGAGAACGCCGTTGTGAGCGAGAGCAAAGCTGTTTCCGTCAACGTGACCAAGAAACGGGTGGTTATTCTGGTTGAACTGTGCATTGCCCTGTGTGGTCATGCGAGTGTGTCCCATCACGACATTTACGCCGTGCGGAATATGAATCTTCATTTTTCGAGCGGGAAGAGGGCGCTTATAAATGCGCAGACGGTCGTTAAAGATGTAGGCAACGCCGGTCGCATCCGTGCCGCGCACCTGGCATTCTCTGGCGAGCGTGTTCAAGATTTTGTTCTTCGTGTGGGTGCTCAGGCACTCCTTAAAATCGATTAAACCGAATAAACTGCACATATTATTCCTCCTCTGCGCCAGCAGTAACGGGTTCATTGACATATAAACGGCGTTCTTTGAGATACTGGATAAGTTCCGGCTCTTTGATTTCGTCAAGGAAATCAAACCAGCTCATATCCTGTACCTGACAATCGGACATAGAAACAGCCACCTCTACAAGATGGTTGACCATCTGCAGGGTGGCTTTGAGAGTGTTCAGCTTGAGCGTACCGCGGAACATGCGAATTTCCACAGTATCCGAGTTGGTAAGGTTGACCGCTGTGTAACGTCCGGCACACGAATTCTTTGCGTGGTTCATCTGTTCGGACGGCGTGAGGCGGATACCATACCGTGCCGCCCAGCGGTTCATCTGGGATTGCGTGCGGCGGCTGAACCGCAGCAGCTCCGCCCAGAACTTTTCGACGAAGTAAAGCAGGCGTGCAATCGCAGCCTCCTGCTGCTCATAGGTGCAGCCAAACGCCAGACGGGAAATATGAACGTGCAGGCCACAGGTGCCTGCCGCATGGCTAAGATAACCCATGCTCTGTGCTTTGCGCAGGATTTCCGCCCACGGCATTTCGTTCAAGTGGTACTCAAGCGTCATGGGATGAGTGACAAGCTCCATACCATCATCAAGACTGCCGTCAGTTTTGATATACAGGTTTTCGGCGCTAGCGTTAGCGATGTCGAGCAACTTTTGAGCGTTATTGTTTACCGTGCCGCCGTTATCAATCTCCAGCTCAACGCCGAAGTGCCGCAGGCCCTTGCCGTGAAACACGAGATCGGGGGTGTAGTTGTATTCATGGATAATGTCGTTATGCTCGTCCCAGCAGGAGGAGCAGTAGACGTTATCATCGTTATCCCAATAGGCATGATCGCGGCTGATAATGCGGCCGCAGTCCTCACAGCGGATGTAATACTCGTCAAAACAGTGATCGCAGAGCGTGTGTGTATCGTCCTCGACAGCATTTTCCTCATAAATTCGCTCGTTACAGTAGTCGCAGACTACGGTCAGACGGTCAGCACAGCTTTCACAAAGCCAGTCCCCTTCTACTTGGTACATAGTATCGAGCGGGTGCTCGATACCACAATTAGCACAAATTCGAGTCTCTTTCATTGGTAATTCCTCCATTTCAGTTGGTTAATACTCCGAAGCTAACAGCATGGTGCTGTGCGTTTTGTCATCAATGACATACACTTTAGCATCTACCGCGCACTTACAATGCACATCAAGTTCATACCGATACGGCGGTTGTTCCTGTGTATGGACGATGTGCTGTCCCGTCGGCGTTTTCGTCAATGTGAACACTTGCAGATAATCTTTTTGTGAAGTCTGCATAGCAGCAATCATTTGCCACATGAGAAGCATCAAAGAGTCTGGTATTTCACCCTGCACGCCGCGTGTGATATACTTTGGATTTTCAAACATAATTTCCTCCTCAAAACGCGAAAATCCCACTGAAAGCATTTGCTCTCAGTGGGATTTCTTCAGGATTTGTCCACAGCATTGTGGACAAACTGTGCGGTTATCGACTTGTCGTACGTCTTTGCGGTATACCCGCTCGCCGCAGCGATCACAGAGCGTGGTATACTCCTCGGCGCAGGCGTAGCACAACGCATCTTTGCCGAGAAGGATGCGTTGATTGATTGGCTTGCTCTTACCGCAGCAGGAGCATATAAAACAGTTCTCTGGCATTGGTTTTCCTCCTTTTTCGTTGTATATAGATATAATATATCAACGAAAAAGAGGTTATTACGGTACAAAAATTAGGATATATGATATAATAACGATTATATGTTTATGTTGTGAATTTCACTGGATTGCAAAGGAGAGAAATTTATTGTATGAAAGAATTGAAAGAACCATTTTCGGTAGCTGATATTTGCAGATTTTCGATTGTTGCAAGAAATGCATGCATAGAATTTCAAAAGAACGAGGATACGGACAATAAATCCAATGATATGATGTCAGATATTAAAGAATATGCACATAACTTAGATAAGACTCTGCAGCTATATTATGATGAGCCGGAGGAAATGTGTGATGAGGGCGTATTAAAGAAGGAACAAGAGGCGTTTAATCGTTTTTTCAAAACAATCGGGATAGAACCCAACTGGATGCAACGAAGTTGTCAGAAGGGCGAGAAACCGCGATATGCGTTTAATCGTGAAGAGTTTGTATTTCTTTCAATGATGCTGCAAGAACAGAATGCACCGCAGAGTATCTGGAAGAAAATTCGCCTTTCGATGAATGGTAAACACAAAAATTATGAATTGACTATACGAGAAGTAAGAAATTATTTGGATATTGTGGATATGATAGATAAGATGTTACAAGCGTCCTATCTTCCGGCAGAGGATATCCAAGAACATGTTTTCCATATGCATGAAAAAGTAAAATATGAAGATTTGCTATTAGAAAGTATTCGTCGTATGTTGGAATGGCAAGCATCTACTAGTGATAACAAATTATGGGGAAAAGAACTATCTCCTGCAAGAAAAAATATAGCACTACAAGATCGTATTTTGTGGTTGAAATGGATTTATTACAATGTGCTAAGTTTTACCTATTTAGTGGCTCATAAATTTCAAACTCTTCGACAAGATGATTTTGATAATATTGATGAAACAAATCGAGAATATTTTGGAGAGAAATTAAAAATCGATGCTGACGGTGCGTGTGACGCTGACGGTGCGTGTGATGCTGACGGTGCGTGTGACGCTGACGGTGCGTGTGACGCTGACGGTGCGTGTGACGCTGACGATAGATGGACTAATTCTACGCAGGATCCATTTGCTGATATTTTTTCGGAAAGTGCAATAAGACAAGAAGATTGTGAACGCTTTTCTCGAAAAGATCGTGAGAATATGGAGTTCGCAAGAGAGGCTTATCAGAATATGCGTATGGGGTATCGCGGCTTGGAAGAATTGATAAATGAGTTTGAAGATACACGCAAGGAATCTTCTAAAGATAGTAGACAAAGAATTGCAAACAATATAAAACAAAAAATAGAATTTCACGAAAAAACAGGAGGAGACTTTGAGGAAACTAGCATTAGGTATATGGGAGAGACTTCGCGTAAACTGTTGGAATTGGTATTGGGAGATATCGTACTAAATCCTGATCTGTCGTTTTTAAAATAAAATATTATAACATAATAATCAAAATATAGCAATCCCATAATTTTGATTTCTTTTACGGGACTGCGCAATATCGCGATTTGAGGTATGATGTAGCCATCAACTAAGAGGAGGCTACACATGTTAACAATTCAAGAAATGAGTGCTGACTTGCGTCAGCCTGCGTTGCGCATTCTTCAAGCAGCGCAGAAAGACAGGACTACGCAGCGATATATAGCGTTACTCGCACAGCGCGATGCGGACGGAGAACGTGCGACGCTGTTTATCGGAGGCTCTGCGTTTCCGCTGTACCGGGTGGATGCTTTTGAGCGTGGCGGCAATCGTTTAAGTCAGTTTCACGCTCCTGACGTTCGAAACAGTGATGAGAATCGGACGTTTGGGCTGTTTATTGACACCGATGATCCCGATCACTTGTTTGTGTGCGACTCCGACTCTAAGGGGAAGCCGGTCTTTCAATTTGTTTCCGATTTTGTAGTACACGCAAGACATCATCGATATCAGTTCGTGCTAACAGCATCGTCGGATAAGGGGGTTCACTTCGCGTATACTGATGAACCTGAGTTGCAAGCGGTGCTTTCGCGTCTCGTGCCGGAGGCGCAGGAATTGGAGTTCAATCGTATCGAGAAAGAGCTGGAGGATAAAGAAAATGATTGAAAAACGCGTAATACGGCACAAAAACAGACGCTTTGAAAGTAAGGAACTGCCTTCTCAGACGGCATTACGGCTGCGAAGCGATAAAAACAAGAGGTTAGTTCCCGACGAGGAGGATAATGTATTTGCTGCAGTGTCTCAGATGTGCTCAGAACCGGTGCTGGCACACGATCGAGATGAGACGCAAGCAGTTGTGCGCGAATCCTTGGATGAGAAAGTGATGGAATCCCCGCAACTTGTCTTGAGGAGTGACCGCAATAAAGCGTTGATTCCGGACGGGGATGATACGCAGGTTTCGGTTGCTGCAGGTGAAAAAATGCTTCTGAAAGCATTAAACAGCCCGCGTATCAACTGGCGTGATGGGGAAATGCCGGTTGAGCCGGATATGCCGGATTCTGTGGAGGAGGAAGAAACTGCAGTTCTGAATTCGCAGATTCGTCCTCAGATTGGACGGGCCTCGGTGGATTTGCTCGAGAGTGAGTACGCTTTCACTCAGTATGTCAAAAAACTCATTCCGATGGCCATTGTTGGCGGGCGTCTGTACCTGTTTCAGGCGCCGTGCTACCGCCTGCTCAGCGATCAAGAAATCCTAACCGAAATCAAGGCGGCACTGCCGCGGGATTTACGGAAAGATATTTCCATGGCTTTTCTGAAGCGTGCCATTACCCAACTGAAGACGGAAAAAGACCTACAGATCGATCTGGAGGAGATCAATTATAACCCGTACGATGTTATTTTCGCAAACGGCATTTATAATGTTCAAACCGGTCACATGCGTGATGGCTGTCCGACGGATTGCTACATCGCTGCAAACGCGGCCAAATTCCGCTCGAAAAAGGGTAAAAAGATCAAGTCCAATGACACAGAACGTGCTGTGGTCGATGACTTCTTCACACAGGCTTCCGGCGGTGATAAGGAAATCGAGCGTCTAATCTGGACCACCCTTGGTGTGATGCTGAGCACTGAGGCCAAGTTTAAGGCTTTCTTTTACCTTTTTGGCCCTCCGGATACGGGCAAAAGTCTGTTCGGTACATTGATTACGCGGTTGATTGGTGCGGAAAACTGTGCGAATATCTTGTTGAATGAAGTAGACGCGAAGTACCACGGAGCTGAACTGCGCGGTAAACTAGCGAACATCAGTCTGGATCAGCCGAGCGTCGTAATCCGCAACATCGGTGTGTTTAAGCAGCTTACGAGCGGCGGCAGTGATGTTGTAACGGTTGAAAAGAAGTTCGGACCGGTAGAGCGTCTGGAATCCAGATTCATCAAATTTCTGTTTGCTGGCAACCATTTGCCTCGCCTGCGTGAGAACGACGATGCGTTCTGGACGCGGATGGTACTGGTGCCGTTTGAAAACAGAGTGGAGAAAGAGGATCGGGATCCTGATTTGCTGGAAAAGCTGCTTGACCGCTCTGATTATATCGTTTTGAGAGCACTCAAACACTATAAGGTTTTTATGGATAACAATATGCGTTTTCCGGCGTGCCGCCGCTCAGAGGAGCTGAAAAACGGATATATTCCCGTTTCACCAAATGAAAAGGTGCGAATGTTCGTAGATGAGTGCTGCGAACTTGTGCCAGATGCACAGGCTATGACGCAGGAACTGTATGCGTGCTATTGCAGCTTCTGCCAAAGTAATGGCTACTCAACTGAAACAATCAAGGCGTTTTCGACGATTTTGAAACGCGAAGTACCGCTGGATACCTTTCGGCAGAACTCGCAGCGTGGTTACCGCGGTATTCGGATAAAATAATTTAAAAAAGATGCGGCTGATCCGGCCAATCTGGCAGGATTGTGCAATTTGTCGGATGGGTCCGCATCTAAAGTATACTATAATGATATATTATAATCATATATGATACCAAGGAGGAAACTATTATGTACAAGGGTTTTGCTGAAGTGGATACCATTCCCAATACCCATAAGCGCCTGCGGGAGGAAGGATACCATGTATCGGTCTGCATGCTGCGCGGCTTAGTTCGCAGCGGTGCGCTGAAAGCCGCATATTCGGGCAATAAGGCACTGCTGTACTATCCGAATGTCATCAAGGTATTGCAGGAGGGTACTGAACCGCCCGAAGCAGTAAAGCGTCAGATTTTACGTCTGATGCAGCAGTAAGAAAGCAATGGGGGAGCGTACACCGGTTGCGTACGCTCCCTTGCCATGAGGAGGGATCAATATGGCAACTATTGAGCGAAAAGAAGGAAAACGTGGCGTAAGCTATCTGATTACCGTACATTGCGGATATGATTTGCACTATCGCAAGATACGGCATTATAAAACTTGGCGTGTTCCAGAGGGCTGGTCGGAAAAACGTGCCGAGCGGGAAGCACAGAAGATTGCTGTTGAGTTTGAACAGAAAATCCAGCAGGGCTTTCTGATCGACAATAAGCAGACCTTTGCTGAGTATGCGACCTATGTGATTGACTTAAAAGAGAGGACTGGCGTTAAGCACAGCACGATTCAGTCATATCGCTACTTGATGGGGCGAATTGTTCCGGTGATCGGGTATATGCGGTTGACAGATATTCGTCCGCAGCATTTGAATAATTTTTATAAAATGCTGATGGAGAAGGGCGTCCGCAGTAAAAAGCTGCGGGTACATACCAAGCTGGATTTAGGCGTATATCTGGAGAAGCATCATATATCGCGCAGTTTACTGGCAAAGCAGGCGCATGTTTCGCATACTACGGTAACGGTAGCCTGCCGCGGACAAAATATCCAGCTGGACAGTGCAGAGCGTATGGCAGAGGCATTGCAGGAACCATTGGACAAGCTCTTTATTGTCGGTAAGACAATGGAGCCGCTTTCCAATAAGACCATCAAGGAATATCATCGCTTTATTCGGGTGGTGCTGGCGCAGGCTGAGCGGGAGATGCTGGTTCCGTATAATGCAGCAGCGAGGGCAACGCCGCCGAAGGTCAAGCGCAAAGAGGTCAATTACTTTCAGCCGGAGGTATTGGCAGAGATCCTCAAAGCGTTAGAGGAAGAACCGTTGAAGTGGCGCATGATTACGCATTTGCTGATTGTAACCGGCTGCCGCCGCGGTGAAATTATGGGCTTGAAGTGGAGTAAGGTCGATTGGGAGAATCATCGAATCAAGATCGACAGTAATCTACTGTATGCCGGAGACTGCGGCCTGTATGAGGATACCACCAAGACGAGCAATGTTCGCTATATTCCGCTGCCGGATGAAACGCTTCGGCTGCTGCGCCGGTATCGCGCTGAACAGAATCAGCTGAGGTTGGTGAAAGGGGAGCATTGGAAGGATACTGACTTTGTGTTCACACAGGATAACGGCCTGCCGATGTATCCGGACAGCATTGGTTCATGGCTGACTAAGTTCAGCAAACGGCATAATCTGCCGCATATCAATCCGCACGCTTTTCGTCATACAGCAGCATCGCTGTTGATTGCGAATGGTATTGATGTGGTGACGGTTGCTAATATGCTGGGCCACAGTCAGGTCAGCACGACAGATAATATCTACGCGCATATTATCGAGGCCGAGCGCACCAAGGCCAGCGAATGCCTCGCTGATGTAATCTTGCACAGAAAACAGGGATGACGGCTTCGGATAGTACGGTGATTTAGTTACGCAAGAACATGGGAAACAGCCGAAACCTGTCTGAAACAGGCCGGTTTCGGCGATTTCCTTGGCTTGATGAAACTCGCTTTGAATAATATAATATAACTATAAGAGCCTAAGACAAAGCGGAAAAGCTAATGTTGAATATGCTGGAGGATGGATAATGGATAAAAGGAGAGTCGGTCAAATCAAAGAACGGTTTGACCTTGTAATACATAGCGATCAAGAAGCGGGTGTTGAATTTTGGTATGCACGCGATCTGATGTCGCTCCTCGGATATGAACGATGGGAGAACTTTGCGAAAGCAATCGTTCGTGCTATCGAATCCTGTGAAACAAGCGGGATAGCAGTGCAGGATCATTTTCGTGAGGTCACGAAAATGATAATTGTCGGCAAGGGAGCACAGCGAGCAGTCAAAGACTATATGCTGACGCGATACGCCTGCTATTTGATTGCACAGAACGGCGATCCGAAAAAAGAAGAAATTGCATTTGCACAAAGCTATTTTGCTGTTCAGACCCGCAAGCAGGAACTGATCGAAGAACGCATTTCTCTGATTGAGCGCACAGAGGCACGCGGCAGATTGCGAGAATCGGAAAAGCGGCTTTCGCAGAACATTTATGAGCGCGGTGTAGATGACGCAGGATTCGGCCGTATTCGCTCTAAAGGCGATCAAGCGCTGTTTGGCGGTTATACGACACAGGAGATGAAAGAGCGGCTTGGCGTAAAGGACGGCCGCCCACTGGCTGATTTTTTGCCGACGCTCTCCATTGCAGCGAAGAACCTTGCGGCAGAAATGACCAACTACAATGTCGAGGAAAAAGATCTTCGAGGAGAACGCGATATTACCGGTGAGCACGTGCAGAATAATCGCTCCGTGCGGGATATGCTGGGACAGCGTGGTATTCAGCCGGAGAATCTGCCGCCTGCGGAAGATATTAAAAAGCTGGAGCGGCGTGTAAAATCTCAGGAAAAGAAACTGGCGGCACAGTCTGGAAAGCTGCCGGATAGCGAGAAGGGCTGTTGATGGAGCATAGTCTGCTGATTTGAAAAACCACTTTTAACAAAAGAGAGATAGAACAAAAGCCTCAGACGGTAAAATGTCTGAGGCTTTTGCTATGTCCGCATGGACGGTAAATAGACGGTAAAAATTTTTCTTCGATTTCTATTTGTACAGAAAATAAGAAAAACCGGTTATTTCTTACGAAATAACCGGTTGATCTGGTACGCCAGAAGGGATTCGAACCCCCGACCTTTTGGTTCGTAGCCAAACACTCTATCCAGCTGAGCTACTGGCGCATACCGCAGTTCCGACTGCCTATATATAATATCATTGCCGCCGCGAAAAGTCAACAGTTTTTTTCATAAAATCCGCAGTTTTTTTCGCGCCGTGTCCGTCAGCAAAAAGAAAAACCGGCTATCTCTTGCGAAATAACCGGTGTTCCTGGTACGCCAGAAGGGATTCGAACCCCCGACCTTTTGGTTCGTAGCGCTTATGAAACCGTTCCAATAGGTAAAATATCGTGTAAAACCGTCCCGTTTGGGTTGGTTTCTGCCTTTTGGGACGCTAGGAATTGGGAAAATTCAATGGTGAAAAAAGCGTTCGGACGGTTAATGGACGGTAAAAATGGACGATTTGCTTTTGCATTTTTTATGGAGCCATACAGATACAGCAGGCAGAACAGGTGATATGGTCCTGTCTGCTGCATATCCTGTTTTGCGATTACTGCTTGTGACGATTTAGGCAAATATTCAAATATTCTATTAGTGAACTGCACAGGTGCTCTTTCTTTTCATATTGCACGGTATAGATTTCTCCTGCACTATCCATAGCGGTTACGATACCATCAATCGCTTGATTTTCTAAAACAAAGCAATCTTTTGGGAAAGCAGGATTCAACTCTCGTTCCTGCTTTGTAGCTTCTACAACATTGATGTACCCATCTACGTTCAAGCCGGTCCATTCGGTCGCATAAAAGCTGATGGCACCATATGCTTTTACATATGCTTGAAAGTCCTCTGAAAATGAAATTCCTAAAGCCTGTTCAGCATTCTGAATTTGTTCGTCAGTACAGCCCTTCGCGTGATACATCTGCGGGATTTCGTTAAGTTTTTCTACAATACTAGCCATTGAAATTCAACTCCGTTTCTGACCGCTCTTTCCAATATTCACTGCGTTCGCCAGCAAATGCAGTTCGGTCAATTTCAGATTCTTTAGTTTTATCGTGAAGGAC
>ERZ773190.2357-NODE-2357-length-15036-cov-4.038782_pt1 | contig 15036 bp, 10 predicted proteins | sample MGYA00511111_ERZ773190 | MGnify/ENA primary metagenome ERZ773190 (study PRJEB29015, sample SAMEA2737777) | human gut metagenome | biome: human gut; feature: human-associated habitat; material: faeces | place: China | collected 2012 ... | reverse complement strand
ACTTATGCGATCAAAAGAAGTAAAATACAAAGGAATGCGTAGAATAAGAAAAACGCGATTATGCAATCGAAATGCTATCAAGAAAAGAGTAACAGAACATAATGTAAAAAAGCATAATGTACTAAAACAAAATGTAACAAACATAATGTAACCAAAGGAGGATATGGGGCATGAGTAAAAAAGCTTTCGGTACAACATCAAAAGGAGTGGAGGCATCGCTTTACGAAATCAGCAATGGCGGTGGATTGAGAGTACTTTTGACAGACTATGGCGCTTCAGTTGTATCTATTTTTGTAAAGGACAAGGATGGCAATGAGAGAGATGTCATTTTAGGATATGACAATGTGAAGTCATACGAGAAGGAGTATAGCTATTTTGGTGCTACTGTCGGTAGATATGCAAACAGAATTTCTGATGCAAAGATTAATATTGAGGGAGTGGAATACAAGCTTGAGGCTAATGACAATGAGAACAGTCTTCACAGTGGCTCAAATGGTTTTTCTAAGCGATTTTGGACTGTTAAGGAGCAGAAGGCAGATGAGATTACCTTTGAGATAGAGGATGCAGATTTGGAGCAGGGCTTCCCGGGAAATGCAGTCGTTGATGTGACATTTAAGGTAACAGAAGAAAATGCACTTGCTATTATATATAATGCAAAGGCAGATAAGACAACTACCTTCAATATGACAAACCACAGCTATTTCAATCTGAACGGTCATGCATCAGGAAGCGTATACACTCACACATTGCAGATAAATGCTGAGCATTACACACCTGTAAAGGATTCCAAGGCTATTCCTACAGGTGAGATTGCACCGGTTGAGGGTACACCATTTGATTTTACAGAGGCTAAGCCAATCGGAAGAGATATTGAGGCAAATGATACACAGCTTCACTATGGAAGCGGATATGACCACAATTTTGCAATAGACAAGACCGCTCCGGGAGTAGAAAAGGTCGCAACAGCATATTCACCTGAGAGTGGCATACAGATGGAGGTATACACCGACTGTGTCGGAATCCAGCTTTATACAGCCAACTTTATCGTGGGACAGGAAGGCAAGGGCGGAGTCAAATACAATAACCGTGATGCATTCTGCCTCGAGACACAGTTCTATCCAAACTCAATAAATGAGACCAACTTCAGTACACCTGTTACAAAGGCAGGCGATACATACCACACAGAGACAGATTACAAATTTTCTGTGAGATAAAATGCTGCTTTGCATGCAAGTATGATGCAGAATATTAAAAGCTCACCATATTGATGAAATTTATCATTAATATGGTGGGCTTTCTTAAGCTTTGTTTAATCAAACACTGATACAGTGGTTTTATTTCCGGAAATGTGGTATAAATATATTTATGTTTATGTTTATGTTTATATTTATATGTATATGTATATTGAGACGACTTCGCACACGCAAACCTGCATTACCGCTGGCATATGCCGGCGCACCATCACAGCCTGCAAGTGCGAAGTCCCCTAAAAATAGAAATTAAAACAAATAAATATATAGCACAGAGGAAACAAACCATGAAAATAGTATTTTTAGATTCCAAAACAATTGGTGACGACATCGACCTTTCCGAATATGACAAGCTCGGAGAGGTTGTCAAATATGATTTTTCGACAACAGAGGAAGCAGCGGAGCGCACAAGAGATGCTGATGTGATTGTTTTAAATAAGGTCGAGGTAAATGAGAAATCTATAGGACAGGCAAAAAATTTAAAGCTCGTATGTGTGACTGCAACAGGCACAAACAATCTGGATAAAGAATATCTGGAAAAGAGAGGCATTGAATGGAGAAATGTCGCAGGGTATTCTACAGAGACCGTGGCGCAGCATACGTTTGCACTGCTATTTTACCTGCTTGAGAAGCTGAGATATTATGATGATTATGTGAAGAGCGAGAAATATGTGGGTGATACGTCGTTTACGCATTTTTCCAATGTGTTTCACCAGATTAGCGGTATGACCTGGGGCATCGTGGGGCTTGGAAATATCGGAAGACGCGTGGCTGATATCGCAAAGGCTTTTGGCTGCCATGTGGTTTATTATTCTACATCAGGAAGAAATTCGCAGCCGGGCTACGAGAGGGTGGATTTTGATACTCTGCTTGCCACGTCTGATATCGTGTCGGTGCATGCACCGCTCACGGATGACACACTTGGTCTGATGGACAAGGCTGCGTTTGAAAAGATGAAAAAATCTGCGATATTTTTAAATCTTGGCAGAGGTCCTATAGTGAATGAAGCGAATCTGGCACAGGCGCTTATGGATGGAGAGCTGGCGGCGGCAGGTCTTGATGTGCTGGCGCAGGAGCCTATGAGTGAGGACAATCCGCTCCGTGCGATAAAGGATTCAAACAAGCTGATTATCACTCCGCATATTGCGTGGGCAAGTGTTGAGGCAAGAACAAATCTGATGCACATTATATACAGTCAAATTGAGGACTTCTTTGCTAATTAGGAAATATAATTTAAAATCAAATCGCAACATTAAGAGGCAGCATTAAGAGAAAGCACTAAGAGAAAGCCTTAAGAGGAAGCATTTAGAGAAAGCATTAAGGGGAAATATTAAGAGGCAATATTAAGAGGCAGAAATGAGCATCAAATTTGAGATAACAAAACAAAACAACATACATTTTGGAATTGTAGCAGTGGCGGCCGCGCTGGTAGGTTACTTTACATCGGCAAGCTGGTGGGTGATTCTGCTGTTTGCAGCAGCATATTTTGGACTTGTAAATGTGAAGCTTGAGCTTCCGGTGAAGCTGTCATGGCTTTGGGCTGCGATACTGCTTGTCATCGGAGCGATACTATCTGTTTTTTCGGTGCAGTATGTGCTGCTGACGGATGAGGACTTTGTGAAAACCACCGATATGGTATGCGTGGTGAATGTGGTTCTGGCGCTCGCCATATATCTGGTGATACTTTTTATCACAAACAACACGAGGCTGACATGTACCATAGCATCAATTGCCATACTCGCGTTTGGATTTATAGATTATTTTGTCTATGAATTCCGTGGCAATGAGTTTACATATGCGGATTTGAAGTCAGCGGGAACAGGACTTTCCGTCGTGACAAAATACAAATTCGTCATAGACTACAAGTTTTTGTACGTGATTCTGGCGGCGGTTCTGTATATAGTGCTGGTAAGGCGCATAGAAGTGCAGTTCGAGTCGGCTATCCATATGAGGATTATTTCGATACTGCTCACAATAATATGCGTGCTGTATGTCATCATGAATTCCATGTCACTAAACACTGAGACATGGGAGAAAAAGGGCACGTACAGAAACGGCTATCTGCTGAACTTTGTGCTCGGCATAAGGGACAGTTTTGTGAAGGCACCTGATGGCTACAGCAAGGCAGCAGTTGACAAGATAGCGGGCAATTTCAAGGAAACGGACAGCTCATATTCGCAGTCTGATGCGAAAAATCCCACAATCATTGTTATCATGAATGAGTCGTTTGCTGATTTGTCGGTGGTGGGAGATTTTGAGACCAACACGCAGGTCACGCCGTTTATGGATTCATTGAGTGAAAATACGCTTAAAGGCTATGCACTTTCGTCCGTGTACGGTGCGAAGACGCCAAACTCTGAGTGGGAATTTGAGACAGGAAACTCGATGGCATTTCTGCCGGATGGCTCGGTGGTTTATCAGCAGTATATAAATGATGACCCGACATCCATAGTCTCAAACCTGAAGAATATCGGCTACACGACGGTTGCGATGCATCCGTACTATGCGACAGGCTGGAGCAGGAACAAGGTTTATCCGCATCTGGGCTATGATGAGACTTACTTTATAGATGATTTTGACCAGACAAAGATACTCAGGGAATATATCACTGACCAGGAGCTCTATGATAAGATTATTGACCGCTACGAGAAAAAGAGCGATGATGAGAAGCTTTACATCATGGGTGTCACGATGCAAAACCACGGTGGCTACGGTGAGAGATATGACAACTTCAACCAGGAGGTTTACAAGGTTGGAGCGTCATACACCGATGCGAACCAGTATCTGTCACTTTTGAATGAGAGTGACAAGGCACTCGAAAATCTCATCACATACTTTAAGGGTGTGGATGATCCGGTAGAGATTGTGTTTTTTGGAGACCACCAGCCGGGATTATGCAATAATTTTATCAAGCTTTTAAATGGCAAGGGCAATTCCGGACTTACGGAGCAGGAGCTTGAGAATCTGTACAAGGTGCCGTTTTTCATATGGACCAATTACGAGACGGATGCACAGACAGTTGATGTGACGAGCCTCAACTACCTGTCCACACTGACGCTTGAGAGAGCCAACATAGATCTGCCGGCATACAACCGGTTCCTCGCTGAGCTGATGGAGAAGATTCCGGCGATAAATTCAAGGGGCTATTATTCGAAAAAGAATGAGTGCTTTATGCATGTGGATGACGCAACAGGAGACGAGGCAAAATGGATAAAGGCATACAATATCCTGCAGTACAATTCGATGTTTGACGAGAAGGACAGAAGTTCGCTGCTGTTTCCGTACCTGAAATAATGTGATGATTTGAAGCAGCCATAAATACACATATGAGAAAATGAATTAGTATAACTATTCAGGGAGCTAATAATGAAGCTAAGTGATTTATTACAATTTGATAACATAATTGTGCAATGTCATGATAATCCGGACGCAGATGCACTGGCAAGCGGCTTTGGAGTCTATGAATACCTGAGGATGAATGGAAAAAGTCCCAGACTTGTATACGGAGGCAGGAATATCATACACAAGAGCAATCTGGTGCTTATGGTAGACAGTCTTGGCATACCGATAGAGCATGTGGATTTTTTAGACAATCCGCAGCTGCTTGTGACTGTCGATTGTCAGTACGGTGGTGGGAATGTCACATTTTTCAAGGCAGAAAATGTAGCTGTCATAGATCACCACAGAGTATCGGGAGAGCTTCCTGCTATGAACCGTGTCATGAGCTATATGGGCTCATGTGCGACAATTGTGTGGGATATGCTTCGTGAGGAGGGCGTAGAGATAAATCGAAACCTGGCAACAGCACTGTATTATGGACTTTACACCGACACCGGAGAATTTACCGAGATAACACATTCGCTTGATAGGGACCTGCGCGATGAGGCGGATTTTGACAACACTATAGTGGCCAAATTCCGAAATGCCAACATGTCACTTGAGGAGCTGGACATAGCCGCAACAGCATTGCTGGGGCGCGATTATATAGAGGAATATCGTCTGGCGATCGTAAAGGCAGGGGCATGTGACCCGAATGTACTCGGCATCATAAGCGATTTTGTGCTGGAGGTGGATGCTATTGACATATGTATGGTATTTTCAGTGATTAAGAATGGAGTGAAGCTTTCGTTTAGAAGCTGTATAAAAGAGGTGAGCGCAAGCGAAATGGCGCAGGAAGTGTGCAGGGACATAGGCTCAGGCGGAGGGCATTATTACAAGGCCGGTGGATTTATTCCGATGGATCTGCTGATAGACAGCTATAATGTCTACTGCAAAGAAAAAGACGTGACACCAAGATTTCAGTACAGCAGCGATGGTACACACAAACGTCCTTCGGATTCTGCAATCAAATCATTATTGGAAGAGAGGATTTTTGATTATTTAAACGATACAAAGATAATTTACGGAGAAGATTTTGATACGAGTGGCTTCAAAAAAGTGGATTATAAAAAACGCCCGATACCGATGGGATGTATCATTGCAAAGGATATACTGCCTGTGAGCTGCTGCATGGGAGTGCGGACAGCTAAGGGGGATATCTCCACACCGGTTGGTGAAGATACGGTAGTCATAATAGGAGAAGACGGCAGTGTACGGATTTCAAATCTGGACAGGCTGAACAAAAGCTTCAGGATATACAAGGACTGGCGGTTTACTGTGAAACAGACAGATTATGTCCCGAAGTTCAAGAATAAGGATACGGAGACTATAGTGGATGGAATGGCACATGCCAGAGTGTGCATACCTGTTGAGGCGGATTTTTCAAGGGCATTTGTGCTAAAGCACAAGGTAAAGCTATTTAGGAATAAGGATGACAGCAGTTATATATCAGGCAGACCCGGAGATATTATGGTTCTGCCAAATGATGATAGGAATGAGGCATATATGATAAGCAAGACAGAATTTGAAAAGACACATATAGCAAAGGGTGAGGAGGAGAACAGTAAAAAAGCGGTCGTTTTCGACCTTGATGGAACACTTCTCTATACACTTGAGGATTTAAAAAATGCAACAAACTATGCATTGAAACAAAATGGCATGCCGGAGCGTACACTCGACGAGGTGCGCAGATTTGTGGGAAACGGTGTAAAGCTTCTGATGAAGCGCGCAGTGCCACAGGGAGCAGACAATCCAAAGTTTGAAAAGACATTTTCGGATTTCAAGGAATATTATGAGGCTCATTGCAATGACAATACAGCACCTTATGATGGAATCATGGAGCTTTTAAAGGAGCTTAAATTAAACGGCATAAAGCTTGCTATTGTTTCAAACAAGCTTGACCCGGCGGTAAAGGAACTCAATCAGCTCTATTTCAAGGAGTATATGACATCGGCAGTCGGCGAGATGGAGGAAGAGGGTATACGCAAAAAGCCGGCACCGGATATGGTGCAGAAGGCACTTAAAGAGCTTCAGGTGAGTGCAGATGAAGCAATCTATGTGGGGGATTCTGATGTGGATATCGCCACAGCGAAAAACTCAGGTCTGGAGTGCGTATCTGTCACATGGGGCTTCAGGGATGTAGAGTTTTTGAAGGAGCATGGTGCAACAAATCTGATAGATGAACCGGTCGAATTGTTAAATTACGTATAATCAGGAGAACTTTGATTTATGCTTTCAGAAAAGGGACTATTGATAATTGAAAAGCTGGCAGAGCACAACAATGAGCTTGTCACATCAAAGGCTCTTGCTGCGTCCACAGGTATGTCAGAGCGAAGTGTGAAGACATATCTGAAGGAGGTGGCTGATTTTTGTGAGCAAAACTCTATGACGCTCGACAGAAAGCCGGGTAAAGGCATGAAGCCGTGCTTTAGTGATGCGCAGATAGGAAAGATTCTGGATGTGGCAGGGCGGAAATCGGCAGCAGTATCGCAGAAGAAGCGACAGAACTACATATCGTATATTCTGCTAAGCGGCTGGGATACATACACGTATGCGCTTTTTTCAGAGGAGTTAAACGTCAGCAAAAATGTCATCATGGATGATATAAATGAGCTTGACGCAGAGCTTCTGCTTTATGGCATTAAGGTGCACAGAACGGCGGGCTACGGAATATATGCGACAGGCAGTGAGTTTGATATCAGAAAAGCCATGAGGCATTTCTGCAGATATCCAATCAGTGATAAGCAAGTTATCAAGACTGATGACCACAGGCTTTCAAGACGCGCTGCCGAGGTGATAGCCAATAATTTCAGAAGTGTAAATCTGTCGATGGCGGTTGACATGATACATCATGTGGAGAGACGCTTTGATATCATCTTTACGGATTACACATTTCAGATGCTGGCAGAGTACATAGCCATTGCGCTTTTCAGGGTGGATGTGGAGAAGGAGCTGAAGCCGGATGAGTTAGATTTGTCGAACCGAATGCGTGATGATGCAAATGATGGGGATGCGGGCACCGAAACAGAGCAGCAGGTACAGAAAAATGGATTCGTAATGACAGAGCATGAGAACATGGCAAAGGAGGCAGCAGGCTTTCTGGACAGACATCACGGCATCAGCCTCTCACAGCCTGAAATCATGTATCTGGCAATGCTTTTTTCCTGTGCCGAGGGACAAAACCGTGTTGTCATGTCCTGTGAGGAGGCACTTAGCATAGAGGATGAGATGATAGTGTATCTGTCAAATCTTCTCGCAGCCAATCTGATTGAAAATGAGCTTCTACGTGAGAGCATGCGTAGCTTTTTACCGGGCTCCATTGCGAGGACTCATTTCGGCATAGAGATAGACAATCCGTTTCTTTCGGATATCACACAATCGTATGCCAGTCTCTTTACGGTATGCTTTACAGTATCGAGATACTACGAAAAGTACACAGGCGCCATGCCGAGCGAGGATGAGATAGCTTTTATTGCCTTGCAGGTGGGCGGAGCCCTGCACAGAAATCCTATGACAGTGCGCGCAGTGTTAATCGGTGCAGCAGGCTATGCGACCGGCAGTATAATAGCGGGTAAAATAGAAAACAGGGTGCCGGATGTAAGGATAGTAAGCATTTTGTCGTCAGACCGCATAGAGCATATTGACGAGTATGACTGCGACCTCATACTCTCGACCATAGACACACAGGCAGATATCCACAAGGATATGAGATTTCTGTATGTTTCTCCACTAATCAGTGCGCAGGATGAGAAAAATATCAGAAACAAGTGCTTTGAGCTCATGACCGGACAGAGCGCGGAGGTCAGCGAGTTTTCACATATGCTGTCGGAGGAATTTATCATATTTGAGAAAAAGGCGAAAAACCGCAAGGATGTTTTAAAGCGCGCATGCCAGCTTCTCATAAACAAAGGAATAGTGCAGAGCGAGTTTGCGAGGGATGTACTGGAGCGTGAGAAGGTGGAGGCAACCGCTGTGGGCTGCAATATAGCCATACCGCACGGAAAGCCTGAGCATGTAAACCGCTGCCAGATACTTGTGATACGCCTCGACAAGCCGATAGAGTGGGGCGAGAGAATGGCAGACATGATATTTCTGCTTGCGATAAACTTTGACAGTGTCAACACGACAAAGGCATTTTTCCATGATTTCACAAAGCTTCTGAATGAAAATGGAGCGACTGACAGGCTCAGGGAGGCTGCTTCACCTCATGAGCTTTGTGCAGCTATCCGGAAAGAGCTGGGGTGGAACTGAATATCACATTAATACAAAATTGCACCAGAGATGGTGCAATTTTGCATTTTGGGGAATATTGAAAAAACTCATACCGCACAGTACAATAAAACCATAGAAAGCAACGGACATATGACAGGCTGATGAATAGCAGAGAGCGATACAGTTAATCATATGTGTGAGCGAAATAAACAAACCAATAATTTTAAATTCAGGAGGACAAAACTATGGTAAGCAAGACAATGGTAGTAAAAGCAGCAGAGGGACTTCACATGAGACCGGCAGGAGTTATCGCAAGAGAGGCAGGCAAGTTTGAATCAGATGTAACAATCGTATTCGGCGATAAGAGAATCAACGCAAAGAGCCTTGTAAACATCATCGCAGCATGCATCAAGAAGGATGCAGAGATTACATTCGAGTGTGAGGGAGCTGACGAGGAAGCAGCACTTGCAAAGATGGAAGAGCTCGAGGCAAACAACTTCGGAGATTAATCAACCAGCAAAGTCAATCGGAGGTGTGATATGTACAAAGGAATCGCCGGCTCAGAAGGAATCGGAATCGGAAATGTGGTCATTATCGAAGAGCATGAGATAGTGATTGAGAATAAGAAAATTACAGATACAGACGCTGAAATCGCACGTCTCCAGGGAGCCATTGAGAAATTTGTAAATGATACAAACGCCATGGCAGACAGAATGGAAAAGACAGTCGGAGCAAAGGATGCGGATATCCTTCGCGGACATATCCAGATGCTTCAGGATCCGACCATAGAGGAGCAGATTACAGCGCTCATAGTCAGTGAGAAAATCACGGCAGAGAAGGCACTCGACCAGGTGCTTGAGCAGACAGCAGAGATATTTGCACAGATACCGGATGAGCTTTTGCAGCAGAGAGCAACAGATTTCAGGGATATCAAAGCCAGAATCCTTAAAATCCTGCTTGGAATCGAGGACTACGATATCTCAGCAGCTCCGGCAGGCACAGTGCTCGTGGCACATGACCTGACACCATCCATGACAGCAGGTATCGTGGCAGAGAATATCGCAGACCATATTGAGAGCATGACGGACTATGATTTTGCACACCTGTTATTCTCGGACGGTGATGTGGAACAATCCATCAGTTTAGACCGACAGCTTAACATCATACAGGTGGCTGACCTTGTATTGCCAGACAAGGACACAAAATTTGAAGAATATACCACAATGGAGCTACTTTCCGTGGCAATGCTTATCGTTATCAGTACCTTTGCCTTAGATTTTATCCATTCGGATAGGAGCATTTTCAAGATGGTGGATTTGGACGAAGCGTGGACGTTCTTGCAGGTAGCACAGGGAAAAGCACTCTCTAACAAGCTGATTCGTGCTGGTCGTTCCATGAATGCCGCTGTGTACTTTGTGACACAAAACTCTGGTGATGTGGACGACGAAAAGATGAAGAACAATATCGGCTTGAAGTTTGCCTTTCGTAGCACAGATATAAAAGAAATCAAAAATACCCTTGAATTTTTCGGTGTGGATAAGGAGGACGAGGGCAACCAGAAGCGATTAAGGGATTTGGAAAACGGGCAATGCCTGTTTCAAGATTTATACGGGCGTGTGGGCGTTATCCAGATACACCCTGTATTCGCTGACCTGTTCCATGCCTTTGATACCAGACCGCCAGTGCAGACGGAAGAAATGAGGTGAAGCCTATGGACAAGAGAAAAATAGTCCGTTATCTGCTTATCACACTTTCGGTGATTCTCGGTGTGCTGGTGTTTTTATCTATCACGGGTACGGTAGCCCATGCGGCTGGTCTGGTAGATAATACAGTCAGTGACGCTAACGCCTATTCAAAATATCCTTTGGAAAACTACCAGCTAGATTTCTATGTGGATTCAAGTTGGGATTGGCTACCGTGGAACTGGCTTGACGGTATCGGAAAAAGTATTCAGTACGGACTATATGCCATCACAAACTTTGCCTGGACGGTGAGCTTATACATTTCCAATGCGACGGGATATGTGGTACAGGAAGCCTACAAGCTGGACTTTATCTCTGATACCGCAAACTCTATCGGAAAGAACATTCAGACGCTTGCAGGTGTCACTTCCAGCGGCTTTTCCAGTGAGGGATTCTATGTGGGATTTTTACTTATCCTTATTCTGGTAATGGGTATCTATGTGGCATACACAGGACTTATCAAGAGGGAAACCACAAAAGCAGTTCATGCGGTGATTAACTTCCTTGTGGTGTTTATCCTGTCAGCTTCTTTTATTGCATACGCCCCAAATTATATCAGCAAAATCAATGACTTTTCCGCTGATATAAGCAGCTCGGCGTTATCGCTTGGCACAAAAATTGTGCTGCCCGGTTCCAGCAGCAAGGGAAAAGACAGTGTGGACTTGATTCGTGACAGCCTGTTTTCCATACAGGTGAAACAACCGTGGCTACTCTTACAGTATGGGGAATCTGATATAGAAACGCTCGGTTCTGACCGTGTGGAAAGCCTGTTATCGGCAAGTCCAGACACGGACAACAGGGAGGACGTTGTGATTGAGGAAATCGAGGATAAGGACAACGATAACCTAAGCGTCACAAAGACCATGACACGTTTAGGTATGGTGGTGTTTCTGTTCATCTTTAATATCGGTATCTCGGTTTTTGTATTTCTGCTTACGGGCATGATGATTTTCTCACAGGTGCTATTTATCATTTACGCTATGTTCCTGCCAATCAGTTTTATCCTGTCTATGATTCCGACCTATGAGGATATGGCAAAAAAGGCACTTACGAAGCTGTTCAATACCATTATGATGAGGGCAGGAATCACACTGATTATTACGACAGCATTTAGTATCTCGACCATGTTTTACTCTATTTCTTCTGGCTATCCGTTCTTTATGATTGCCTTTTTACAGATAGTCACCTTTGCAGGAATCTACTTTAAACTGGGTGATTTGATGGCAATGTTCAGTCTGCAATCTTCTGATACACAGCAGGTCAGCAGACGAATCATGCGACGACCTTATATGTTCCTTAACCGCAGAGCAAGACGCTTGGAGCGTAAAATCGGAAGAACGGTTGCGGCTGGTGCTGCTGGCGGTGTTGCTGGTGCGGCGGCTGCTTCTGCTTCTACGAAAAAAGCAGATAATAAAAAATCAGCAGGCAGCGGTCATACCAGACCAAACAATACGCCATCTTCCAATAGTGGAGGTAACGGAAAGCCGCCTGCTCTGCCAACGAATCAGAAGCCGCTTGCATTACCCGATAAGCAGAACAGTGATTCTTCGCAATCAACAGTACATAGCAGCTCTGTAAGCCAGTCGCAGGAAACGAAGTCCGCTTCTAAGCGTGGTATTGTGGATAAAAAGGCGGTATCGAAACAACCGCAATCAGAAAAACAGGATAAGCAACGTCCGATAGTGGATAAGACACAGAAGAAACAGGAAACACGGGATAAGGAGCGACAGGACAATGGATCAGCGACAAAAGCTGGTACAGCGAAAGGAACTGCCCCATTGCATGAGCGACCAGTGACAACGCCTGTATCTGCGAAAGCAGCTCCACAGGCGGCAGGTTCTAAAGAAGAACAGAATATCAAAGAACGTCCTACTACTGTTAAGAGGGAGCAATCACAATCTGCCAGAGCAAAAGAGCCTGTCACAAAGCAACAGGAAGTAAGGACGCAGGTTGCCAGAGAATCTTCTTCTCCAGCAGCTACACCAAAACATTTGGGAACTGTGACAGATACGCCCCGTCAGACAGTCAAACATCAAAAGCAGACAAAGACAGTCAATAAAAAGACCACAAAACAATCAACTGTGAATAAAACGTCCAGCAGGAAAGGCGGCAAGAAATGAAGCTGAAACACTTCGCTGTATTTGGTGGGATTTTCACGGTGATTATCTGTCTGCTTCTGTTCTTGTTTATCTTGACCGCAGATGATGAAGAAAACAGCACTTCCTACTTTGATTTTTCTGGACTGAATCTGTCAGAGGAAGTGCTGAAACATCAACCGACGGTAGAAAAATATGCGAAAGAATACGGAATCTCGGACTATGTGAACTATCTGCTTGCCATCATGCAGGTGGAATCTGGCGGTACAGCTACGGACGTCATGCAGTCGTCAGAATCAATGGGGTTGCCGCCTAATTCCCTCTCGACGGAGGAATCCATCAAACAGGGGTGTAAATACTTCTCGGAGCTTTTGAAATCCGCAGAAGCGAAAGGCTGTGACATCAACACAGTGGTACAGTCCTATAACTATGGCGGCGGCTTCATTGATTACGTTTCCAGTCATGGGAAAAAGTACACCTTTGAGCTGGCGGTCAGTTTCGCAAAGGACAAGTCCGGCGGTGTCAAAGTCACCTATAAGAATGAGATTGCCATAAAAGAAAATGGCGGCTGGCGTTACAGGTACGGGAATATGTTCTATGTAAAATTAGTCAGCCAGTATTTGGCTGTGCCTAGTTTCAGTGACGCTACCGCACAGGCAATCTTCAAAGAAGCATTGAAGTATCAAGGCTGGAAGTATGTCTTTGGCGGCAGCAATCCAAACACCAGCTTTGACTGTTCTGGTCTTACGTCTTGGTGCTATGGGAAAGCTGGTATCAGTCTACCTCGTACCGCACAGGCACAGTATGACGCTACACAGCACATACCGCTGTCACAGGCGAAAGCTGGTGATTTGGTATTCTTCCACTCGACCTATAATGCTGGAACATATGTCACACACGTCGGTATCTATGCAGGAAACAACAGAATGTATCACGCTGGCGACCCTATCGGATATGCAGATTTAACAAGCTCGTACTGGCAAAAGCATTTGATTGGTGCTGGACGGGTAAAAACCAAATAAGAAAGGAATGGTACTATGATTTTCAAGAAAAAGAACAAAGAATCAAAACCTAAAAAAGAGAAAAAAGTGCCTGTGATGAAAGTCGACACGCACAGGAAAACCGTGATTGCCTTATGGCTGGTGCTGATTGCAAGCGTCAGCTTTGGGGTGTATAAGAATTTCACCGCTATTGATATGCACACGGTACATGAGAAAGAAGTCATTGAACAGCGTATCATTGATACCAATAAGATAGAGAACTTTGTAAAAGCCTTTGTGAAGTCCTACTATTCTTGGAGCAATACGCAGGAATCCATTGACGCACGAACTGCAGCCATCAACAATTATTTGACTAAGAGCTTACAGGATTTGAATGTCGATACGGTAAGGCAGGATATACCCACAAGCTCCACTGTGACAGACGTAAAGATTTGGGATATAGAACAGGCTGGAACAGATGACTTTACCGTTGTCTACTCGGTAGATCAGACGGTAACGGAGGGTGAAACCTCAATCGGCTATACTTCTGCTTACATGGTGGTGGTTCATGTAGATGGTGACGGAAACATGGTTATCACACAGAATCCGACTATCAGCAGCACGCCGACAAAATCCAGCTATGAACCAAAAGCAAAGGAATCTGACGGTACGGTGGATGCTGCCACAACAGAGGAAGTGACAGAGTTCTTGGAAACATTTTTCAAGCTCTATCCAACAGCTACAAAAAAGGAACTTGCCTACTATGTGTCTGGCAATGTTCTTGAACCTGTAAACTGTGACTATATGTTCTCGGAGCTGGTAAATCCTATCTTCATCAAAAGCGGAGAACAGGTCAAAGTGTCGGTATCGGTGAAATATCTCGACCAGAGGACAAAGGCAATACAGATTTCACAGTTTGATTTGACACTGGAAAAGGATAGTAACTGGAAAATTGTAAAATAACTTGCCATTGACTTTCCGACACTTGTGTCGTATAATGATTAAAGACACAAGTGTCGGAAAGTGATGGTGTGATAACATGATAAATAAACGTGGAGAAGAAACTAGACAACTTATTAAAAACTGTGCTTGTGCCTTGTTTGCCAGTAAGGGATTTAAACAGGTCACAATGAAAGATATTTGTGAAGCAACAAAATTAAGTCGTGGCGGTTTATATTGTCATTATGGGAGTACACAAGAAATCTTCAAAGAAATTATAAACGATTTTATGAGCCAACAAGGAGATACTTTTTCAGAAAAAATAGCACAAAATCTATCTGCAATAGAAATATTAAATGATGTACTGGAATGTTATAGAAAAGAAAAGATAGACAGTCAATCATCATTAAGTTTAGCAATATATGAATACTTTTCTATT
>ERZ773190.2339-NODE-2339-length-15131-cov-3.761409_pt1 | contig 15131 bp, 10 predicted proteins | sample MGYA00511111_ERZ773190 | MGnify/ENA primary metagenome ERZ773190 (study PRJEB29015, sample SAMEA2737777) | human gut metagenome | biome: human gut; feature: human-associated habitat; material: faeces | place: China | collected 2012 ... | reverse complement strand
CCAGTGAGTGCTTCAGATCCTGAAGCAGTTCCTCACAACTCATATATCGTTTATTCGGCAGTTTCTGTGTACATTTCATAATAATGCACTCCAGACTGTACGGAATATCCGGTACTTCTTCTGCCGGAGACTTGATCACTTCATTCAAATGTTTCAAAGCAACCGTCACTGTCGAATCTCCGTCAAACGGAACATGCCCGGTGATCATCTCATACATCGTGATACCTGCTGAATAGATATCACTCTTCTCATCCACAATACCGCCTCTGGCCTGTTCCGGAGATGTGTAATGTACAGATCCCATCACTGTCGTTGTTACTGCCTGTGTTGCCGTTGATGTCGTAGCCCGCGCGATTCCAAAATCAGTAACCTTAACCTTTCCATCTTTGGAAATAATGATATTCTGTGGCTTAATATCCCTATGGACAATATTATGTTTATGAGCTGCATCCATACCATTAGCTACCTGTATAGCAATGCTTACAGCCTCTTTATATGGAAGTTTGCCTCTCTTTTCAATATACTTCTTAAGGGTAACTCCCTCAACAAGTTCCATAACTATGTAATATATGCCATTCTCAACACCGACATCATACACATTTACAACATTAGGATTAGTAAGTCCGGCAGCTGACTGGGCCTCAGCCCAGAATTTGCTTACAAATGTCTTATCCTGGCTAAATTCTGACTTCATAACTTTAATTGCAACATATCTGTTAAGCTTGTGGCATTTGGCTTTGTATACATCTGCCATTCCTCCTGTACCAATCTGTTCAATTATCTCATATCTGTCAGCTAAAAACATTCCTTCTCTTAACATCATTAAATTACCTCTCTGCCTATGGTTCAATTAAAATCACTGATATGTTATCTCTGCCACCATTATCATTGGCCCTGCTTACAAGCCTTTCTGCGGCTTCCCTGATATCGTGGCTGCTCTTTATTATATGAAATATCTCCTGGTCTTCTAACATATTAGTCAATCCATCAGAACACATAAGTATCATATCTTCCTTTTTAAGATCAACTGAAAACATCTCGGCTTCGACGGTGTCATAGCCACCTATTGCCCTTGTGATAACATTCTTTTTCTCATGGGTTCTTGCAGCTTTTCTGTCAATTTCGCCCCGCTGTACCATTTCTTCCACCCACGAATGGTCTCTTGTAATCTGGATTATATCTTCTCCGATTACATACAATCTGCTGTCACCCACATTGGCTACTCTTAAAGTATTGTCAAATATGCTGGCTACCACTAATGTAGTTCCCATTCCATTATATTCTTCCGACTCGCCTGCCTTTCTAAGAAGCAGTGTGTTGACAAGCTTAATGTTATTATCTATTGTTGCTAAAGGATCTTTGCCTTCTGACTCTTTTAATAATTCAACAAGCGTTTCAACTGTATATCTTGACGCTGTGTCACCAGCTTTATGTCCTCCCATACCGTCTGCCACAATAAACAGATTAGGCAGACACCCTATATCATCAAGCTTTGCATAGACATAGTCCTGATTGACATTTCTTTCAATTCCTACATCTGTTGTTGCAAATGCGTTCATTTCATTCTCCATCCATTCTTTAATGTATCAGTTTTACTATTAATGAATAGTATCCCATATCAATATATATTATCATACCAGCTATAAAAATGCGACATATTTCAGCCACTTTTTATGCAGCTGGCTCTATATGGCAGAATTCTCATCTATATGATTCTGTCTCAACTGTCCACAGGCACCGTCTATATCGCGCCCCATCTCACGTCTGACAGTCGCATTAATTCCTTTTCTTTCAAGCATATCCCTAAAATTCTTTATAGAATTCTTCTCTGACTGCTCATAATCTCTTTCCTTAATCGGATTAACCGGTATCAGATTAATATGACAGTTAAGCCCTTTTACAAGCTCTATAAGCTCATTGGCACATTCTTTAGTATCATTAATGCCCTTAACCAGACTATATTCAAATGATATTCTTCGTCCTGTCTTATCAAGATAATACCTGCACGCATCCATAATCTCTGCTATGCTGTATTTATTAGCAATAGGCATCATAGTCTTTCTTAACTCATCATTAGGTGCGTGAAGCGATATTGCAAGTGTTATCTGTAACTTAAGATCTGCCAGTTCTTTTATCTTAGGCACAATTCCACATGTTGATACTGTTATATTTCTCTGGCTTATATTAAGTCCTCTTTCACTGTTAAGCAGTTCTATGAATTTAATAACATTATCGTAATTATCCATAGGCTCACCAGAACCCATAATAACTATATTACTTACACGTTCACCTGTAAGACTCTGTATTCTGTATATCTGATCAAGCATCTCTGATGGTTCAAGATTTCTTACACATCCATTAAGAGTTGATGCACAGAAACGACAGCCCATTTTACAGCCCACCTGTGATGAAATACATACCGAATTGCCGTGATGATACTTCATAAATACACTTTCTATAAGATTGCCGTCATAAAGCTCAAAAAGGTACTTTCTAGTGCCGTCTATCCTTGACTCCTGCATTTTTACAATCTTAAGACTTGTATACAAGGTATCTTCCTTTAAAGTATCCTTAAGCTTATCGGAAATATTGGTCATCTCATCATAACTTTCTGCCAGTTTCTCGTGCATCCACGAATATAACTGGGCAGCTCTGAATTTCTTTTCATTAATACTCTCGACATATTGTACAAGTTCATTGTAATTCAATGATTTTATATCAGTCTTATGCGGCATAGCCATACTCCATTCCATTTATCTGTTATTTCTTAAATATATTTACATTCCCCTGTTTAATTCTTAATAAGACGAGCGACAAAGAAACCGTCCATTCCTGAATTATTGGCAGGAAGCAGCTGATGATACTCTCCGTCTTTCGTAAAGCCTGATTCTTTACATATCCAGTCGGCATTATCCTCATTTTCTGCCCTGTTAATTGTACAAGTGCTATACATTAACACTCCACCACTCTTAACATAGCGTGATACAACCTTTAAAATATCTCTTTGAAGATCTACAAGTGACTGCAATTTTTCAGGCGAAGCATTATATTTTATATCCGGCTTTCTTCCTATTATCCCAAGACCTGAACAAGGAAGGTCAGCTATAACAATATCAGCTTTATTAATCAGACTTTCATCACAATCAAGTGCATCATATACCTGTGTCTGTATATTAGTGATATTAAGCCTCTTAATATTCTCATCAATAAGTGCAACCTTGTAATCTGACAAATCTCTGGCGATTACCCTGCCGCAATCCCCCTGTTCTGACATCTTAAGTGCGGCATTAATTGACTTTCCGCCCGGTGCACCGCATACGTCAACTATTGTATCTCCCGCTTTTGGTGCTGTGTATTCACCTGCAAGCATTGAGCTGATATCCTGAATCTGATACATACCATCCTGAAAGCTTTTAAGCCCTGCGATATAATCATAATCGGATATCTCATACGCATATGGTATATTCTCTACTTCTTTTACTGTCACATTCTCACGCTGAAGAAGTTCTTTAATCTGTTCCCTGGAAGCCTTTGATGTATTACATCTTATATATGTCTTCTTCTCACACTTCATACCCTCAAGCACGGATTTAACAGTATCTATTGACATCTGCCCTGACCACAGCTCAATTATCCACATTGGCATAGAATACTTAACAGACAGATATTCATATGGACTTTTATTATAATCTGGATATTCAATATTGTCTTTATTGCGTGATATATTTCTTAACACACCATTAACAAAACCCTTAAGCCCCGCAAATCCCCTCTTTACAGCAAGCTTGACAGCCTCATTACAAGCTGCACTATCAGGCACATTATCCATATATATTATCTGATATACACCCATTCTTACAATTCTTCTTATAACAGGCTTCATCTTCTTAACTGGTGTCTTTGAATACTTGTTAATAATATAATCTAATTCTATCTGGCTCTCTATAATGCCTAAAGACAGCTTATTGATAAATGATCTTTTACTCTTATCAAGATACTGGTACTTTAAAAGTGCATTGTTGATTATTATATGTGAAAATTCATTGTTACTCTCTATTTCTTCCAAAATATCGAGTACAACCGCTCTTAAATTAACTTCCATACAGATTATTCTCCATTATAATATAACTAATTACCCTAATGCAGTCCCTTCTTCAACGTGGCTTCCAAGAAGAAAGGCATCTGTTGACATTCTCTTCTTACCCTCAAGCTGAAGTTCATTAACCTTAAGATAATCTTTTCCGCATTTTATAATAAATGTCTTCTTATCTACATAACATACTGTTCCAGCTTCACATTCCTTTGAAACATTATTGTTATTTATAATATCATCACTGTCATTCACAACATCTGCATCCCATATTTTTAACATTTTGCCATTAAGATGTGTAAATGCACTTGGCCAGGGATTAAGTCCTCTTATAAGGCACTCAATCTGTCTGGCACTCTTAGTAAAATCAAGCTCTCCCATTGACTTTTTAAGCATTTTGACATATGAGCTTTCAGCTTCGTTCTGCTTTTCTGGTATAATGCTTCCAGTCTCAAGTCCTTCAAGTGTCTTAATAAGAAGCTTAGCACCAACTATGCTTAATCTGTCAAAAAGGCTTCCGCCTGTCTCTTTCTTATCAAGTTTAACCTTATCTACCAAAAGAATATCTCCTGTATCAAGCCCCTCATCCATCTTCATAGTCGTAACACCGGAATACTCACATCCGTCTATTACTGCCCACTGGATTGGAGAGGCACCCCTGTACTTAGGAAGCAGTGAAGCGTGTACATTAATACATCCAAGACGTGGCATATCAATAATACTCTTAGGCAATAGCTGTCCAAATGCAACAACAACAAACACATCTGCATTATATTTTCTTAATTCTTCAACAAATGCTTCATCTCTTGCTCTTTCTGGCTGAAGAACCTGTATATTATTCTTAACAGCTTCTTCCTTAACAGGTGAAAATACAAGCTCCTTGCTTCTTCCCTTTGGCTTGTCCGGCTGTGTCACAACAGCCACTACATCATACTGGTTATCAATAAGTTCCTTTAATGTCCCAACTGCAAAGTCAGGAGTTCCCATAAATACAACCTTCAATATTAATCTTCCTCCGTTTCAGTTTCCATAAGTGGACCTTCTGCCTTATCAACATACATTACTCCGTCAAGATGATCAATCTCGTGTAAAAGACATCTTGCAAGAAGTTCTTCACCCTCAACGATAATCTCTTCCATATCTTCATTAAGTGCCTTAACCTTGGCATAAGATGGTCTTGTCACGATACCAACCTTACCCGGAACACTAAGACAGCCCTCCTGTCCTGTCTGTGAACCACTTGTCTCAAGAACTACAGGGTTAATAAGCACTATTGGATCATCACCACAGTCAATTACTACTAATCTCTTTCTTATTCCTACCTGTGGAGCTGCAAGTCCAACTCCATTAGCCTCATACATTGTTTCAAACATATCATCAATAAGTTCCTGTATTCTAGGTGTCATCTCAGTTATTTCTTTTGCTTCTTTTCTTAATATCTCATCACCTAATGTTCTTATATTTCTGATTGCCATAACTTCCTCCATAATCAAATAACATATGCGTATGTTTAATTAACATCATATGCAATGTTAATATTCTTGTAATCTGAACTTCCATTAATATTATTATCCAGCATATCCATAATTAGTTCAAGTGCTTTAAAGCTTGAACTTCTTAAATATATCTGCTTCGTGTATATATCTTTAATCTTGTATATAGAAGCATTTGATGGACCAAGTACTATAATCTTGTCATCTTTAACAGTATTGTTATCCTGAATATACTGCTGTATCAAAGCTTTAATATTTCCTGCACGCTCTGATAACAGCTTCTCATTAATACTGCTTATGTTAATCTTTACCATATTATTAACAGGTGGATATGAAAGCAGCTTCCTGTAAGACATTTCCTGCTCATAAAAACTCTTATAATTCTGCTCCGCCGCACATAACAAGCCATAATTATCAGGTGAATATGTCTGTATTACAACTTCACCCTTTCTTTCTCCTCGTCCAGCTCTTCCTGCCGCCTGTGTTATAAGCTGGAATGTACGCTCAACAGCCTTATAATCACTTGCATACAAGGATATATCTGCCGCTACGACTCCGACAAGAGTAACCTTTGGGAAATCGTGTCCCTTTACTATCATCTGCGTGCCTATAAGTATATCTGCCTGTTCTGTCGCAAATGCACTTAATATATTCTCGTGTCCGCCTTTGCCTTTGGTTGTATCCATATCCATTCTTAATACCCTTGCCGCAGGAAACATCTTCTTAACTGCATCCTCTACAGCCTCTGTTCCTGCCTTAAAGCCAAGAATATACTTAGAACCACATTCAGGGCATAACGATACATTAGGAGTCTCGTATCCACAATAATGACATACAAGCTTTCCATTCCTGTGAAGTGTCATAGATACATCACAATGCGGACATTTCATAACATAGCCGCACGACCTGCACGAAACAAATCCGGCAGTTCCCCTTTTATTAAGAAACAGCATTATCTGTTCGTGTTTATTAAGCCTGTCACTGATAAGCTCATACAGCTTTCTTGAAAATATTGTCCTGTTACCTGTCTTTAACTCCTGTCTCATATCAGCTATATATACCTGTGGCAGGCTTGCCTCTCCTGCCCTGTTATTAAGCTCTATAAGCTTATACTCGCCTGCTTCTGCCCTGTAATAGCTGTCAATTGACGGTGTTGCAGAGCCTAGTATAACAGAAGCTCCCGCCTCCTTTGCAATATGTATTGCAAGGTCTTTGGCGTGATATCTTGGGACTTGCTCTGATATATACGCACCCTCGTGTTCCTCATCTATAACAATAAGTCCAAGATTAGGAAACTGTGTAAACAATGCCGATCTTGGACCTATCATAATACTTATTTCACCTTTAAGTGCTCTTACGAACTGGTCATATCTCTCACCTTTTGACATTCTTGAATTAATAATAGACACTTTATCCCCAAATCTGTGATAAAATCTCTGAACAGTCTGAAATGTAAGTGCTATCTCAGGTATAAGCATTATAACCTGCCGTCCGGAATTAATAGTATGTTCAATAACATCAAGATACACTTCTGTCTTTCCGCTTCCGGTTACTCCTCGTATAAGATATGTATTGAACGCTCTATTATCATAATCCTCCACTATTGTATCAACGGCTCTTTGCTGTTCCTCGTTAAGCACAACCTTTTTATTAAAAATGTGCTTATCAGACACAGGATTTCTATAGTAACTTTCAACCTTGACATTTATAATTCCGTCTGCTTCAAGTGCCTTTACTGTTGCTGGCGAAATATTAAGCTTGTCTTTTACTATCTCCATATCAATAACAGGTTCATCAATAAGTGCACACATAAGCCTGTACTTGGCTTTCGCTTTTTTCTCATATATGCTTATAAGTTCTTGTGCCTTTTTAGTATCAACCAAAAGGCAGACAGACTTTTTCTGCTTATGTCCGACCTCGTCCTTAACAGGAATAACCGTCTTTAATGCCTGATTCATAGTACAGCCATAATGCCGTTTCAGCCACGCTGCAAGCTTTATCATACTTTTAGCGACATTTACTTTTCCTGTAACAACACTGTCAATGCTCTTTATCTTATCAACAGGATATGATGGCTTATCAGTTAAACCAATTACATATCCTGTTATAATTCTGTTACCTTTTCCAAAAGGCACTCTTACAGATGTTCCGATATCAACACTACCATCCATATCATCAGGCACAGCATATTGGAATGTCTTATCAAGCTGTTCGTGTGAAATATCTATTATTATATCAGCGTACATTTTTCTCCTTTAATTCTTCAAGAACTTCTGATATAAGAACACGTTCGTCCATAGGATATTTAACGCCTTTTATCTCCTGATAATCTTCGTGTCCCTTACCTGCAAGCACGATAATATCTCCAGGTTCACCATTCTCAATAGCATATTTAATAGCTTCTTTTCTGTCTGCAATATCAATATGCTTACCTGTAGTCCTGTTAATTCCAGTCTTAATATCTTCCATAATAGCAAGAGGCTCTTCAAATCTTGGATTATCAGATGTTATAATCGTAAGGTCTGCTAATCTTCCAGACACTTCACCCATCTCAAATCTTCTCTCTTTAGAGCGGTTGCCACCACAGCCAAACAGGCATACAAGTCTATGTGGATTGTACTCTTTAAGTGTCTTTAAAATACTCTCTAAGGACATCGCATTATGAGCATAATCAATCATAAGAGTAAACTTATCAGATACTGGAACAAGCTCTATTCTTCCTTTAACCTTTACATCTTTCAATACATTTTCAACAATAGCATTATCTACATTAAAATGTCTTGTAACAGCTATTGCACACAATGAATTATATACTGAGAACATTCCCGGAAGTGAAAGTTCCACATCCATATTGACAAGACCACTACACTTATAAGTAAGACCTATCTTTCCTCTCTCATGGAACAACTTGATATCACTTGCCTTTATGTCTGCATCTTCTGATATGCCATACTTCTCAACACTGCATACAGAGTCTCTTAATATATCAGCTGTATGCTTATCATCTGCATTGACTATTCCTGTCTTGCACTGCTTAAAAAGCTTAGCCTTACATTCAAGGTACTCCTCAAATGAAGCGTGCTCATTAGGACCGATATGATCAGGCTCAAGATTAGTAAATACTCCGATGTCAAATACAATACCTGCAGTTCTGTCAAGCTTTAAGCCCTGTGAGGATACCTCCATAACTACTGCCTTACATCCCTCATCAACCATTTTCCTGAAGGTTTTATGAATCTGTATTGACTCAGGTGTTGTATTGCAGGACGGAACAGCCTCATCTCCTATAACTGTCTCGATAGTTCCGATAAGACCTGTCTTTATTCCACACGCACAAAGAACATTCTTTATCATATAAGTTGTAGTTGTCTTACCCTTAGTTCCTGTAATTCCAATTGTAAACAACTTCTTATCAGGATTGCCGTAAAATGCTGCTGACATAAGTGCAAGGGCAAGTCTTGTATTATCACATTCTATAACTGCTGCCGGTATCTTCTCTGTATTATACTGTGATCCCTTCTGTACAACTATTACAGCCGCCTTATCCTTAACCTGCTCTATATATTTATGTCCATCGCTTACCGAACCAACTATGCAGACAAAGATACCTCCGTCTGTTACTTTTCTTGAGTCAGAAGCAATACCTGTAACAGTTGTATTAATATCACCATTAACAACTGTATATTCAAAATGTTCTACTTCATTAGCTCTGCATATATCCAAAATATCTTTTAACTGCATAACTGCTCCTTTCTTTTCAAGACACCTAGAATAATCCTGTTATCTTCTCATTCTCTTCATCATAATCAATGCCTTCTGCCGCTGGCACTTTAGGAAGTCCTGGCATAGTAAGAACTTTTCCTGTAAGTGCTACAACAAAGCCTGCACCAGCATCAACATACACTTCTCTAATATTAATTGTAAAACCTTCTGGTCTTCCTAACTTAGATGCATCATCAGACAAAGAATACTGTGTCTTAGCCATACATACAGGAAGATTTCCAAAGCCCATCTGTGTAATATGGTCAAGTTCCTTCTTAGCCTTAGAATCATATGTAACACCATCTGCTCCATATATTTCTTTAGCTATTGTCATAATCTTATCCTCTAATGGAAGTTCATCTTCATATAAAGGCTTAAAATCGCTCTTCTTATCAAATGAAGCAAGCACCTTATCTGCAAGTTCTATTCCGCCTGCTCCGCCGTCTGCCCATACATTAGATAATGCAAATTCACAGCCTAATTCTTCACAGTGCTTCTTTATGAATTCATATTCTTCCTCTGTATCTGTCACAAATGAGTTGAGTGTAACAACTACAGGTACACCATACTTGTGAATATTCTCAATATGTTTATCAAGGTTTACTATACCATTCTTTAAAGCTTCCATATCTGGCTTTGATAATTCCTGCTTAGGAACTCCACCATTATATTTTAATGCCTTAACAGTAGCTACAATAACAACTGCATCAGGCTTAAGTCCAGCCTTTCTGCACTTAATATCAAAGAACTTCTCAGCTCCAAGATCTGCACCGAAACCAGCCTCAGTAACAGCAATATCTGCCAGCTTTAAAGCAAGCTTTGTTGCTCTTACAGAATTACATCCGTGTGCAATATTGGCAAATGGTCCACCGTGTACAAGCACAGGTGTATTCTCTAGTGTCTGAATCATATTAGGCTTTATTGCATCTTTTAATAAAGCTGCCATAGCTCCTGTTGCCTTTAAATCCTTGGCTGTAACAGGATCTCCTGCATAATTATATGCAACAATTATCTTGTCAATTCTTTCCTTTAAATCTTTCATATCCTCAGCAAGACAGAGTATAGCCATAATCTCTGAGGCTACTGTAATTATAAAATGATCTTCTCTTGTAACACCATTAGGCTTGTCACCAAGTCCGATTACGATATTCCTAAGAGTTCTATCATTCATATCCATACATCTCTTCCATACAATTCTCTTAGTATCTATTCCAAGAGCATTACCCTGATGTATATGATTATCAAGCATTGCTGCAAGAAGGTTGTTAGCTGATGTTATCGCGTGGAAATCACCAGTAAAATGCAAATTAAGATCTTCCATAGGAACAGCCTGTGCGTATCCGCCGCCGGCAGCTCCTCCCTTTATGCCAAAGCAAGGTCCTAATGATGGTTCTCTTAATGCAGCAATTGCACTTATTCCTTTCTGGTTAAGTGCTTCTGTGAGTCCAAGACTTATTGTAGTCTTTCCCTCACCTGCCGGAGTTGGATTGATAGCTGTAATAAGAACAAGCTTTCCATCTTCGTTATTCTCTACTCTGTGGATAAGCTCATCTGATAACTTAGCCTTATACTTTCCATACATTTCAAGTTCGTCTTCTGTTACTCCAACCTTTGCCGCAACATCTTTAATATTCTCTAAATGTGCTTCCTGTGCTATCTGAATATCGCTCTTAATTTCCATAATTTCATCCTTTCCCGCAGCGTAATTATAATGACAGGACTAATGCCCTGACTATGATACTTATGCTACTACATATATCATATATAATCTATTTTGTACATATATTCATTATATATTTTTAATAAATTCTTCAAATTCCTCTGCTGTCATAAGCACCTTCCTTGGCTTAGTGCCAATCTCTGGTCCTACAACACCGGCATCTGCTAACTGGTCCATTATTCGTCCTGCCCTGTTGAAGCCAATCTTAAACTGTCTTTGTAACATTCCAATTGAACCTCTCTCTTTCTCAATAACAAAACGTCCTGCATCTGCAAATAATGAATCTCTGTCATCCTGCTGTTCTGCTGCCTGTCCACCGGCTTTTGAAGCTATGGCAGTCTCCGTTATGCTCTCATCGTAATTAACCTCGCCTGACATATTATCTTTAAGGAACTGAACAACCTTTGACACTTCTTCATCTGACACAAATGCTCCCTGAACTCTGATTGGCTTAGGTATATTAGATGGGAAGTATAACATATCGCCTTTACCTAACAGCTTTTCTGCACCATTCATATCAAGTATAGTTCTTGAGTCAACACCCGATGACACGGAAAATGCTATTCTTGACGGTACATTTGCCTTAATAAGTCCAGTTATTACATTAACCGATGGACGCTGTGTTGCTATAACCATATGGATACCTGCCGCTCTTGCAAGCTGTGCAAGCCTGCATATTGCATCTTCGACCTCTCCTGGTGCTACCATCATAAGATCTGCAAGCTCATCAATAATTATAACTATCTCTGGCAGCTTTTCAACAGGAATTTCACCTTCTTTGAATTCCATCTTTGCAGCTATGTCATTATAGCCCTTAAGATTACGTGCACCAACACCTGCAAACTTCTTATATCTTGTATTCATCTCATTGACTGCCCAGTTAAGAGCACCTGCCGCCTTCTTAGGCTCTGTCACAACCGGAAGCAGCAAATGTGGTATTCCATTATATATGCTTAACTCAACAACCTTAGGGTCAACCATAATAAGCTTTACTTCATCAGGGCGTGCCTTATATAAAATACTCATTATAATTGTGTTAATACATACTGATTTACCTGAACCAGTAGCTCCTGCAATAAGAAGGTGAGGCATTCTTGCTATATCTGCAACAATGGTCTTTCCTGCTATATCCTTACCTGCTGCAAATGCAATCTTTGACGAAGTATTCTTAAATGTATCAGTTTCTATTAGCTCTCTTAAGAATACACTGCCTGCCTCTTTATTAGGAACTTCTATTCCTATGGCTGATTTGCCTGGAATAGGTGCTTCTATTCTTATATCTGCTGCCGCAAGGCTTAACTTAATATCATCTGCTAAAGATACTATCCTGCTTACCTTAACACCAAGCTCAGGCTTTAATTCGTATCTTGTTACTGATGGTCCGCAGCTTATATCTGTAATATCGACCTTAACACCAAAGTTCTGCAATGTCTGCTTTAATGTGATTGCTGTATCCCTGTTCTCACGCTCAAGATTAGAAGCTTTCGAATTAGTATTGCGGTTAAGCAGGCTGACTGGCGGGAACTTATACTGCTTAGAACTTTCAGCCGATGAATCAGCTGTATTTTCTTTAACCTGCATATCCTCTGTCTCAGATGGATTAGACACATCTGACGTATTATCCGTATCTGATGTATTAGTCATATCTGATACATTAGCCATACCTGATATATTAGCCACACCTGATATATCAGTCATATCTGTTACATTAGCCATACCTGATACATTAGCCATACCTGATATATCAGTCATATCTGATACATCTTCTGACATATTATCATCTTTATCAGGTATGTCATATGACTCGTCCAAATCAACCATCTCGTCCCGATGTTCGCTTTCATTTTCTTCTGATGCACTATCTGTATGCAGCTCCCATACTGGCTCTCTGCTTATACGAGGCATAGGTGTAATCAACGGATCATATATATCATCACTATACATATCATCTTCATTATCCACGGCCTCTATCTCTGTTATATCTATATCTGAACCTTCATTCCTGTTATCATCATATATTGTAAGGTCATTAGTAACACCCCTAACAACATTATTCATACGTGCATTAGCAGAGGCTTCTTCTCTTGCTTCTTTCTGTGCCATTCTTACACGATTGGAATGTTCCTTATATTCTGAATAATCTTTTCTTGCCTCACTTACTATCCTCTCTCCGCTATTACGGATACCTTTGATAAATGATTTCTCTGTAATAACAATTATACAGATAATAGCAAGAATTATAAGTATAACTAAAGAACCTGCCATACCCAGTGGATTTAACATCTTACATAATATCCCTCCAAACAGGCCGCCTCCAGTCTTATACTCTGAACAATATGTAAAATATGTACCAACCGGCTCTTTTATATCCGGCACATTAGTAACTCTCTGCCACAAAGCTGCCGCAATAACCGACAATACATATGCCATAGCTGCTTTAATCTTCATAACTCCGATAATATCTTTATTGGCAAGCATAAACATAATACTTACAGCTATAATTACCGGAACTATATAAGCAGCAATTCCAAATAGTCCAAACATAAACCATTTAATTGAACGCCCAACAATTCCTGCCATATTAAAATTACTGAGCAGGAGGATAATTGTACACGCTAAAGCTATTAAAAGAACTATCTCATCCCTTAGCTGGTTATTCATCTGCGATGAATTGCTTCCTGTATTCCTTGAAGATGAACTTCTCGAACCAGAACCTCTTGTATTAGAGCTTTTCGTGCCATTTCCTTTGGAATTAGAGCTTTTCTTAGTTGTATTGCTATTTCCTGAATATGAAGTTTTACCTGATTTGCTGTTAGACGTCGTCTTTCTTTTGGTACTGCTGGTCTTCTTGCCTGTACTTTTACTTCTGCCTGAAGCCATATATCTAACTCCTCCATATACTACTATTAAAATTAGGTAATAACAGCTTGTGTATACACACTTATATTGCATACATAAGCTATCAACACCTGACTAATACTAATATATGGGGATGCCACATTCGTGACAACCCCATCCTAAGCATTAATAATTAATCTTCATCATCACTTGCAGCTTCTGCAAATCCCTGACGTTTTCTTGCCATCTCATCGCTCTCAAGATACTCATCGTAAGTTGTAATCTTATCAATAAGCTGCCCTGATGGAACGATTTCCATAATTCTGTTAGCTGTAGTCTGAATGAACTGATGATCGTGTGATGTGAAAAGTGCCACACCTGGGAACTTAATCAGTCCATTATTAAGTGCTGTAATAGACTCCATATCAAGGTGGTTAGTAGGGTCATCAAATATAAGTACATTAGAACCCATAATCATCATCTTGGATATAAGACATCTAACCTTCTCTCCACCGGAAAGTACCTTAACCTTCTTAACACCATCATCCCCAGCAAATAACATACGTCCAAGGAAACCTCTTACATATGTAGGATCTGGATCTGGTGAATACTGTGTAAGCCATTCAACAATTGTATCCTCTCTGTTGAACTCTGCCGCACTATCCTTAGGGAAATATGCCTGTGAAGTTGTTACACCCCATTTGTATGAACCCTCATCTGGCTCCATATTACCTGTAAGAATATTAAATAAAGTTGTAGTTGCTAATTCATTAGAACCAACAAATGCAATCTTGTCATCTTTATTAACAATAAATGATATATTATCAAGCACCTTAACACCATCAATTGTCTTAGAAATACCTTCAACCTGAAGTACTTCATTACCAATCTCTCTTGCTGGTCTGAAATCTATATAAGGATACTTTCTGCTTGATGGTCTGATTTCATCAAGTTCAATCTTCTCTAATGCTCTCTTTCTTGAAGTAGCCTGCTTAGACTTAGACGCATTAGCTGAGAATCTCTGAATAAAATCCTGAAGTTCCTTAATCTTTTCTTCCTTCTTCTTATTAGCTTCCTTCATCTGCTTAATAATAAGCTGGCTTGATTCATACCAGAAATCATAGTTACCAGCATAAAGCTGAATTTTGGCATAATCAATATCTGCAATCTGTGTACATACCTTATTAAGGAAATATCTGTCGTGTGATACAACGATAACAGTATTATC
>ERZ773190.2321-NODE-2321-length-15265-cov-4.162722_pt1 | contig 15265 bp, 12 predicted proteins | sample MGYA00511111_ERZ773190 | MGnify/ENA primary metagenome ERZ773190 (study PRJEB29015, sample SAMEA2737777) | human gut metagenome | biome: human gut; feature: human-associated habitat; material: faeces | place: China | collected 2012 ... | reverse complement strand
GCATTTCTACGAAATGTATTATTGAGAAATGCGGAAGAGTGAACAAGTGGAGCCTAGATCGGGTACTGAAAGCAGTACGGATTCAGATGGGAATGGAAGAGAAGACTACATAACTGTTACGAATATTTATTTTCGATAATGGTAACTATAGGAAAAGGAGGCGATGTCCATGACAACAGTTGAAAGATTAGAAGAGTTGAAAACAGTTGATATCAAAGAGATTGAACGAGATAGTTTGCCCAAGTACAAGGATTTGATTTCAGAGCTGGATAGCAGGAAAAGCAATAAGATGGAAGTGCTGCTTAATCACTCTGATAACCCATATGTATATGAAGATATGGGCTATGTCGTAAAAAGTGTTTTTAATGCAGCAGCTTCCCTTTCCTATATAGACTGTACAAAACAGCTTGTAGCAAAGAAAGCTGGATTGGCATAAGGGAATAACTGGAACAACAAAATTTCATATTCACACAGAAGACGAAGTGTGCTATAATGCTAACAGGACTAAATTTGAATAGAGCACTTCTATTTAAGGGTTCTGTTTTGGCAGAATCTTTGGATAGGAGTGTTTTTTATGCAAAAAAATATCTGGATAGCAGCCAAGTACCTTCGTCTTAGTATTGAGGACGGAGATAAGGCTGAAAGTGAATCTATTGTAAATCAGTCAATTTTGATTGATAACTATATGAAATCGACATCTGATATTACTATTGTTGAGACATTTAAAGATGATGGTTTTTCAGGTACTGATTTTAAGCGTCCTGGTTTTCAGGCAATGCTCAAGGCAATCGAAAATAAGGAAATCAACTGTATCATTGTAAAAGACTTGTCTCGATTCGGTAGAGAGCATATAGATGTTGATCGGTATATTCAAAAAGTATTTCCACAACTGGGAGTACGATTTATAGCAATCAATGATAATTATGATTCTGAAACAGCAAACATTACCGATACGCATCTTGTATTACCGGTGAAATCCTTTGTTAATGACACGTATTGCAGACAGAATTCTCAAAAAGTAAGAAGCCACTTGAGTGCAAAAAGAAATATTGGAGAATATGTGGGAAATTACGTGTCATATGGATATAAAAAGTGTGATGCTGATAAAAGTCAGATAGAAATTGATCCGGTTGCTGCAAAGCATGTAAGAGATATTTTTAACTGGAAGATGGAGGGCATGAGCAATCAGCTGATTGCAGATAAACTGAATGAACTGGGAGTTCTTGCACCGGCTGATTACAAACGTGCGACCGGAGTAAACTTCAAATCGTCATTTCAGACACATCTGACATCCAGGTGGTCAGCAGTAGCAATTATCCGTATCTTAAAGAATCCAATCTACTATGGAGTGCTTCAACAGGGAAAATCCCAAAGAATTAACTATAAAGTTAAGGTGCAGAGGGCATTACCAAAGGAAGAATGGGTGATTTTTGAAAATCATCATGAAGGTATCGTTACAAAAGAAGAATATGAAACAGTTCAGATGTTGCTTGCGAAGGATACCAGGATAGCACCCGGAGAAAACAGACTTTATTTGTTTGGTGGGTTATTATCCTGTGGAGACTGTGGAAGTAATCTGATCCGGCGAACTAACAGTTATAAAGGAGAAAAGACAGTTTTTTATATCTGTTCTTCTTACAATAAAAAGAAGGATCAATGTTCCAGACATAGTATCAGAGAAGATGTGCTGATTCAGCTGGTAATGGATTCTTTGAAAATATACAGTAAGATGACGGATGCCATACGGAGTGCAATGGAGTATTTGAAAGAGAATTCTTTGGATACACAGACATTGATACAGCATGATGACCAGATACTTGAGTTACGAAACAAAGTCAATAAATATTATAAGTTGTTACATTCATTATCGGGAAATCTTGCGTCAGGAGTTATTTCTAGGGATGATTACGCTTTGCTTAGAGAACGGTATCAGACAGAAATTAAAAGTCTGGAAAGCAATATTGAAAAGCAGGAAGAGTATATGGAAAATCTCCTTGAAAATAAACTGCTGTGCGAAGAATGGGTAAACACATTTCTTGAGAAACCGTCGCTGGGAGATCTTGACAGAGATATGCTTCTTCAGTATGTGGAAAAAATAAATGTCTTTGAAGGAAAAAAAATAGAGATTGTTTACCGATTCCAAGATGAGTTGGTAACAGCTGCAAGACTGGCAGAACAGATTGGAAAAACAAAACAGGAGGTGGCTGTATAATGGCAAGAACAAGAAATCGCCAGATGAAACAAGCTGAAGCATTTGTGCAGGCATCACCGAAGAAGATCTGGAAAGCCGGTATTTATACCAGAATATCTGTAGATATCAATGGTGAGAAGAGAGAATCGCTGGAGACACAGAAACTGATCGCTCTTTCTTACGCAGAATCTCATCCGGATATTGAAGTTGTAAAGTTTTATAAGGATGACGGTATATCAGGTACGAAATTTGATCGAGATGACTTTGTGAGAATGCTTGGTGACATCAAAACAAAAGAAATAAATACGGTCATAGTAAAGGATTTATCACGATTTGGTCGAGATTTGGAAGAAGTATCAAAATATCTGGAAAAAATATTTCCATTTATGCAAGTGCGCTTTATATCAGTCAATGATAACTATGACAGTATCAGTCCAGAATGTGACAATCAGATGCTGGGAATCATGATATCGAATCTGGCAAATGATATGTATGCAAAAGATGCATCTGTAAAAATGACAAGTGCCATGAAAATTAAGATGGAGTCAGGTGAATATTGTGGTGGAGATGCTCCTTATGGGTATAAGAGAGCTAGAGATGAAAAAGGAAAATCTACTACTGTTCCCGATCCTTTAACTGCACCGTATGTAGTAGAAATATTTGAAAAACTTGCTGCAGGGCAGTCATATTTGAAAATTTCGAGAGAGTTTAATACCATGCTGCTGGCTTCGCCAAGGGTATACGCAAGAACTGGGAAGTTATTCTTGGATAGAATTGACGAAACGGATATGCATTGGCAATCATCTGTAATTAAACAGATTGCGGAAAATAGGCACTATTTGGGAAATACTTATTCACATAAAACAAGAACTTCACTTCTTACAAAAGAAAAAAATGTAATGTTGGATAAAGAAGAATGGATTGAACATGTGAATACCCATAAGGCTATAGTGAGTGCTGAATTATTTGAAAAAGTACAAAATGTAATCAAATTAAAGCAGGAGAAAGCATTGCCCAAAAAAGATTTATCGAATATGCAGACTCATGGAAAACAGGATAATAAGTATGTTGGATTGATATACTGTGGTGACTGTGGCGCTAATATGGTTCGGAGATACTATTACAGCGAAAAGAATGGTGTTTTGTATTACAATTACTATTTCATTTGTGGTAATTATGCAAAAATTTCCAAGGAAAAATATAACTGTAATCGCTGGAAAGAAGAAGTAATTGATGAACTGGTGTATCGGGCACTCATCATGCAGCTAAAAACAGTATGTGAATTAAAAACGCAACTGAAACGCTTTAATGGTGAATATTTTGAAACATTCCAAAAATATTTGAACAGGGAACAGAGTAAAATTGTTCAGCTCAATAAAAGGAACGAAGCAAGACGATTTGAATTATATGAGCAATATGTTTCGGGCGAGATTGATACGGATGCATATAATCGTATGACAGAAAGAATAACCGTGGTCGAAAAAGACCTGGTTACAAGACAGAAAGAAATTGAGAAGAGTAGAAAAATTACAGAAAAATTGTGTAAAAAGAACTTCTCGTGGCTTGCTGAATTCAGTAAAGGAAAGAATTTGGAATTCCTTACAAAAGATGTTGTCCGTTCTTATATAAAGAAAATCTCTTTATATGAAGACAAACGTATAGAGATCGAATTTAAATTTCAAGATGAAATACAGGCGTTATCAGAAATTTTAGAGGAGGGGGTGATCAGATGTCAGATGGTAAATGCATAGTAAAGTATTTAAGATTGTCGCTGGAAGATGAGGATATGCTGGATGAATCCAATAGTATTACCAATCAGAGAATTGTGATTGGGCAATACATAGCCAGTAAAAATGAGTTCAAAAATACGGAAGTGTTAGAATTCAAAGATGATGGCTATAGTGGAACGAATTTCGATCGCCCAGGATTCCAAAGTATGATGGAATTAGTAAGAGATGGAAAAGTCAGCACAATTATAGTGAAAGACCTTTCTCGATTCGGCAGGAATCATATAGAGGTTGACACATATCTGGAACAAATTTTTCCATTTATGAATGTGAGATTCATAGCGATCAATGATAATGTTGATAGTATGAAATATGAATCTGGTATGCCGGGAATAGATGTTGGTTTCAGAAATATTATTAACGAACATCATAGCATTGATACTTCCGTTAAAGTAAAAAGAACTTTGATACAGCGTCAGAAAGCTGGAAAATATATGGGAGCGAGAGCACCGTATGGATATTTGAAGCCTGATGAAGATGTGACCAGCCTCGTGATTAATCCGGAGACAGCGCCTGTTGTGAAGATGATATTTCAGAAATATCTTAATGGAATGAATATTACTCAGCTGGCACGTTACCTGAATGAGCAGAAAATTATGAGTCCAGGTCAATATAAAAGAGAAGTTCTGAAAACTGGTGTGAAGAAAACAACAGAAAAATATATCTGGTATCCAGTAACTGTAAGACTGATACTGATGACAGAAACGTATACGGGAACTACGATTGGCGGCAAGTGGAAAGTTGCTTCGGTAGGAAGTAATAAGCATTTGAAAACAAAAGAAGAAGACTGGATTGTGGTTGAGGGTACGCATGAAGCGATTGTTTCTAAAGAGGTGTTTGATGCTGTACAGGAAAAGTTGGAATTAAATTCCAGAAAGAGGAGCAAAACCCACAATAATAATTATCCGCTGAAAGGATTGATAAAATGTGGGGGATGCGGTCAGAATCTACAGCATGTAACCAGATGCAATCCGCACTTTAAGTGCCCAAGGAAATTTAATGCGGCAAATCAAGATTGTGTAACAGACAATTTATATGATGACGAGTTCAATGAGATGATTTTCAGGGCAATAAAGCTGTTTGCAAAGATCAGTGATGATGCTGAACCGGTACTCGAATTACAGAAAGCAGAATTAAAATCAAAAGTGAATGGAGCTGCAAAAAAGATTCGGGATGCCAAAGACAGTATTAGCAGATACAAGCACCAGAAGACTGAACTATATATGCGATATGCAATGGAAGAAATCTCAGAAGAAGAGTTCACCAGAAAAAATGACAAGCTGGATAAACAAATTGAGAAAGAAACCTTAGCGATAGCGCAAATGGAGACAGAACAGAGTGAAGCGGCTGAACGTTTATTTGAACTTCCGCCCGATGGCAGACAGTGCCTGACGGACCTGATCGAAGGAAATAAGCAATTAACCAGAGAGATAGCAGTAACTTTTATTCGTGGTATCAAGGTATATAATGATAAGCGAATAGAAATTGAATGGAATTTTGCTGATGAGCTGGTGGAGTATGTAGAGCAGGTGCAGAAAATCTGCAGTTGAAGTGATGATGGACAAATTACAAAAATTTTGTGTCATTAGCTTGACACAAGGGGGACGTCACGCTGACAATACGGTGGATTTACAGGAATTCATGATCATGCCGACGGGAGCGGAAAATATGGAGCAGGCGATCCGAATGTGTGCGGAAGTATACCAGTTTCTCAGAATTATCCTGAAACAAAAAGGTCTGTCAACAGCAGTCGGGGATGAGGGAGGTTTCGCACCGGATCTTTCCGATTCAGAAAGCGTCCTGGAAGTGATTCTGGAAGCAGTAAAAAAGGCAGGGTATGAACCCGGAAAGGATATCAGCATTGCAATTGATGCTGCGGCAAGTGAACTGTACGATGAAGAAAGAGGCGTTTATGTTTTCCCCGGAGAAGGAAAAATGAAAGGGGAAGAAGTTCTCAGGGATTCCGGCGAGATGATAGAATATTATGAAAAACTTACAGAGAAGTTCCCGATTGTTTCCATTGAAGATGGACTTGAGGAAGATGACTGGGAAGGCTGGAAACAGATGACAAAAAGACTGGGAGACAAAATACAGCTCGTAGGTGATGATCTGTTTGTCACGAATATCAAACGTCTTGCATGTGGTATCAAACTGGGAGCGGCAAATGCCATTCTGATAAAATTAAACCAGATAGGAACACTTTCAGAAGCATTGGATGCAGTGGAAATGGCACAGAAAGCGGGATACAGGGCAGTAATTTCTCACAGATCAGGAGAATCGGAAGATTCATTTATCGCAGATCTGGCAGTTGCCACAGGTGCTGGCCAGATTAAGACAGGTGCACCCTGCCGTTCGGACCGAAATGCCAAATATAATCAGCTTCTTCGTATCCATGAGGCATTGGGAGAACTGGCAGTGTATGAAAATCCTTTTAAAGAAAATGAAAAAAATTGTTAAGAAACCTGACAAAAACTCTGAATTGTGGTTGAAATCCCCATCCGGCTATGTTACAATGAAACTCAGTTGATTAGGAGGTGTAACGAAGTGCAGATTATTAAGATCATTCTGAGTGTCATTTTCATAATAGATTGCATCGCTCTTACAGTAGTAGTTCTTATGCAGGAAGGTAAGCAGCAGGGACTTGGTGCTATCGCCGGAGCAGCAGAAACATACTGGGGTAAGAACAAAGGTCGTTCCATGGAGGGCGGACTTGTTAAGGCAACCACTATTATGGGAACTTTATTTTTTGTAATTTCTGTAGCATTAAATATGCTTGGTTAATCAGAAAAGAAATTTGAAACACTCTTGTTATGTGCAAGAGTGTTTTTTGTGTCATAAAGAGCTGAATCAGATAAAAGTCCTCTGCGGAGGCTGTGAGGAGTAATATGAGTAAAAAAGATATGGACAGAAGAAAAAAGTTTATCCTGGAACTGATGGGAGATCCTATTTATCAGCCAATGAGACTCCGCGAGATTTCTTCTCTTCTGAGACTTTCAAAAGAAGAGAAAAGAGAGCTATATGATGTTCTGGACGAACTTTGCGAGGAAGGAAAGGTATCTGTAGACCGCAAGGGCAGATATGAAAAGGTCAAAGGAAAATGGAAAAAGAAAAAAGATGACCGTTATTACGATGACCGAAGAGAAGAATACGGATCAGAGTATGGCAGAAAGAAGAAAGATAAAAATAAAAAAGATAAAAATAAAAAAGAGCAGCCGGAGGGAATCCAGGCTGAGGGAACATTCATCGGACATCCCAAAGGTTTCGGCTTCGTAGAAATCGAAGGACAGGATGAGGATATCTTTATTCCTGAAAGTGATACAGGAACAGCCATGCATCAGGATAAAGTAAGGATCATCATCAGAGATGACAAAAAAGAGGGAAAACGCCAGGAAGGTGTAGTTGTGAAGGTTCTGGAACGTGGTATGCCTGAAATTGTAGGAACTTACCAGTTAAATCGGGATTTCGGTTTTGTGATCAGTGATAATCCGAAATTTTCCAAAGATATCTTCATTCCGAGAAAAGAAGCAGCAGGAATTAAAAATGGTGATAAAGTAATCGCGGTGATCACAGATTACGGCTCCGGAAATAAGAATCCTGAAGGAAAAATTAAGGAGAATCTGGGAAATATCCGAACACCGGGTACAGATATCCTGGCAATCGTCAAGAGCTTCGGAATCCCAAGTGAATTTCCTGAGAAAGTAATGAAGCAGGCTCAGCGTGTTCCGGATCATGTGCTGGATGCAGACAGAGATGGAAGACTGGATCTGAGACATCTGCAGACAGTCACTATTGACGGCGAAGATGCCAAAGACCTGGATGATGCGATTTCCCTGACAAAAGAGGGGGACATTTACCATCTGGGAGTCCATATCGCAGATGTAAGCAACTATGTACAGTATAACAGTGCTCTGGACAGGGAAGCACTGAAACGTGGAACCAGTGTTTATCTGGCAGATCGCGTTGTGCCAATGCTGCCGGAACGTCTTTCCAATGGAATCTGTTCTCTGAATCAGGGAGAGGACAGACTGGCGTTGAGCTGCCTGATGGACATTAACGAAAAGGGTAAGGTAGTTTCCCATCAGATCGCGGAAACAGTGATTAACGTAAATGAGAGAATGTGCTATACTGATGTAAAGAACATTCTTGAGGACACAGACGAAGAAGCAAAGAAACGGTATGATGCACTTATCCCGATGTTCTTTATGATGAAAAAACTGTCCGGAATCTTACGTAACAGCCGCCATCACAGGGGTTCCATTGACTTTGATTTTCCGGAGAGCAAGATTATTCTTAATGCAGCAGGAAAAGCAATCGATGTTAAGCCATATGAAGCAAATGTGGCAACCAAAATCATTGAAGATTTCATGTTGATGGCAAATGAGACTGTGGCACAGGAATACTGCACAGAAGAGATTCCGTTTGTATACAGAACCCATGATAACCCGGATCCGGAGAAAGTGGAGAGTCTTCTGACATTACTTCACAATCAGGGTGTGAAGATTCAGAAAGCAAAAGAAGAGATCACTCCAAAAGAAATTCAGCAAATCATCGAAAGTATCGAAGGGCTTCCGAATGAAGCAATGATCAGTCGTCTGGTGCTGCGTTCCATGAAACAGGCGAAATATACAACAGAATGCAGCGGTCACTTTGGACTGGCAGCAAAATATTACTGCCATTTTACATCTCCGATCAGAAGATACCCTGATCTGCAGATCCACAGGATCATTAAGGATAACTTACGAGGCAGACTGATGCGTGAAGGCAGAACCGAACACTATGCTGAAATCCTTGATGAAGTTGCGAGACAGTCCAGTGTATGTGAACGCCGTGCAGATGAGGCAGAACGTGAATCAGACAAGCTGAAGAAAGCAGAATATATGTCCTACCATCTGGGAGAGGAATTCGAGGGAATTATCTCAGGCGTTACCGGATGGGGGCTTTACGTAGAACTCCCAAATACAGTAGAAGGTCTGGTACATGTCAACACTCTGCGGGATGACTACTATATCTTCGACCAGGAAACCTACGAACTCCGCGGAGAGATGACAAAGAAAGTCTACAAATTGGGAGATAAAGTCTGTGTCCGTGTGGCAGATGCAGATAAAATGCTCAAAACAGTAGATTTTGAGCTGGTTGCTGATATCTGGAATGATGAAGAAGAGAATTAAATAAAAATGGCTTGGAGGATATTATGGCAAAGAAAAAAGGAATGAAGCTGATTGCCAATAATAAAAAGGCATTTCATGATTATTTTATAGAAGATACTTATGAAGCCGGTATTGCCCTTGCAGGAACAGAAGTAAAATCCCTGCGTATGGGCAAATGCAGCATCAAGGAATCCTTTATCCGTGTAGAGAACGGAGAGGTTTACATCTACGGAATGCATATCAGCCCTTATGAAAAAGGCAATATTTTCAACAAAGACCCGTTGAGAATCCGTAAGCTTCTGCTTCACAGATATGAGATCAATAAGATTGAAGCAAAGCTCAAAGAAAAAGGGTTAACTTTAGTACCTCTGAAAGTTTATTTCAAAGACAGTCTGGTAAAAGTGGAAATTGGAATGGCTCGAGGCAAGAAACTTTATGACAAGAGACAGGATATCGCAAAGAAAGACCAGAGAAGAGAAGCAGAGCGTGAATTTAAGGTTAAGAATCTATATTGATAATATTACTAAATCCTTTGGCTCAAAATTGTGAAATGTTATGAAAAAATTAATGGATATTGCAAAAATATTCGAAAATTCTTATAATCTATCATATAGATAAAAAAATAACAATTCATTTTCAGGCAGATGAGCTGAAAGGAGTGGTGCCCTATGAAAACAATCACGATCAGCAGACAGTATGGAAGCGGTGGAAGATATATTGCAGCTTTGCTTTCAGAAAAAATGGGAGTTCCCTGTTACGACAGTAAATTTTTGCCGAAGGAAGCAGAGAGGCATGGAATCAGTCAGGAAATCATCAATGAATTTAAAGGCAAGACCAGTCTTCTTTATGCAATCGGAGTAATGATGTCAGAAGAATCGCAGGATAAAAAACGCCTGACGATTCCGGAGAAGATGTTTCATGCGCAGAAAGAGACAGTGAAGCGCCTGGCACAGGAAGGTCCATGCATTTTTGTGGGAAGATGTGCAGACCAGATTCTGAAGGATGATAATCAGCTGCTTCGCGTGTATATTTATGCATCTGATATGGAAGACCGTATTAAACGGATTAAGAAAAATAAGCATATTTCTCAGGAGGAAGCACTTGACAGGATTGCATATAAAGACCGTCAGAGAAGAGATTATTATAACTTTTATACAGGACATGAATGGGGAAAAATGGAAAATTATGATATCTGCCTGAATACTTCGGTTTTATCAGAGGAAGAATGCGTGGAACTTCTGATGAAGCTGGCAGAATAGAAATATATTAAATATGACCACAAAGAGATGAGAAAGGACTGCCAGAGTAACATGGCAGTCCTTTCTGTTGGAGTATCCGCTGATTACAGTGCGTGTTTCCTTGTGTGCAATAATATGATATCAGGGTCAGATACTTTTTGATCCTGACATCATAATATGAAGTAGGAAAAATGTGATTTTTTCATAAGAATGCGTCCGCAGGCAGAGATTTTAAAAATCTGAAAGTCTTAAAATTGTATGAAATCGGCAGAGGCTTAGTTGACAAGTTTTCGATACTCTGCAATAATAGGGAATTGAAAAAATGACATTGTTAAAAAGAAAAAAGATATTCCATATAGCAGGAGGGAATATATTATGAAGAAACGTTATTTAATACTGGCAGGTCTGTTGGTAATGACAGTGGCAGCTGCCGGATGTGGTAAGAAAAAGACAACAGAGACAGCACCTGTAGAGGTAACAGCTACCCCGACTCCTGAAGTAACCAAGGCAGTCGATATGGTGGATATGCAGCAGACAGCAGATGAAGACATAAAGAATGTAATGGGGGAGAAAACTTCCACAGCATCTAAGATTGTGTTTGTAAATAATACAGGGGATGACATCCAGTCACTCTATATCCGGACTCATGTGGATGAAGACAGTGAGGATTATGATGCAGACGAGGATGGAGGATGGGGAGATGATCTCATCAATGGAATGTTTACCCTGACAGATAAGGACAAGGCACTATATTATATGCAGACTGCAAATACACAGACATCAGGTACACAGACATCAGATACACAGACATCAGATACACAGACAACATCCAACAAGAGTACAGCTTCCTATGATATCCGTATTGCATATAATGATGAGGACAAGAATGAATGCTTTTTCCGCGATATTCCGCTTGGAACAATTTCGCAGATTACGTTATGTATGGATGGCACAGATGATGATGCGATCCCATATGCAAAATATCTGACAGGTACATCAACAAAAGAAGTATCCACGCTTGATGCGGTAAAGGAACGTCTTGGAATTACAGATGACAGTGAGTCTGAATCAGATTCCACAGACGACAGTGATAAGAATTCTGCAGATGATTCTGATTCCACAGATAGTAACAACAGTTCTGATCAGAATAATAACAGTGGCAATGGAACCGGGGATAGTTCAGATGATCCGGGCAATGGGGGAAACTCAGACGATCCGGGTACTAATGATGATCCGGGCAGTAACGATGATCCGGGAAATGGCGGCGATATGATTTCCACAGCAGAACAGTATATCGGTCAGTCTCTGGATGCACTGGAAGGCGCATGCGGTTCTCCACAGGGCAGCAGCTATGAGGATGATCCTGAGACAGGTAAAACAGGATTCCATTATTACAGCAATTTCACAGTTTCTACAACAGTTGATGAAAATGGTAATTATATAGGTGGTGCAATCCTTCCGGGAGCAGGTGTTTCAATGAATTCACTTTCATCAAGAACTGCGCAGCTTCCAAGAATCAGCTTTGATGCACCAAAAGGACCGGTTGGAAAGAACACGGTTGACTGTATGAAGAGTGGTCTTATATACGGACATGCAGGAAGTATAGACGGAATTATAGACAGAATAATAGATTGCTGCGGATTCGGAAAGAACGGAAAGCCTGCTGCAAAGCTTGTGGCAACAGGGGGGCTTAGCAAGGTTATAATTCCATTCTGCAGAAACAGAATTGAGACTGACCCTGCACTTCTTATAAGAGGTCTGAAATACATTTATGATAAAAATGTCTAGAAAGTGGCTGAATAGGCGGGAGGAGATAATATGCTTAAGGGAAAGACAGTTGTTCTTGGAGTAACAGGCAGTATAGCAGCATATAAGATTGCTAATCTTGCTAGTATGCTTGTAAAGAAGCATGCCAATGTGCATGTTATAATGACTGAGAATGCATGTAATTTTATTAATCCGATAACATTTGAGACACTTACAGGAAACAAGTGTTTAGTTGATACATTTGACAGAAACTTCCAGTTTAATGTTGAGCATATCAGCCTTGCAAAGCTGGCTGATATATTCCTTGTAGCACCTGCTTCGGCAGATGTAATAGGAAAGATTGCAAATGGGATAGCAGACGATATGCTGACTACAACAATTATGGCATGCAAATGTCCTAAGCTTATATCACCTGCAATGAACACTAATATGTTTACTAATCCTATAGTACAGGATAATCTTAAGAAATTAGAGCATTATGGATATGAAATTATCCAGCCTGACAGCGGTTATCTTGCATGTGGAGATACAGGTGCGGGAAAGATGCCATCGGAGCAGGTTCTTCTTAATTACATCTTAAGGACAATAGCTAAAGATAAAGATATGGCCGGAATTAAGCTTACAGTTACTGCAGGACCTACAAGAGAAAAGTTAGACCCTGTAAGATTCTTATCTAATAATTCCACTGGAAAAATGGGATATGCAATTGCTAAGATGGCAATGCTTCGTGGAGCGGATGTAACACTTATATCAGGAAAAGTAAGCCTTGAGCCGGTGCCATTTGTTAAGATGGTGGATATTGTTTCAGCAGAGGATATGTATAATGCAGTAATTAAGAGTGCTAAAGACGCAGATATAATAATCAAGGCAGCAGCAGTTGCAGATTACAGACCGTCTGATGTAAGCGATGAAAAGATTAAGAAAAAAGATGGTGATATGTCAATTCCTCTTGAGCGGACTAAAGATATAATCGGCACACTTGGAAGCAGTAAAAGAGATGGATTGTTTTTGTGCGGATTCTCAATGGAAACAGAGCATATGCTTGACAATTCCAAGGTGAAGCTTACAAAGAAGAATCTTGATATGATAGTGGCTAATAATGTCAAGGTGGCAGGAGCCGGATTTGGAACAGATACCAATGTGGTTACTGTTATTACTAAAGACGCAGTTGAGGAGCTTCCTATGATGAGTAAGGAAGAGGTTGCAGATGCACTTCTTGACAGAATAATGAAAGCAAGACAATAATAAAAAAATAAAAACAGGCTGCCAGTTAACTGGCAGCCTGTTTTGCTACATATCTTCGCCAAGTGCCTTGATTCTTCCGTAAGTACTTAAAAGATATAAGCCTGAAAGACCTACAAGTGCGTATATTATACGGTCAACCATAACTGATCTGAATATAAAATGCACAAGATTAAAGTTGAGGAAACCGATAAGTCCCCAGTTAAGCGTTCCTACAATGGCAATTGTAAGAGCAATGTAGTCTATAGGTTTAGAATTCATAAAATGCCTCCTTAAAATAGCGGATTTGGTTTTGAAATTAGTATGGAAAATGTAAGATAAATCATACTGGTAAAATATGGATTTTGTTGAGAAAAAGTGTAAACTTGACGACTTTAAACCTTGTATCATACTGTCTAAAATGCTACAATTACAGTGTTTGTGAATCAGCACAGATAAAGTGCGGAAATTATGAGGTTTATCATGGCGGGAAAGAAAGTAGTCAGATACAGAAGAAAGCCGAAAGCAGCAGCAATTATATTTGGAATAGTGCTGGTATATATTGTGTGCTTTATAGTTATATATGTTTCAAAAGCAAAGGTGCAGACATATGAAGTTGAAGTGGGTTCACTAATGAATAATGCTTCATTTACAGCAGTTGCCTTAAGACAGGAAGAAGTCTATAATTCCTCATATTCTGGTGATATTAACTATTATCAGCGAGAGGGAACAAGAGTTATGACCGGTGATACAGTGTATACGGTTGATGAGACAGGAAGGGTTTCAGATATACTTGCACAGTATACATCAGGTGATGGCAATGCACTTTCAGATGAGAATCTTACGGTTATTAAGAATACACTTACTAATTACAAGACTGAGTATGCAGACAGCGGATTCAGTGCAGTTTATGACCTCAAGTCAGATCTTAATGCAACTGTACTACAGTCTATTAATGAGAATATTATGGCCAATCTTGATTCGATTGTGGCAAGCACAGGAAGTCAGGATCTTTTTAAGACTGTGAAGTCGGATAAACCGGGGATAGTTGTTTATTCGGTTGATGGTTATGAAGGAGTAACAGAGGAAACAATTGGCAGTGTTGACTTTAAGAAAAAATCATATGATAAGCAGAGTCTTAAGTCAGAAAAGCTTATTACAGCCTCAGATCCTGCATATAAGCTTATTACAAGTGAGAACTGGACACTTATGTTTCCAATTACACAGTCAGATATAGATAAGTATTCTCTTTCATCTAAGGATACATTATCAATTAAGTTTACCAAGGATAATATTACAGGCACATTTCCATTCAAGATAGTTAATGATGGTAAGAACTCCTATGGTGAGATAACATTATCAAAATATATGATAAGATATGCTACAGAGAGATTCCTTGATATTGAGATAATTGTGTCAGGAAAGTCAGGAATCAAGGTTCCGGTATCGGCGGTAACCGAGAACGAATTCTATAAGATACCTAAAGAATACCTCATAACTAATGGCGAAAAGGGTGATTATGGATTCCTTGTAGAACAGAGCGATTCAGATGGTAAGCTGAATCAGGTATTTAAGGCTGTTGATATATATAAGTCAAATGATGAGGCTGTGTATATTAAGAAGACAGAACTGGCAGCCGGCACTGGAATAATCAGGATGGATTCAAGTGACAGGTTCGTTGTAGGACCGGTTGAAAAGCTTAGAGGTGTGTATTGTGTTAATACAGGATATACAGTATTTAAGCTTGTAGAAGTAATAGATGGCAATAATGAATACTACATATTAAAACAGTCGCTTAGTCATGGTGTGTCAATATATGACAGAATAATTCTGGATGCAGACAAGTATTCAGAGAATGAGATGATATATTAAATGTTTATGCATATCAGATTAATGACATTCAGGAGGCATTAT
>ERZ773190.2320-NODE-2320-length-15269-cov-3.105101_pt1 | contig 15269 bp, 9 predicted proteins | sample MGYA00511111_ERZ773190 | MGnify/ENA primary metagenome ERZ773190 (study PRJEB29015, sample SAMEA2737777) | human gut metagenome | biome: human gut; feature: human-associated habitat; material: faeces | place: China | collected 2012 ... | reverse complement strand
TTGCCCGACGAACGGATAGCAAAATTCCCTTTGGCCGAACGAGAGGCTTCTAAATTGTTGATATATAGGGGTGGACGGATAGAAGAAAGTCGTTTTTCAGAGGTGCGTCACCTCCTTAGGGCTGGACAGATGCTTGTGTTCAACAATACGAAAGTCATTCATGCCCGTCTGTTTTTCCGCAAGGCGACAGGAGCTGTGATCGAAGTGTTTTGTCTCGAACCGTATCTGCCGGTCGATTATGCTCAGAATTTTGCAGCTCGTGATAGTTGTGAATGGAGTTGTATGGTGGGGAACCTGAAAAAATGGAAGGAAGGGAGCATTGCCTGTGACTTTACCTATGGCGAAGCGACCTATCGGTTAACCGCCGAAAAGGTGCGGCAACAAGAGGGGGAGTTGATTATCCGTTTTAGCTGGACGGGAGGTCTTTCGTTCAGTGAAGTGCTGGAAGGATGCGGCCGGATTCCGATCCCTCCTTATCTGAACCGGGAATCGGAAGCTTCCGATGAAGTCCGATACCAAACGGTGTATTCCAAAGAAGAAGGGTCTGTGGCAGCTCCGACTGCCGGATTACATTTTACCCGGGCGATTTTAAACGATCTGAAAGAGAAAGGTGTGCATGTCCGGGAATTGACCTTGCATGTCGGGGCAGGTACTTTCCGGCCGGTAAAAGCAGAGACGATCGGAGATCACGATATGCATACGGAACATTTGGTCATTTCCCGCGAATTGATAGAACAATTGAAGGAGAAGACCGGTGATATCGTTGCAGTGGGAACAACCTCGGTACGTACGTTGGAAAGTTTATACTGGATGGGGGTGAAACGCCTGGCAGGACAGGAGGATTTTTTTACGCTAGGACAATGGGAAGCGTATACTTTACCTCAGGATTATTCTTTGAGGGAAGCCATGGAAGCCTTGTGCGGTTGGTTCGACACAGCTTGTCAGGAGTTGCTGAAAGCCCGTACGACGATTATTATTGTTCCCGGGTACCGCTATCGGGTGATCGATGCCATGTTCACTAATTTCCATCAGCCCCAAAGTACCTTGTTGTTATTGGTCGGTGCGGCCGTCGGAGAGGATTGGCACAAAATTTATGATTACGCGCTGACTCATGATTTCCGGTTTTTGAGTTATGGAGATAGTAGTTTGTTGGAGGTGAAAAAGTCATAGGCTATAAGCTAAAGGCGAAAATAAAGCGAGGAGAAAAATAGTGAAGGATATGTTAGAGCTTTCGTTACCGGGATTCGATTATAAGGTGAAAAAGCAAAACGGGACGGTGATGATATTCGATATCGTCCGGAAGAAGTATGTGGTCCTGACACCTGAAGAATGGGTACGGCAACATGTGGTGCATTATCTGGTAGAAAAGAAAGGATATGCGATCTCCCGGGTTGCCGTCGAAAGAGAAATTGAACTGTATGGCCTGAAAAGGCGTTTCGATATCGTGGTTTTCGACCGGAGCGGTAATCCTTGGCTGCTGGTCGAATGTAAAGCGCCTGCTGTGGCACTTACCCAAAAAGTGTTCGACCAGGTGTTTCGCTATAATCTGACACTGGCAGCTCCCTATGTAGCCATTACCAATGGGGTTCGCCATTTTTGCGGTTATATGAATCAGGAAAACGACTTCTGTTTTCTGGACGATTTCCCGGAATTTTCCCAGGAGAGGGAACTATTGGCCTGATTCCTTATTTATACGTAAATCCCATCCAGGTATGCCTGTTATTGATAGAACAAGCTATCCGGGAAGGGATTTGTGCTGATGACGTGGTGAAGCTTTCCGTGATTCTGAATGTTATCTTTTTTTAATCACGATATTTTTCCCGCCCATGAGGTTCGTTTGGTTCTTTCTTCCACTTTTATAAGCGATTTGTGTCAACAGATTGGCTGGCCCTTCTTTTATGTTTTCCGGTATCCAGACAATAGAGTCCCGGTACGGTTTGAGCACGCCGATCAAATGATCATTATTCCAGTTTTCCCAATAGACTCTGATATCTAAGTCCTGGTTGATCACTCCCTTGATGGTTACAGGTTCATTCAGATAAACGGTATCCGAAACGGTCAACGAATAACTAATCTCTTCCGCATTCAGGTAATCTTTCTCGCAACTGTTCATAAACAGTAAAAGGCTTGCTAAAATCATACCGGTAATTACTGAGCATTTTTTCATCATTCTCCAAAATTTTCTGTTATTAAAGGCCTTATAATTTGTGGGGTTCCTGTGGTAGGAATAATAAAGGGCAAAGAAATAAATGAATCTCTTGTATAAACAACAACAGCCCCGCTATTACCTGTACCACGAGTACTAACTCTAGTTTGTACAAAACTTATATCTTTTTCATTAATGGAAATATATTTTTCTGGAATCCATAAATTTGAGGGAGATAAAAAATAGTTCATTGTCATAGTCTTTTTTTCTCCAACAGAACCTCCACCTCCTAAGCCCTCGAATCTTACATTGCGTGTGGAGTAATTTCCGTCTTCTTTCTTATAAACTCCTTTTGAGCAATAAAAACCAAGAACATCTACAGAATGGACTGTTTTGTACCTTTTATATCTTCCTAATACTCTTTTGTATGATGTAGATTCTAATTGTAATATTTGCTTTCCAACCCATTCTCCGTTAGTATTTCGAACAATTTCTCGAATATATAATACTGTAACATGTACACGTCGTTTATTACCTGTATATGTTGAAGAAGCTATGGGGTATCTTGGTTCTTGTTTTGTTCGTGTTTGGGGAGAGTTGTTAACAATATATTTTCTGCTTTCTATGTTCCTAAGTTGATTGTCTTTAGTAATAATTTCATCTGAAATCACTTGATGTTTATATTTATTGATGAAAAAATATCCCTCATTATTACAAATTAGTTGATATAATCGAGAGGGTACTTTGGCTTGAATTGTTTCATTTTCATCTAAATACACTAAATTTTCGTATTGTTTTAATTTCTTTTCAAAAGATACACTATCAGAAAAAATATCTTCCTCTGCATTTGAAATTGCATGATATAACGAATAAAAATTATTTGTTTTTTCCCATGCAAAAAATTCCTCATCAGACATTTTTTCTAACACATTTACTAATGTACTCATTGCTTCGGGAGATTTGAAATGTAGAATACCGTCTATAATTTCATAGGAATTCTGTTGGGAACAGCCTTTAGTTGAAGGAAGATCTTCTTTTTCTATTATTTTTTCTTCACAAGAAAAAAAATAATAAAATTATACTAATACATTTTAATAGTTTATTCATAGTTTTAAAAATTAAAATTGATGGATTAAAATTATAGAATAAATTAAGGATTCAATTAATATACCTCTTGTTTCTAATTGTAATGTTGTTTTTTTATACACTGATTGTGAGTTTGTTATAAAAATAGTATTAAGAAAAATTGGTAAAAGGTGATAATTCGTTTATAAGGGGTGGAAACTGGAGACTTGTTATTCGGGAATCTAAACGGGGGCAGTCTGTTTTATAGGTAAATGATAGGAGTACTGCTTGCCGTATATTCCTGCTGTAGGGTTTCGGTGAGTGATTTCAGGATATTCGTCCTTTTGTTTCATTCGGGCGTATGTTTCCGGATTTTCTCCCGTATGTTTTTCCAAAAAGATACGGACGAATTTTAAAAAAGATATGTATGGATTTTAACGAAGATATGTATGGATTTCCCGGGGGAGAATGATCTTTCCCGGATCAGAGTCGGTTTGCAATTCAGTGATACATTTAGGGTAAACATATATTAACTGCCAAAATTCTATTAAATACAAATTCTAAATGGTGTAATCTGGTATGTAGGTGCCTTATCTTATTTTGTGGATTCTGTATTTGTAATTTGTGTTTTTGTAATTGTAAAACAGAAAAATGTGTGTCTGTAAATCAGTTTGTTGTGATTGGACAGGTTTGTAAATTTGGTAAAAAAATGAAATTGAATTGTAAGGTCGTATTTATCCTGCTTTTTCTTCTATGAATTGTCCAGTAAGGAGAGTATTATTGTTAAGATATCGGCCCGTTCGTCCATACCCAATTTTTTCCGGATAGCCGTTTTCCGTTTGTGGATTGAATAGACACTTTGCCGGATGACAAAAGCGATTTCATCGGTTTTGAAACCACCTCGGATCAGACAACACAATTGAATTTCTTTTTCGTTCAGGGAAGGAAACTTATCCTTCAATTTTTGCTGGAAATTGTTGTATAAATAATTTATGGTGAAATAGAGTTCATCCCAGTTTAAATCGGTCTGTCCGATGTCTCCCAGAATTTCATTATACATTTTTAAAAATGCCTGATGCTTGTCATGGGGATAGCTTGAAATAAAAGCTAATTTTTTGGATACTTCCAATTTATTCAGCAACAGTTCTTTAAATTTATCCTGACATCGGTTTTGTTCTTGGCATAAATGCTGTAGAGTTTCGATCATTTGGCAGGCGTTCAGGTATTTTTCCCGTCTTTTTTTCAATAAGATACCGATATAAGTGGCTAGTAGTATAAAAAGTAAAGCCAGAACGAGGCTACCGTTGACCAATAGCATGCGCTGGCGGACCAGCCTGCGGTTTTCGCGTTGCCATTTCTTTTGGTGGTGGCGGTTGACGATATTGTCGATGCGTTCTTCGGTCTTGTTTAGTTGGTAATCTGTAATATAGGTTGTATATTTCTTATAATGATTTAATGCCGACTGATAGTCTTTCTTTAACTCGGCAATTTGGTATAGTTGTTTATAATATTGGGCTTGTAATTTTTCCGAATCGTCCGTTGACACGGATGCCTTTTTCAGATAATACCTGGCAGAATCCAGCTGTTGGCGATGTAGATAAATTTCACTTAAAAGGAGATAACCCTGTTTCTGAAACTCCGGATTCGGATCATATTTTAAGGCATTATGCGTGTAAAGAATTGCATTCGCTGTATTTTGTGTGTTCGAATAAGAAATACCGATCTGCAACATGAGGTAAGCCACATTTACCGAATCCTGTAAATTCAAAGCGTTTAGCTCGGCCTTTTTATAATATGTCCGGGCTGCTGCATATTGTCTGGTGTTGAGCAGACAGTCGCCCATTTCATAATTGCTGTATTTATTCTGGGGAGAGTGATATTCTATGGCTTTTTGGTAAGATTCGATACTCGCTTGTTGGTCACGGCGAAGTTTATATAGCTCTCCGAGGTGATAATGAATTTGAAATAAGAGCATACTGTCTTGTCGTGGTGCATTCTCTTTTGCTTCCGACAGGTTGATAGAGGCTTTTTCATAATAACCGTTCTTGCTGTCCATGATACCCGTAAATAAATAGGCCCACCCTGCTTTGGTTGAATCACCCTGTTGCTGAAAATATCGGGCTGTATTAGAAAGGGGAGGATATACCGAGATATCCTGATAGGCTTCGTAAGCAGCATGAACTTTTAATAAATATAGGTTGTGACGGGCATTCCGTTTTAATATTTTTTGGGAAATGGAATCCAGCAGCTTCAAAGCTTGTTGAGGGGAGGAATAAATCAATTGTGCAGCTTGATTCAGCATTCTTTCTGAAGGATATCGATTTCGGCAACTGCCCCAAAGGCTTGCAAAAATAAAGATGAACAGACAGCTTTTCATATTTGGTTCGAAAGGTTTGTATTCACTTTGCTAAGTTTACTTTTTTCAGTATGCTGATTGGCGAATCTGCAGTTCTGATAGATAGGTCAGTAGTTTCAGTTCCACCAATCAGCAGGGGGCCGATTTTTGAATAAGATGCTAATTACGAAAAGTCATAGATTCGACTTTTCGGGCAGTCTCGGTAATCGGGATAGCGCTCCTTTATTTGTTTGTATTGAAATAGTTGTCCAACAGTTCGAAAGCAACGGCAAAGGAGCTGACCTGATTACTCATGACCTGTTTTTCTGCTATTTTTAAATTTTCCTTTTGGCTTTGATAGAAATGGTTGCGTAATTGTTCGTCGATGGTTTCGTACATCCAGTATTTGGATTGTTCGGCACGGCGGACATCGAAATAACCGTTTTGTTGAGTTTCACTGCAATAGTGCAGGATATTTTCCCAAATAGCATCGATACCGGTGCGTTCATAAGCGGAACAAGTCATGACTTTGGGCATGACGCCGGATTCGTGGGGCGGGAAAAAGTGCAGGGCGGTCTGGAGCTGCGCTTTAGCTAGTTCTGCCCGTTGAATGTTGTTCCCGTCGGCTTTGTTGATAATGATGCTGTCGGCCATTTCCATGATTCCCCGTTTGATGCCCTGAAGCTCGTCTCCGGCTCCGGCAATTTGTACCAGCAGGAAAAAGTCGACCATCGAGTGTACGGCTGTTTCGCTTTGGCCTACACCGACCGTCTCGATGAGGATGATGTCGAAGCCGGCTGTTTCACAAAGGATCATGGCTTCGCGGGTTTTCCGGGCGACACCACCTAAGGAACCTGCTGACGGGGAAGGCCGAATGTAAGCATGAGGATCACAGGCAAGCTCTTCCATACGGGTCTTGTCGCCCAGGATACTTCCTTTCGACCGTTCACTACTCGGGTCGATGGCCAATACAGCGATTTTATGTCCCTGGCCGGTGAGATATTTTCCGAAACTTTCGATGAAAGTACTCTTGCCGGCTCCCGGTACACCCGTGATACCGATCCGTACAGACCGTCCGGAGGAGGGCAGGCAACGGTTGATCACTTCCTGGGCAACGGCCTGGTGCTCGGGTTTGGCACTTTCTACCAGCGTGATCGCCTGGCTTAGGATGTTGATGTTTCCTTTCAGAATACCTTCGACATAATCGTCGGTGGTCAGGGTTTGCCTCCGTATATTTTTCAGGCGCGCAGCAATATTGGGATTCATGGGATCGGGCTGCTCGATGCCTTTGTTCACCTTTAATCCTTCATATTCCGGAGCATTCTCCGGATGTTCTATACATTCTGACATAATTTCCCAGATTTGATTTGTTTCACGCAAAGATAGGATAAAAAGGTGGATTTTCATAAAAAACAGCCGGTAACCGAAAGTCTGGAAAGAAACGATTGATTTGCCGACTGCCTGCTGGGTTTTTGGAACTCCGCTATATAATAGGGGACAGGCAAGTTTTGCGTACTTTTTAATAAAAAAATAAGCGTGGAACTGCAATATATGATATTCAGGGAATCGGATAAAGCCTGAAATGAAAAAAAGAGCCAAACAAGTGCAAATATAGCCGTTGATATACTGTGTTTTATGCGGTATCAGATTCGGGAACAACTTTTTAATTTGTCTTAATCCGTTGCAAGTTTTTTCGGGATATATGGGAACATTTACGGGAATTTATTATACCTTTGCCGCATAACCGAAAAAGCAACGCCGATGAAAGTTACCGTCTATCTGAAAAAGTGTTCCCCCGAGGTCTCGAACATCTGCTTCCGGGTCAGAGATAAGAATGTGGACATAAAGGTCGTTTCCCCACTTGAAGTGCAGGACAAGTACTGGGACACCGACAGCCTATGTTACAGGCGAACGACGGCTGTGCCTGCCGCCGAGCAGAAACGTTTGCCGGAACAGATCGCCGCCATCATCGAGCGGGCTGAGAAGACCTTCTCGGACAAGGCGGACAGCCGGTGGATGAGACAGGTCATCGAGGATGTGCTGTACCCAGCCCGGGCATTCGAGCGGGACCACTCGAACCTTCTCGCCCGTGTCCACGAGTATTTGGAGAAGTTCGACGGTGCGGAGAGGACGAAGGAGCATATCGTCCGTTTCGAGCGCAAGATGACCCGTTACCACGACTACCGCCGGGATATACTGGGAGAGACGGATTTCACCCTCTTCGTGGAGACCGTCACGTTGGAGCAGATGAACGCTTTCCGGGATTATGTGGTGAACGAGTACAAGCTGCGGCAGGAACACCCCGACTTCTATGCTCCCCGCATGCTCATCAACCACAGACCGAGGCCGCTTTCCGGTACGACCGTCATCAACATCATGAACCTGTTCTGCACCTTCCTGCACTGGTGCAAGAAGATGAAGTATTCCGACAATGAGGTCTATGTGCTCTACGGCTGCAAGGAACCTACCTACGGCGACCCGTTCTTCCTCACTTCCGAAGAGAGGAACATCCTCTACGATGCGGACTTGAGCGACTGCCCGAAATTGGCCGTCATCCGTGACATCTTCGTGTTCCACTGCTATGTCGGCTGCCGAGTGGGCGACCTTTACCGTCTCACAAGGGACAATATCAAGGACGGTTTTCTGGAATACATGCCGCAGAAGACAAAAAAGTGCCAGGCAAAGACCGTCAGGGTGCCGCTGCACGAGAAGGCGTTGAAGATACTGGAACGGTATGATGCGGGTGCCGACAGGCTGTTCCCGTTCAGGCAGATACACACCTACAACCTCGGCATACGGGAACTGCTGAAGCGTTGCGGCATAAACAGGATGGTGACCATCCTCGACACGCACGGCTACAACACCGTGCAGAAGCCCTTGTACGAAGTGGCCAGCAGCCACACGGCACGCAAGACCTTCGTGGGCAACCTCTACAGGCAGGTGCCCGACCCAAACCTTATCGCCTCCATGTCGGGGCATGTGGAGGGCAGCAGGGCGTTCAGCCGCTACCGCACGATAGACGATGACATGAAGCGCAGGCTTGTGGAAATGATAGACTAAGACAGAAAGGAGGACATACATATGAAAGTGACCGCATTCATCCGGAAGACCGCCGCCAAGAACAACATCACCGACCAGGCACGGGTCTATTTCCGTGTCCGGGACATTGGCGGCGTGGACATCAAGGCCGCGAGCGAACTGTCCATCAACCCCAACCACTGGAGCCCGGAGAGGCAGGGCTACAAGCCCCGCGTGGCTCTGGTGTCGGAGGAGAAGAAGATGGCCTTCGACAAGGACGTGCAGCAGATCACCCACCTTATCACGAAAGAGTACCACCGGGGCGTGGACGGCAGCTGGCTCAAAAGCCTGATAGAGGAATACCACCATCCCAACATCAACGCGAGGGGCGGCAACAGGGCCGACGAATACCTGCTCTCGTACCAGATACGGAAATACATCGAGGAGACCCCGCTCGCGGACGAAAGCCGCAAACACCATCTCGACAATCTCAACAAAGTGCTGCGCTACGAGCGTTTCCGCCACGAGGTGCTGCACCAGCGGGGCTTCCATCTGTGTATTGATACCATAACAGCAGACGACATCAGGGACTTCAAGCTGTGGATGCAGGAGGAACACAAATATGTGGACATGTACCCCGTATTCTACCGGAACGAGAAGCACCGCGATGTCGGACAGAAGCGTTCCGAGAACAGCATGTCGGGCTCGCTCTACCGCATCCGCACCGTTGTCAAGTGGTGCATCAAGCGCGGGCTGACAAGGAACAACCCTTTCGACCAGTACCAGATTGCCCGTCCGATGTACGGTGACCCCTTTTACCTGACCCTCGAAGAGCGGGACAAGGTGTACTATGCCGACCTGAGCGGCATGGGACCGACCTACCCGGTCTATCGCGACATCTTCATGTTCCAGTGCCTGATAGGATGCCGCGTGAGCGACCTGAACAGGCTGACCAAGGCCAACATCGTGGACGGCTTCGTGGAGTATATCCCGCAGAAGACGAAGATGGAACATGCCAATACAGTGCGTGTGCCGCTCAACCAAAAGGCACGGGACATACTGGAACGCTACAAGGATCTGGAGAACGCCCTGCTCCCCCGGTTCTCGCACTTCGGCTACAACAAGAAGATAAAGGAGATACTCAAGTACGTGGGCATCGACCGCAAGGTCATAGTCCTCGATCCCAAGACAAGGGAGGACGTGGCGAGACCCCTATACGAGGTCGCATCTACCCATACGGCACGCAAGACCTTCATTGGCAATCTATACAGACAGGTCAAGGACCCGAACCTGATTGCCTCCATGTCGGGACATTCGGAAGGAAGCCGGGCCTTCGCACGGTACCGCAAAATTGACGACGAGATGAAGAAGGAACTGGTAAACCTTCTGGACTGATTATCATATTTCGCTTTTATCATTTATAAAATCCTATGGACGGGCAGAAACAGACACACGAACAGTTCAAGGCGGACATCCTACAATGGAAGGCCGCGCACAGGGAGGAATACACCCGCTTCGCGAAAATGATGGCGGACGGGAACGAGATGCAGTACCTCGCCGTATGCCGTGCCATATTCAGGCAGCTGCCCGGAATCAAAAAGGAATGGCAGCTGTCATGGTGTGACGACAGCACGGACGGCTTTAGGAACATAGACCTCCATTTCAAGGAGAACGCGGTGCCGGGGCAGATCGTGGAACTGTACAGAAAACAGAGGGAAGAGGATGCGGCCCATCCTCCGTCCTCTTTCTGGGGCAGGATGAAATACATTTTCAGACATAGCCTGAGAAAACGCTGCGTGATCCTGTCCGCACCACTTGTGCTGAGCTGGCTGTATTACGGCAAGAGCTTCGAGGCCATGGTGGACATGGTCAGCAGGCAGGCGGGGCATCCCAAGGCGGGGAATGCCGAGAGGATGGGATGCTCCATTGTCGTCAGGCAGATTATCGAGGTGTCCATAAAGAACGGCTTCCGCACGCAGGAGGACTGGGACAGGCACTTTGCCATGAAAAGTGCCATTGAGAAAGGCGGCATCGGAGAATGGGCATTGCAGTCCGTAAAGGACGGGATGGGTGGCGGTGATACCGAAAACAACCCGGTGGAAGCGGCAGACTCCTGCAATGGCACACTACCACAAACACAACGGGCAGCAGGAAAGAAAAAGATACAGGAGCGGCCGCTCGCGGATTACCTCAAGTGCGGAAACAGGGAGGCAGTCATACAATGTATCCGCCGTTTCGTTTCCATAAACACGAGTGCCGTCCAACAGGCACTCCCGTTCTATGTGCTGAAAGACCTGCAGCTGGTGGCCGGGATGCACGCCGCGAAGGAGTACAGCGTGGGCATGTCGTTGCAGTTTCCCGACCTTCCCTCCCTGAAAAGCGAGAGCGCCATACGCCAGGCGGTCGGCTTCCTGAAGGCGGCAAGGCATGTCATCAAGGACGGGAAAGACCAGATGGCATTTCTTATCGAGAGCGACGAGAACCGGGAACTGTTCCGGTCACTGGCGCAGGAAATCAATGAAATTATCGCTAATGATGAAGCAGGGACTATCGCCGGATAAGGCAAAATAAGCCGTTTTACATGGTCATGCAGACTTGAATGGTCATGACAATTTAAGACAAATCATTATATATCAATCCGTTTCAATTCGCATATACTTTTGCACCGTCAATCCTTTTCCCGAGGGTAGGCGGTGCTTCTCTTTTATAAGCCATCGGAAGAGAGGCGTCAGGGAACTTTTGAAGATGGTCATCACAAACTTCAAAACTGATATTTATGATTACCATAGAAAGTCTGGTCGAGCAGGGCGCGAACGTGAAACTGGAGGTTTCGCCAGCCGACCTTAAGATGTTTGCCGAGTCCATTGTGCAGCGCACGATGGCGGCCCGGCAGGAAGAACTGGATGTGGAGATGCAGCGTGCCGCGGAAGAGACATGGCTCAACACAAGACAAGTGCGCGAGCTGTTGAACGTGTGCGAGGGGACGCTCAACTTGTGGGCGAAGCGCGGCTACCTCGTCCCCGTCAAGGTGGGCAACAAGAACATGTATGCCAAATCCGATGTCCGCCGCGTGCAGACGGGAGGCAAGTCCGAAAGTGTGACATCCTATTGCAAGAAGAACAATGGCTGACATGACAAACACCCGACTTGAACTGTGCAACATGATCCGCATGGAGGCGGGGTATGTCAGTGATACCGGGTTCCCTCTGGATGTCTTTCCGCAGGCCGTGCAGTCCGTCATCCTTGACATGGACCGGTATGAGAACTACAAGACCGAGTTCATCGCGACGGCCATGCTGTCGGCGGTATCGGCCGCATTGGGCGGCACCTACCGCATCCGCATCAAAGGCGAGTGGCAGAGCAACGCCGCCCTCTACATCATCCTCGTGGGCAGGCCGGGACTGGGCAAGACACCGCCGCTGGAGGCGGCATACCGCCCCATACGGAAACACGACTACGCCCTGTTCAAGGCGTATGAGTCGGAACTGGAGGCATGGAAGGCCGCCGGAGAAAGTAGCAGGAAGCCCGTGCTGCGGCGCACCGTCGTGTCCGACTTCACCCCCGAATCGCTCCTGCTGACACACAACAGCAATCCCCGGAGCGTGGTCATCCTGGTGGACGAGATCATGGGCATGTTCAACTCCGCCAACCGCTACACCAACGGACAGCTCATAGAGCAGCTGCTCACGGCATGGAGTGGCGGGGCATTGGATGTGACAAGGGTCGGCAGCACGGTACCGGTGCATATTGAACAGCCGTGCATCAACATCGTCGGGACCACACAGACCAAGCGCATACACGAACTGCTGACGAAAGGTTTCGAGGAGAACGGGCTGCTTGACCGCATCCTGTTCGTGCTGCCCAAGTCCCGTGAAGTACCCAAATGGACCGATTGGGATGATGGCGGGGAGGACAGGGCTTCCATGGCAGCGGCACGATGGGAACAGATACTTGGCAAGGTGCTCTCTTTGGACTATGACACGGGAGAGGAAGAAAGGATGCCCCATGTGCTGTCCATGGACAGGGAAGCAAGGGAATATTTCTTCTCTTGGTGGAACAGGAAAGTGGAACGCATCAACCGGATAGAGGACGACGCTCAAGTGGAGAGCCGTGAGATGAAGCACCCGGCGCAGGTGGCACGGCTTGCCCTGCTCATGCAGGTGCTGCGGTATGCCGCCGGGGAGAGCCACCTGCAGTCTGTGGATACGGCATCGGTGAAAGCCGCTGTCCGGCTGAACGGCTACTTCGAGGACTCGTACCGCCGCATCCGCTCATTCGTGGCGGAGGACATGTGCGAGGAACCGCCCAAGGTGCTGCTGTCGCTGTTGCCGGACACTTTCAACACGAAAACGGCCATCGCTATTGGAAAGGAGCTGCAGAATGTCAGCGAGCGCACGGTGATGAACTACCTCAAGGAGCTGTGCCGGAGTAGGCTGCTGCGGAAGTCCAAGGCCGGGCATTACGAGAAGATCATATATGATGAATCTGGTAAATTTAATATGACAGACAATGAACCGTCAACCCCGGACTGCAACGGATGACCCCTTGTTGCAGCCTGCAGTTTTTGCAGTTTTGCAGTCTCGGAGTGCCGGAAACGGGAAATTCCTGCAAGACTGCAAGAACTGCAAACTGCAAATGGAGGTTTTCACTTGCAGGAATCAACAATAGAGAGCATTATGAACGGATACAGATTCCATCTTCAGAAATACCGTCCGGGCAGCAAAATCGCCTGTCCGGCGTGCGGCAGGAAATCCTGCTTCACCCGTTATATTGACGAGGCAGGAGAGATTTCCTTCCCTGACAGCGTAGGCATGTGCGACCATATCAATAGCTGCGGCTACCGCTACGCCCCGAAAGAGTATTTCCGGGACAATCCGGCTGTCAAAGAAAAATTGAATGAACAGGAAAGGTTTGGCGGCACACCGATAGTTGCAAAAGCGTTGGCAAAACCACTGCCCGAACGGAAGCCACAGATTTCTTTTCTTCCCTCTGATTGGGTGGAGCAGTCCATGCGCAGGTACGACATAAACCCCTTGTACCGATACTTTACCAAAGTGATGGGCAAGGAGGATACGGACAGGCTGTTCCGCCTCTACAGGGTCGGTACCTCAAGGATGTGGGGCGGTGCGACCGTATTCTGGCAGACAGACCGGGACGGCAAAGTGCGTGCGGGCAAGATAATGGGCTATGATGCCGAGACAGGACACCGCATCAAGGAGCCTTTCAATCAGGTCAGCTGGGTGCATTCCGTGAGGAAGGTGCAGGATTTCAGGATGAAGCAGTGCCTGTACGGAGAGCATCTGCTGTCAGACAGTTCCGCCGTAATGTCCGCCAAGCCTGTAGCCATTGTCGAAAGCGAGAAAACGGCACTGGTCGCCGCCCATTTCATCCATGACTTCATCTGGCTTGCCACCGGAGGAATGCACGGGTGCTTCAACAGCGAAGCCATGAAAGTATTGGACGGTCGGGAGGTGATTCTTTTCCCCGACCTTAAGGCTACGGAGGAATGGCGGCGACGGCTGCCGATGCTGGAATCCGTATGCAGGCGTGCCACATGCTCCGACCTGCTGGAAAGGATAGCGACCAATGAACAGCGCAGTCTGGGACTGGACATCGCCGACTTCCTGCTGATGGAGGACACGCCGCAGATGATCCTTCAACAGATGATAGCGCGCAATCCTGCATTGCAGTCCCTCATCGACACCTTCGGACTCGAATTGGTGGATGCAGGGAGAGCGGAATGACGAAAAGGTATCGGACAACTTGCTGTCCCAAGGGAAAGGGGTTGTAAAATCCCGTAGCTTATTAGGGCATTTTCACCGCCTCCGCTCCGCATCCGGCAGTCAAAAAGCCCATAAGCCGAGGGAATACCTCAGATTCCAAACATATAGGACGGGATTTTACAACAGTAACAATAACCATAAAAACGAACGGATATGAGCAATACACAATATGCAGTCTGCCACCTGCAGCGTGGTAGCGGCAATGACAGCGGAATGTCATGCCATATAGAAAGGAAGGATGCCAAGGGGAAGATTTATGTGCCGGACAATGCCAATGCGGACCGGACACATCTCAACCGGGAGCTGGTCAGGTTCCCAGAGGGAGTGTCCAACCGCACCGAGGCGATACAGCACCGTATCGACACCGCCGGGCTGCGCCGCAAGGTCGGCAAGAACCAGACAAAAGCCATCCGTGTCATCTTGACCGGGACACATGAGCAGATGATGAAGATTGCCAATGACGGTAGGCTGAACAGTTGGATTGATGCCAATCTTAAATGGCTAAGGGATACTTTCGGAAATGAGAACCTTGTATCGTGCGTGCTGCACATGGATGAAAAGACCCCGCACCTGCACGCCACTGTCGTTCCCATTGTAACCGGGGAGCGCGTCCGCAGGAAGCGGGAGGGTGAGAAGAAGTATGAAACGAAATCCGGTCCCCGTCTGTCAGCGGACGATGTGATGCGGCGCACCAAGCTACACGAATATCAGAACAGTTATGCCAAGACCATGAAATCGTTTGGGCTGCAGCGAGGCATTGTCGGCTCCACGGCAAAGCACCAAGTCAACTCGGATTATTACAGGCAACAGGTAATCCAGTACGAGGAAGACATTGCCAAATTGCAGGCCGATGTGGAGAAGGCACAAGAGGGCAGGAACACCATCCTCTCGTGGTTCGGCAAGGGCGACCTTGCCAAAGCAA
>ERZ773190.2283-NODE-2283-length-15509-cov-3.925586_pt1 | contig 15509 bp, 14 predicted proteins | sample MGYA00511111_ERZ773190 | MGnify/ENA primary metagenome ERZ773190 (study PRJEB29015, sample SAMEA2737777) | human gut metagenome | biome: human gut; feature: human-associated habitat; material: faeces | place: China | collected 2012 ... | reverse complement strand
GCTTTCGTCCAAAGCGAAGACGGATGGGGCCATCCGCCAGGTCCTCATTGAGGCAGACCTGGTGGACTGCATCGTGGCCATGCCTCCGCAGCTCTTTTATACGACGCAGATTCCCGTCTCGATCTGGTTCTTCAACAAGGCCAAGACGCAGCCGGGCCATACGCTCTTCATCGACGCGCGCAACCTCGGGACGATGGTCACGCGCAAGTTGCGCGAGCTGACCGACTGCGAGTCGGAGGATCCGGCCCGTCGGGGCGACATCCAGCGCATCGCCGACACCTATTGGGCCTACGCCGAGGGGCGTCTGGAGGCGGAGCAAGGCTTCTGCGCCGTGGCGACGACCGGGGAGATTGCGGCGCAGGACTTTATTCTGACGCCGGGGCGGTATGTGGGTATCGCGGCGCAGACGGGGGATTCGGAACCCTTCGCGGCGAAGATGGAGCGGCTGACGGGTGAGCTTTCGGCCCTTTTCGCGCAGTCGCACGATCTGGAGGCAGAGATCCGCCGGCAGTTGGAAAATATCGGGTATAAAATGGAATAAATAATTATGACTAATACAATAATGACTCAATACAACTGGAGTGAATGGCGGGCATTCCCGCATCCATCCAAAGGAGAATATCTCTATGCACCTATCGGATATGGTGTTTATCATCTGCGCCGAAAAGACACAAAAGAACTTGTATTATTTGGAAAAGGAAAACATACCGCATATCGAATGAGTTCCTTGTTGCCGCCACCTTGGGGTTGTGGAACACGCAACAATTTCGCAAAACGAGCATATGTCCTCAAAAACATAGACAATATAGAATACCAAACAGTTGCATTCACAGACGAAGCCAGCATGGATCAATGTGAACAAGAATTAAAAGATTCGCATCAATACATTTTTAATTCGTAACAGATGGGCGAGTGGAAAACATACCGGCTGGGGGAGATCTGCGATGTTCGAGATGGGACACATGATTCTCCCAAACAAAGTTTAACAGGGAAACCATTAGTAACGTCTAAAAACATCAAAGGTGGGATAATTAATCTATCATCAACTTATTTAATTTCTAACGAAGACTATCAGTCTATAAATAAAAGAAGTTGCGTACATCAATGGGATATATTATTTTCTATGATAGGCACTGTTGGTGAATTGGCTATTGTCAAAAATGAACCACAGTTTGCTATCAAGAATATTGGTCTTTTCAAAATGAATGGAGACCAATTATTATCTTATTGGATATATTACTATCTACATTCTGATAATGCACAAGAAAACATACTCAAAAATATAAAAGGTTCTACTCAACAGTATATTGCATTAAAAGATTTACGACTGTTACCAATAGGACTACCTCCGATTGAAATTAAACAACGGATTGTTGAGATATTGAAATCCCTCGATGATAAAATCGAATTGAATCGGCGGATCAATGCGAATTTGGAGGCGCAGGCACAGGCCCTCTTCCGGTCGTGGTTTGTGGATTTCGAACCCTTCCGCGACGGCCCCTTTGTCGATTCCGAATTAGGCAAAATCCCTCAAGGCTGGAAAGTAGGAACAATAAATGAAATTATACAGATTTTATCGGGATACGCTTTCAAATCGGATACGTTTACAGAAGCAGGACCATATCGACTGATTACCATAAAAAACGTACAGGACGGCAGTCTTAATATTGACGGGGCTGCATATCTATCTGATATACCAGATAAAATGCCTCAACATTGCCATTTGGCTATTGGAGATATTCTATTATCACTTACGGGAAATGTTGGCCGCGTTTGTATAGTAGACCGAGATGGTTTATTATTAAATCAGCGCGTAGCAAAACTACAACCAAAGGATAAGCAAAATACTTTTTTCACCTACGCGCTATTCAGACAAGATAGTTTTAAACAATATCTAATACAAATTGCCAAAGGTACCGCCCAACTAAATTTAAGTCCAGTTGAAACAAGCGACACTAAAATTGTCTTGCCTAATCAAGACGTATTATTACAATTTGGGGAAATAGGACAACCTCTATTTGATAATATTGTCTCAAACTGTAAGGAAATCATCACCCTTTCCGCCCTGCGCGACACCCTGCTACCCAAATTGATGGCCGGAGAAATAAAAATTTAACCCTTAATTTAAAAAGACCATGAAAGATATTTTTATCAAAAAGCTAAAGGAAAAAGGAATTTTTGTTACTGAAGAATCCAGAATTAACAATTGCGGCGATCAATTAAAATTATCCAATTTTGCTATTTTGAATATTTATGATTCTGGCAAATGGAATGTTCAAGGGAAAAATGCGCCGCTAACAAAAGCTATTTTAGAAGAAGCCCAAATAGCCCCTGCTTCAAATAATAAAGTTTTTGTAGTTTATGGACATGATTTGATCGCACGAACTCAGTTAGAGGCCATGCTTCGAAGATGGAATCTTGAGCCATTAATTCTTGATCAATTACCGTCAGCTGGAAGTACAATCATAGAAAAGTTAGAAGAATATACACAACAAGTTAATTTTGGAATCGTTTTGGCCACTCCTGACGATATGGGATTCTCAAAAGAAGAAGGCACAGATAAAGCCAAAAGTCGGGTTAGACAGAATGTTGTATTGGAACTCGGAATGTTATTAGCGGCGATTGGCCGTGAAAAAGTTGCTATTCTACTAAAAGAAGAAGAAAATTTCGAACGACCTTCTGACATTAACGGATTGATCTATATTCCTTTTAAAAATAATGTCGAAGATGCTAAAGTTTCTTTAGCAAAAGAAATGAAAGGACACAGTTATAACATTGATATAGCTAATCTATAAACATCCATGCCCTTCACCGAAGCCAATTTCGAAAACGCCATCCTCGAAATATTCCGAGACCTGCTCGGTTACGAGTACCTCTACGGCCCCGATACCGTGAGGGACTTCACCGAGCCCCTCTGTCTGGAGATGCTCGACGAGGCGCTCGTCCGCCTAAACCCCTCGCTCCCCCGCGCCGCCATCGACGAGGCCATCGCCCGCATCCGGACCATCGAAAACGGCTCGCTCGCCCGCAAAAACGCCCGGTTCACCGACATGCTCCAGAACGGCGTGGCGGTCAACTACTTCGACGGAAGCGAACAGCGTGCCGGGCTGGTGCGCCTGGTGGATTACGACCTCCCGATGCGCAACCGGTTCACGGTCGCGAACCAGTGGACGGTCGAGGAGCGTTCGGTGCGAAGGGCCGACATCGTCGTCTTCGTCAACGGGTTGCCGCTGGTGGTCGTCGAGCTGAAATCCCCCTCGCGCGAGGCAACCGACGTCTCGGAGGCCTACGCCCAGCTGCGAAACTACATGCAGGAGATCCCCTCGCTGTTCGTCTACAACGCTTTCTGCGTGATGAGCGACCTGGCCACGACCAAGGCCGGGACCATCACGGCGGGCGAGGACCGATTCATGGAGTGGAAGACCGTGGACGGTTCGAACGAGGACACGCGCTACGCCAATTTCGACGTCCTCTTCCGCGGGATGTTCGAGAAGAGCCGCTTCATCGAGCTGCTCGGCGGTTTCATCTGCTGCTCGGAGAAGGACGGGCAAGACATCAAGATATTGAGCGCCTACCACCAGTTCTACGCTGTGCGCAAGGCCGTCGATTCGACGCTCCGCGCCGCCGAAACGGACGGCCGCGGCGGGGTATTCTGGCACACGCAGGGAAGCGGCAAGTCGCTGTCGATGGTCTTCTTCGCCAAGCGGTTGCAGCGGGCAATGGCCTCGCCGACGATTGTCGTGCTGACCGACCGCAACGACCTCGACGGGCAGCTATACGGCCAATTTGCGCAGTGCAGCGATTTTCTGCGGCAGGTGCCCGTGCAGGCGTCGAGCCGCGCCCATCTGCGCGAGCTGCTGGCCGGGCGCGAGGCAAACGGCATCTTCTTCTCGACGATGCAGAAGTTCGAGGAGGGTGACGGGCCGCTGTCGGAGCGCCGCAACATCGTGGTGATGGTCGACGAGGCGCACCGCAGCCAGTACGGGCTGGAGGAGCACATCGACCCGCGCACGGGGCGTGTGCGCACGGGAGCGGCGCGGCTGGGGCGCAACGCCCTGCCGAATGCCACCTACATCGGCTTCACGGGGACACCGATTGCGCAGAAGGACCGCTCGACGCGCGAGGTCTTCGGCGACTACATCGACGTCTACGACATGACGCAGGCCGTGGAGGACGGCGCCACGCGTCCGGTCTTCTACGAGAGCCGCGTCGTCAACCTCCACCTCGACGAGGCGACGCTGCGCCGCATTGATGCCGAGTACGATGCGATGGCCGAGGAGGCCGAGGAGTACGCCATCGAGAAGAGCAAGCGCGAGTTGGGGCGCATCGACTCGATTCTGGGGGCCGATGCGACGGTGGCGTCGCTGTGCGAGGACATCGTGAAGCACTACGAGGAGTTCCGCCAGTGGGAACAGACCGGAAAGGCGATGATTGTGGCCTACTCGCGGCCGATTGCGATGAAGATTTACCATCGGATATTGGAGATGCGTCCGACGTGGAGCGAGAAGCTGGCCGTGGTGATGACTTCGAGCAACAAGGATCCCGAGGAGTGGCGGGCCGTGATCGGCAACGACGCCCACAAGAAGGAGTTGGAGCGGCGGTTCAAGGACAACGCCGGGCCGCTGAAGATTGTCATCGTGGTGGACATGTGGCTGACGGGGTTCGATGTTCCCTCGCTGGCGACGATGTATGTCTACAAGCCGATGGCAGGACACAACCTCATGCAGGCCATTGCGCGCGTGAACCGCGTCTTCGGCGACAAGCAGGGCGGATTGGTGGTCGATTACGTCGGCATCGCCTCGGCCCTGAAGCAGGCGATGAACGACTACACGCTGCGCGACCGCCGCAACTACGGCGACCCCGACATCGCCAAGACGGCCTATCCGGAGTTTCGGAAGAAGCTGGAGGTGTGCCGCGACCTGCTGCACGGTTACGACTACGCGGGATTCCGGGGCGATTCGGACCTCGAACGTGCCCGGGCCATCAGCGGCGGCGCCGACTTTCTGCAGGCTCCGGAGCGGGCGAAGGTCAAGGAGGATTACATTCGCGAGGCGCTGCTGCTGCGGCAGGCGCTGTCGCTATGTCAGAGTATGCCCGACCGCGAAGAGCGGCTCGAAGCGGCCTATTTCGAGGCCGTGCGCACCTTGTTGACGCGCGTCGAGGGTAAGGGCAAGATCTCGTTCCGCGAAATCAACGAACGCATCAACGAGCTGCTCCGGCAGAGCATTCAGAGCGAAGGGGTCATCAACCTCTTTTCGGACGTGCAGGAGGAGTTTTCGCTCTTCGACCCGAAGTTCCTCGAGGAGATCGGCCGCATGAAGGAGAAGAATCTGGCCGTGGAGCTGTTGCGCAAGTTGATTGCCGAGCAGGTGCAGCTCTACCGTCGGACCAACACGGTGCGGGCCGCGAAGTTCTCGGAGATCCTCGCCCAGGCGATGAGCAACTACCTGAAGGGGATGCTGACCAACGAGGAGGTAATCGAGGAGCTGTTGAAGACAGCCCGCGAGATTATCGACGGCGAGAAGGCGGGCCAGGCGCTGCACCTCACGACCGAAGAGCTGGCCTTCTACGATGCGCTGACCAAACCCGAGGCCGTGCGGGACTGCTACACGAACGACCAGCTACTGGCCATCACACACGAGCTGACCGATGCGCTGCGCAAAAACAAGACAATCGACTGGAATCTGAAGGAGAGCGCCCGGGCCGGCATGCGTCGGCTGGTCAAACGACTGCTCAAGAAGTACAAATATCCGCCCGAGGGACAGGAGGACGCACTGAACACCATCATGGAGCAGTGCGAAATGTGGTCGGAAAACAGTTGAGCCAAACGGCAAACCGGCCCTCTGCCGTACAAATGCCGTACAAATTCAAACGGAAACCGCGTCGTAGACATCTACAACGCGGTTTCTGTGAGGTCTGAAGCGGATTCGAACCGCTGTACAAGGTTTTGCAGACCTTTGCCTAGCCACTCGGCCATCAGACCAAATCGCCGATCTCTCATCCTTCGGAACATCCCGGATCGCGAATATCTCGAAACTCCGGACACTCCTGCCAACCCTCCTTGCAGGCAACTCCGAACGATAAGATCGGTTTTGAGATTGCAAATATACAAACATTTCTCATTTTTACAAAACTTATCGGGGAACTTTCGGTTTTCACTGAAAAATCCCTACCTTTACGTTGAATTTCATCCTTCGTTTTCATGCCTCGACAAAGCCCGAATACGTTCGGCTCTGCGCCCGGCTTAACGAAAACGTTACAAAAATTGCACGATGGCCATCGATGATATTGCGCTCACGCTGGTTCCGGGATTGGGAGTCAAGGGGGTCGTTCACCTGTTGGAGGTTTTCGGTACGGCGCAGGCGATCTTCGCCGCATCGGCCGATGAACTGGCCGGACGGGCGGAGTTGCGTCCCGACGTCGCGCGCAGCATCGCAGCCCGTAAAAGCCATCCGGAGGCCGAACGCGAACTGCGCCATTGCCGCCGGCACGGAATTACGCCCCTCGCGTCGACCGACGACGCCTATCCCGCGCTGCTGCGCGAAATTCCGGACTACCCCCATGTCTTATATATAAAGGGTAATGCCGAAGTCCTGTCGCAGCGCTGTCTCTCCATGGTCGGTACGCGCCGCATCTCGACCTACGGCCAGCGGCTTTGCGACGAGCTGGTGCGGGGGCTGACACGCATCCCGCAGGTCGTAGTGGTCAGCGGCCTGGCCTTCGGGGTGGACGTGGCCTGCCATCGTGCGGCGTTGGCGGCAGGAATCCCGACCGTGGGCGTACTGGCAAACCCGCTGCCCGATGTGACACCGGCGCAGCACACCTCCGTAGCGCTCGACATGATCGAACGGGGCGGGGCGCTGATTTCGGAACTCCACTCGCAGAGCAAACAGCGGGGAACGTTCTACCTCGCACGCAACCGTATTATCGCCGGATTGAGTGCCGGCACGGTAGTCATCGAATCGCCCGCCTCGGGCGGATCGCTCGCCACGGCGCACTACGCCGACGGATACGACCGCACGGTCATGGCGCCTCCGGGACGAACGACCGATGCCAACTCGTTCGGCACCAACTCACTGATCCGCAACCGCAAGGCGCTTCTGATCCGCTCGGCGGACGACATCGCCGAAGAGTTGCAATGGGAGTTCGCGCTCTCCCGAGACGAAAAGACCGCTCCCGCACCCACGCCCGAACTGACGGCCGAGGAGCGGGAGGTGCTGTCGCTGCTGGGCGACGAACCCCGCACGCTGGCCGAACTGATCGCCGCGAGCGGCCGCGACTACGCCGCGCTGAGCGTCCTGCTCATGGGGCTCGAACTCTCGCAGGCGGTCCGGCAGCTGCCCGGCAACCGTTACGAACGTTTTCGATAAGCCGAGAGCAGAGCCGAACTTGTTCGGGCTTTGCCGAGGCGAGAAAACGAAGAAGGAAATTCAACGTTTTCGATAAGCCGAGTGCAGAGCCGACTTGTTCGGGCTTTGCCGAGGCGAGAAAACGAAGAAAGAAATTCAACGAATCCGATAAACCGCGCACGATGAAACTGATCGATACCCACTCGCACCTCTACGAACCGGAGTTCGACGACGACCGTGAAGCGGCTGTCGCACGGGCCCGCGAGGCCGGCGTCGCGGCGCTGCTGCTGCCCGCCATCGACACCGCGAGCGACCGCCGGCTCTTCGACCTCTGCCGCAGCCACCCCGAATACTGCTTCCCGATGATCGGGCTGCACCCCACGTCGGTCAACGACAACCCCGCCTGGCGCGAGGAGCTGGCCCGCGTGGAGCGTTACCTGCTCGACCCGCCCGCAGGCATCCGCTTCTGCGCGATCGGCGAAATCGGGCTGGACTACTATTGGAGCGACGCCTTCGTCGCCCAGCAGACCGAGGCCTTCGTCGCCCAGCTGCGGCTGGCCGCACGATTCGACCTGCCCGTAGCGATCCACACCCGCGCGGCGTGGGACGACATGTGCCGGATCATCGAAGCCGAGACGGAGCGCGCCCGCGCCGACGGCCGTCGGCTGCGGGGCGTCTTCCACGCCTTCTCGGAGGGTGCCGCCGCCTTCGAACGGCTGTGCGGCTGCGGCGATTTCCGCTTCGGCATCGGCGGTACGGTCACGTTCAAAAAGAGCGGCGTGGCCGAGATCGTCCGCACGATGCCGCTCGATAGGATCGTACTCGAAACCGACTGCCCCTACCTGACGCCCGCACCCTACCGCGGGCAACGCAACGAATCGGCCTACGTGCGGCTGGTCTGCGACAAGATCGCCGAGCTCAAAGGCATCGCCGCCGAAACGGTCGCCGCCGCGACGACGGCCAACGCCGAAGCGCTGTTCGGCATCCGTTACACGGAAAAGAATACAGAACGACGATGAAAAAGATAAAAATCACGGTCGTCCGCAAGGTTTGCCACCGCGACCTGATCGAACGCTACGAAAATCCGATCGACCATGCATGCGACATGCGCGAGGGACAGGTCTTCGTCGCCGATGGCTGGCAGCGCCCCGACGGGCTCTGCGAAAGCGCGTGGCAGACGATCTCGCCCTTCGTCATGACTCTGGCGCACGGAGGGACGGACCTCTACGACGGCTGGATGAAGAATCCCGCCTCGGCGATGATCTCGTGCAACGACGGTTTCCGGTCCGTGAGCTTCCTGATAGAAACCTTAGATTAGCAAAGGAAAACGATATGCTCTCCTCCATCCTCATCATCTATACCGGCGGAACGATCGGCATGAAGACCGATCCCGCCACGGGTGTGCTCGTGCCGTTCGACTTCCGCGGCATCTACGACGAATTTCCTGCGATCCGTTCGTTGCAGGTACGCATCGACGTGCAGTCGCTCACGCCGGTCATCGACTCGTCGAACGTCACTCCGGCGCTGTGGCTCCATCTGGCGGAGCTCATCCGCGACAACTACGCGCGCTACGACGGATTCGTCGTCCTGCACGGCACCGATACGATGTCCTACACCGCTTCGGCGCTGAGTTTCCTGTTGGAGAACCTCGCCAAGCCGGTCGTCTTCACCGGCAGCCAGATCCCGATCGGCGTACTGCGCACCGACGGACGCGAGAACCTTATCACGGCGATCGAAATCGCCGCTGCGCACGACGCGGAGGGGCCGCTCGTGCCCGAGGTGTCGCTCTACTTCCAGAACCGGCTGTTCCGCGCCAACCGCACCGTCAAGCAGAGCGCCGAGGAGTTCGCCGCATTCCGCTCCTACAACTATCCGGCGCTGGCCGAAGTGGGCGTCAATATCACCTTCCACCGCGACTACATCCACCGCCCGGCACACGCCGACGCCGAACTCCGGGTCGCCGCAGCATTGGACGACCGCGTGCTGGTCATCCGCCTTTTTCCCGGTCTGCGCGAACAGGTGCTCCGCGCCATGCTCTCGATCGAAGGGCTGCGGGCCGTAGTGCTGGAAACCTACGGCGCCGGCAACGCCCCCACGGCACCGGAATTCATCCGCGCCGTGCGCGAAGCCGTCGCACGGGGCCTGCTCGTCATGAACGTGACGCAGTGCAGCGGCGGCAGGGTCGCCATGGAGCTCTACGAAACCGGCCGGCAGTTGCAGGAGGCCGGCGTCATCTGCGGCCACGACATCACCACCGAAGCGGCCGTCGCCAAACTGATGTACGTGCTGGGGCAAAATCTCCCCGCAGAACGGACGCAGCGACTTCTGCGACACGCTTTGCGCGGAGAATTTACCGATGCCGGCATTGCATAAACCGAATTTTTTTTCTATATTTCGCACAGTTTAGCTGCCAAAATGAAAGACTCACCGGTTGCAGACCAGACGAAACGCAAGACAAAATATTGATTCTCAGATTTTTGTCAGGCAGAGTCGTCATGTAACGGGAAACTTGCCTGAAACCGGTGGAACGAAGCATTTCGGGCGAAAACGGACGGAAAATGAAAAATAACCGAAAAAAATTGACGGAATAAGACCCAAAACCGAACTTAAAACAACAGCAAGCAATAGCAAAAAACACTAAACAAATTTTATTAATTAATTAATCGTATGAAAAAACTTTTTTTGATTCTGTCAGTGGCCATGTTCTCGCTTGGCACTGTTGATGCCTTCGCTCAGGACAACGCAAACGAAGGAGCCGCAACCGAGCAGGCAGCTGCAACCGAGCAGGCAGCCGTTGCCGAAACGACGACCGTCGCCGATGTCGACGCCGAAGCCACGATCGCAGGCGAGTCGATGCACCACGTGATGATGCAGAAGTTCCTCGAAGGCGGTTGGGCCTGGATGCTCCCGATCCTGATCTTCCTGATCATCGGTCTGGCTGTCGCCATCGAGCGTATTCTCTACCTGTCGCTCTCGACGATCAACTCGAAGAAATTCATCGCACAGATCGAAGAGGCGCTCAAAAACGGCGGCATCGACGCTGCCATGGAGGTTGCGCGCAACACCCGCGGCCCGATCGCTTCGATCTACTATCAGGGTCTTCTGCGTTACAACCAGGGCCTCGACGCCGTCGAGAAGTCGATCGTATCCTACGGTTCGGTTCAGACGGGCCAGATGGAGTCGGGCCTGACGTGGATCGGTCTGTTCATCGCACTGTCGCCGATGTTGGGATTCATGGGTACCGTCGTCGGCATGATCGACGCATTCGACGCCATCCAGGCTGCGGGCGACATCTCCCCGACGCTGGTTGCCGGCGGTATCAAGGTCGCCCTGTTGACGACCCTCATGGGTCTGATCGCTGCGGTTATTCTTCAGCTGTTCTACAACTATATCGTTTCGAAGATCGATTCGCTCGTAAACGAAATGGAAGATACGTCGATCACGCTGACCGACATCCTGACGGCTTACAACAAGAAATAATCCAGCGTAAAAAGAACATTATATCAATTATGAAGAAGATTTTAAATATCATATTGGGTGTTCTGCTGGCCGTGATGGCGGTTCTCGGAATCTACGCAATAGCCACAGGGGGTTCGGAGGCTTCGATCAGCCTGAACCTGATCTGGTGTTACGTCCTGCTGGCTCTGGCGATTGCTTCCGCTATCTTCTGCGCCATCTTCGGTATGATTCAGAACCCCGCGGGAGTCAAGGGGACGCTCCTTTCGTTCGCCTTGATCGTCGTAGTGGTACTGGTATCCTATTTCATCGCTGCCAGCCACGACACCGTGATCCCGGATTTCGCCAGCGGCGGCGTCTTCCCTCGCACTCCGACGGTGATCGCCGACTGCGGTATCATCGTAACCTATGTCGCAATGATCGCGGCAGTCGTTGTCGCTCTCTATTCGGAGGTTGCGAAATTATTCAAATAAGAGAGGAGTAAACAATGGCAGGAGATAAAAGAAAAGTACAGGAGATCAATGCCGGTTCGATGGCCGACATCGCCTTCTTGCTGCTGATTTTCTTCCTTGTCGCCACTACCATGAACACGGATACGGGTCTGACGCGCGTCTTGCCGCCGATGCCCGATCCCAACCAGAAACAGGAGGATGTCAAGGTGAAGGAACGCAACCTTCTCTTGGTATTCGTTTCGAAAGGTAACAACATCATGGCGGGCGGCCAGCAAATGGACATCCACCAGCTGAAAGACAAGGCCAAGGAGTTTATCCTCAACCCGATGGAAGACGAAAACCTCCCCGAAAAAGAGGTGAAGGAGTTCGAACTTCCCGACGGCAGCAAGTGGAACTATCCCGTCAGCCTGGGCGTGATCTCCCTCCAGACGGACCGCGGCACCAGTTACGAAACCTACATCATGGTGCAGAACGAGTTGACACGCGCCTTCAACGAGGTGCGCAACGAGGTGGCCATGCGCAAGTTCGGAGTGAAATTCGAAGATCTGAACGAAGATCAGCGAAATATATTAACCAAGGCGGTTCCGCTGAAGATCTCGGAGGCCGAGCCGCGTAACGTGGGAGGAAAGAAGTAATGGCAGTAATGAAAAAGAAGGGCGGCAAAAGTCTGCCCCCGATCTCGACGGCATCGCTTCCGGACGTGATCTTCATGATCCTGTTCTTCTTCATGATTTCGACCACGATGCGCGATCAGGAGCTGTTGGTTCGCTACAAGCTTCCGACCGCGACCGAGGTGCAGAAATTGGAGAAGAAATCGCTCGTCAGCTTCATCCACATCGGCCAGCCTACGCCGATCATGCAGGCTAAATTCGGTACGGCGCCCCGTATCCAACTCAACGACTCGTATCGTACGGAGAAGGATATTCTGGACTTCATCGCCGCCGAACGCGACAAACTCAACGAGTCGGACCGAGCGCTGATGACCGTGTGTCTGAAAGCCGACGACCAGACGAAAATGGGTATCATCACCGACGTGAAGCAGGAACTTCGCCGGGCAAACGCCTTGAAGCTCTCTTACGCCGCTTCGAAGTCGATGGGATATTAAATTCCCGATCCTATACGAAAACGATCCGATGCAGCTGCATCGGATCGTTTTTTATATGCCGCGATCACATCCGCACCATCGTTCGGAAGAACTCGCGCGGTCCCGACCGGAGCGGCTCGAACCCCGTCGAGGATTGCTCCGCGACACGGAGCGGCCGTATGCCGGCGGAACGCCGTGCCCGACCGCACCCGAACTCGGACCGTGCGCACAGACCTGCCTTTCGGCGGTGGAACCCGTCCCTTCTCCCGCGACCGCAGCCGTCCCGCTCCGCCCCTCTTGCAGAAGCGGCCACGCAGCACAAGCGGGCGAAAACGATAGCGTCCGCATTCCCACGTCGATCGTCCGTCTGTCCGATTCCTCGAAATACGATAAAATAGGGTAGCCGCACATCCCCGGCCGACCCGATCAGAAAAGTTCCAGCTGTCCCGATTCGTGATTGAACGTCAGCCGGTGATAGGGCGTCACCCCGTAACGCCTCACGGCGAGACGGTGTTCGCGCGTAGGGTAGCCCTTGTTCTTCGCCCAGCCGTACTGAGGGAACTCTTCGGCCAACCGCCGCATATACTCGTCGCGGTGCGTCTTGGCCAGCACCGCCGCCGCCGCGATGTCGGCGTACTTGCCGTCGCCCTTGACGATGCACCGATAGGGAATATCGAGCGACGAACGGAAGCGGTTGCCGTCGATGGCGAGAAATTCGGGGCGTGTGCGCAGCTCCCCGACCGCCCGACACATCCCCTCGAACGAGGCGTTGAGGATGTTGATTTCGTCGATGCGTTCGGGCGGGACGGCAGCGACGGCCCACGCCACCGCCTCGCGTTCGATGATCGGCCGGAGCCGGTCGCGGTTGCGCTCGCTCATCTGCTTCGAATCGTTGAGCAGCGGATCGTGGAAATCGGGCGGCAGAATCACGGCCGCCGCGAAGACCGCACCGGCCAGACACCCCCGGCCCGCTTCGTCGCAGCCGGCTTCGATCCGTTCGTACTGATAACAGGTTTCCAACATCTTCCGATCGCCCCGCAGATGGATCCGAGGAGGAACAAAGTTACGAATTATTTACGACCATTCGTCATTTTTCGCTACTTTTGTCTGCGTATGAAATTCGGCGACATCATCCGGCAACCGCTTCCCGTAGCGACCTTCACGTTCCTCGTGATCGTGATCATCGCATTCGTGCGCGCATGGGTCACACAACGTTTCGCCGGCGAAATTCCGGCCGTCAGCGCCCCGCTGGGATACTATACCGCAGCGTTCCGCCTGTCATGGCCGCTGCTGTCGGCGGCAGCGAGCATCGTCATGCTCTTCGTGGCCGGATTCCTCATCGGCCGCAGCAGCGTCCGCGCCGAACTCTACGCGACCCGCTGCTTCCTGGCCATGCCGCTCTTCGGCGTCGTGAGCTGCGGCGTTCTGCTGAGCAGCGATTTCCTGACGCAAAGCCTCACGCTGCTGCTGCTGGCACTCGCATCGCGCAACTACTACAACAGTTTTCACCGCCACTACTGTTTCGACCGGATGTTTCGGGGATCGCTCTACGTGGGGCTGATCCCGCTGCTCTATGCGCCGGGCGCGGGGCTGCTGCTGCTCATCCCGCTCGTCGTCCTGCTTTTCCGGCGCACGCTGCGCGAAGCGGTCGTCGCGCTGTCAGGCGCGATCCTGCCGCTCTTTTTCGCCGGTTTCATCCATTGGGCGGCAGGCGGGAGATTCGACGGCCCCGTACGGCAGGTCGCAGCGGCGATAACGAGCGATTCGGGATACCGATTTTTCGACGGGAATACGCTCTTTTCGCTCATCGCATGGGGAGTGATTTTCTTTTTGCTGATCTGTTCTGCCGCCGGCGTCCTGCTGGATATCCGTACGCTGAAAACCAAACCGCGTAATATCCTTTTTTACAATTTATACGTCTTGTGCGTCGTGGCCGGCATCTATTTTGTACCGTATTCTTCACCGGTTACACTGACCCTTGCGGCACCGGCCGCGGCTACGCTCATCCCCGTCGTGCTGACCAAATTCAACAGTGCGGCCGCATCGATGTTCTATACGGTTCTTATTTTACTGAGCCTCGTTCTCGGCCTGATATAGAGACACGAAAAGTCTCAATAGTAGCAAATATGGATTTTTGTATCGTTTGGCGATACATTTGTACAATTACGCATTGTATAATACAATGTTTTATTATACATTTGTCTTGCAAGCATATGGAGAGCCTCTTTTAAGTAGTTGTAATTAAAATTAAATCTTATGGCAAATTACGAACGCCACAGCTCCGGTTTACCGATGATCGTGAAATTCGTCGAGCATTTCCACAACGGAGTCCAGTCGCACACGCTGTCGCGTTATGCGATCGGATATATCGTCCGCGGAGAGAAGCACATTTATAACGGAGACAAACGGCAGACTATCTCGAAAGGGGACGTATTCTTCCTCGGAATCGGCACGCACTACACCGAAGAGGTGCCCGACGAAAGCAATACCTTCGAACAGATTCTCTTCTACTACCAACCGGCGGATCTGCACAAGATCCTGATGTACCTCAACCTCACCTACGGGTTGAACATCTCCTACAACCACGCATGTCCCGAATGCCAGGGCGCCAACGCCGTTTCGACGCCGGCATGGCAACTGCTGAAAGGATTTTTCAGCAATACGGCCAACTACCTCCGCGGCGAAGGGTTCCTCCACGACGAAACGGCGGAAAACATCAAGATGACCGAACTGGTCTACCTGATCGTCTCGCACGACGAATGCTGTCTGCGCAGCAAGATCCTCGGCAACATCGACACGGCGAAGGAGAATTTCGAACAACTGATGTACGACCACATTTTCGACGATATTTCGATCGACGAACTGGCCGCGCTCTGCAACCGGTCGCTCACTTCGTTCAAGAAGGAGTTCAAACGGGTGTTCCTGATGCCGCCGCACCAGTGGTTCATCCGCCAGCGGCTCATGCACGCGCGCATGTTGCTGATCTCGACCTCGAAGTCCATTTCGCAGATCGGCAGCGAGTGCGCGTTTCCCAACACGTCGCATTTCATCAAGCTCTTCAAGAAGGAATACGGGATGACGCCGGCGACCTATCGCAGCCGGCACAATGCCGAATTGAAGCCTACTCCCGAAATCGCAGCGGCGAAAGCCTGAAACACACGAAATCGA
>ERZ773190.2277-NODE-2277-length-15556-cov-4.885169_pt1 | contig 15556 bp, 12 predicted proteins | sample MGYA00511111_ERZ773190 | MGnify/ENA primary metagenome ERZ773190 (study PRJEB29015, sample SAMEA2737777) | human gut metagenome | biome: human gut; feature: human-associated habitat; material: faeces | place: China | collected 2012 ... | reverse complement strand
GCATCCGCCATAAAAACGCATTCAACTCATATTCAACATATTGACACCTGAAAAAGAGATATGGCGCTCCCTTTGTATCTTTTATTCATATGAAATTATACATCATATCCAACCGACTGCCCGTGAAAGCCGTACACCGCGACGGCGCCTACCTCTTCACCCGCAGCGAAGGCGGTCTGGCGACCGGTCTCCATGCCCTGCACACCCGTTACGAAAAACATTGGATCGGCTGGCCGGGAGTCGACGTAGAGACCGACGAAGACCGGCGGAGCATCCGCGAAGAGCTGGCGAAAATGAACTTCCACCCCATTTTCCTCACGCCGGAACAGATCGCGAACTACTACGAAGGGTACAGCAACAGCACGATCTGGCCGTTGTGCCACTATTTCTTCGCGTTCACCCGCTACCGCAAGGATTTCTGGGAGGCCTACCGGAAAGTCAACGCGCTCTTCTGCGAAGAGATTCTCCGCCGGATCGAACCCGACGACATCGTCTGGGTGCAGGACTACCAGCTCATGCTGCTGCCCGGACTGCTGCGCGAACATCGTCCCGCGCTGCGCATCGGTTATTTCCACCACATCCCCTTCCCGTCGTACGAACTCTTCCGCATCCTGCCCGAACGGGCCGAGATCCTGCGGGGCGTGCTGGGAGCCGATCTGGTCGCATTCCACACCCACGACTACATGCGCCACTTCATCGGTACGGCGGAACGGGTGCTGCACATCGATTTCCGGCTCGACGAGACGCAGATCGGCAACCGCTGCGTCCGCGTCGACGCGCTGCCGATGGGCATCGACTACGCCGCCTTCCACGGCATCTCCTCGAACGCCGGAGCGCAACCGCTGATCGCGAAGACACGGGAACAGTTCGGCGACCGCAAGCTGATCCTCTCGGTCGACCGGCTGGATTACAGCAAGGGAATTCTCCATCGGCTCCGCGGCTTCGGTTCGTTTCTGGAACGCTATCCCGAATACCGGGGGCAGGCGACGCTGGCGATGGTGATCGTCCCCTCGCGCGACCGTGTCAACTCCTACGCCGACTTGAAGACGGAGATCGACAAGGAGATCGGGGCGATCAACGGACGCTACTCCACGATGGAGTGGACACCCGTCCGCTACTTCTACCACGGCTTTTCGTTCGAGGAACTGGCGGCGATGTATTACGTCGCCGACGTGGCGCTGGTCACCCCGCTCCGCGACGGGATGAACCTCGTGGCCAAGGAGTATGTAGCCGTCAAGAACGACAACCCCGGTGTATTGATCCTCAGCGAAATGGCCGGAGCCGCCGTCGAACTGGCGGACGCGCTGCCGATCAATCCCAACGACACGGAGCAGATCGCGGCGGCGATTCACCGTGCGCTGACGATGCCCGTCGAGGAACAGCTGCGGCGCATCGAACGGATGCAGGCCGTCGTATCGACGCAGACCGTGAACAAATGGGCAGCCGATTTCATGAAGGAGCTGGCCGACGTCTGCCGCCGCAACGAAGCGGTACGCCGCAAACGGCTGACGTCCGAAACCGTCGCGGCCGAGATCGTCGGGCCATACCGTCGTGCGAAACGACGGCTGCTGCTGTTCGATTACGACGGTACGCTCGCTCCGATCCGTTCCCGTCCCGAAGAGGCCGTACCCTCGCACCGGCTCTGCGAACTGCTCCGTACGCTGGGAACGGATGCCGCGAACCGCGTGGTCATTTGCAGCGGCCGCGACTCCGGCACGCTCGAAAAGTGGTTCGGCGGACTGCCCGTATCGCTCGCTGCCGAGCACGGTGCCTTCTACAAGGATCGCGGCGCATGGCGTTGCAACATCCGCCCCGCCTCGTGGGATCCGAAGCTGTCGGCGTTGCTCGAACACTTCGCACGGAAGACGCCCCGCTCGCGCATCGAACGCAAACAGACGGCGCTGGCATGGCATTACCGCGAAGCCGACAGCTGGCTGGGACAGTTGCGCGCACAGCAATTGGTCAACGCGCTCATGCCGCTGTGCGCACGCCTGAACCTGCACATTCTGCAAGGGGACAAGGTCGTGGAGATCAAGTCGCCCCGCTTCACGAAAGGCTCCGAAACACTCCGCCTGCTGCGGCAAGAACGCTACGATTTCATCCTTGCGCTCGGCGACGACACCACCGACGACGACATGTTCGCGGCCCTGCCGCCCCGAGCCCTCTCGATCAAGATCGGCAATGCTTCGGAGCATGCCCGCTACAATATGCCCGAACAGAGCGAGGTCGTTCCTCTGCTGGAACTCCTCGCCCGGGACCGCGGCAGTTTCGACCCGGCCGGCGTGAAACACGCGATCCGCACGACATGGAACAATCTGAAAAAACTGGTGGCCGGCCGCCGAACCGAGGAATATGGACAATAATCTGAATTACGGCGTCGTCGGCAACTGCCGTACGGCGGCACTCGTCTCCGCACGCGGAACCATCGAATGGATGTGCCTGCCCGACTTCGACTCGCCATCGGTGTTCGCATCGCTGCTCGACCGTCGGAAAGGGGGATGCTTCGGATTCGACGTCGCGGAGGAATACCGCATTTCGCAGGCCTACATCCCCCACACGAACATCCTCGCCACGACCTTCTCGGCCGCCGAGGGCGAGTTCGTCATACTCGATTTCATGCCCTGCTACCGTTCGCGCAGGGACGAACACTACATGCCTCCCGAACTCTACCGCTACGTCCGGTGGGTCAGGGGAAGGCCGCGCCTGCGGGTACATTACGCCCCTGCGCCCGACTATGCCCGCGGCCGCACGGAGCAGACCGTCACGCCCGAATTCATCGAAAGCCACAGCCTCTCCGACCCGAAGAACCGGCTCTATCTCTATGCCTCGCTGCCGCTCGGAAAGATCGCACGGCGGGAGGAGATCGTCCTCGAACGCGACGAATTCTTCCTGCTGTCGCACAACGAAAAAGTGATTCCGGTGGACATCGAACGCGAAAAACTCGAATACTGCCGCACGCTGGTCTACTGGCTCAACTGGACGAACCGCACGAAAAGATTCACCTATTACAACGACGTGATCGAACGGAGCCTGCTGACACTGAAACTCATGTCCTACTACAACGGCGCCGTGCTGGCGGCCCTCACGACCAGTCTGCCCGAAAGCGCCGGCGACGTCCGCAACTGGGATTACCGCTTCTGCTGGCTCCGAGACGCTTCGATGTCCATCGAGACGCTCTTCCGCATCGGACACCCCGGAGCGGCCGCCCGGTTCATGCGCTTCATCCAGTCGACGTTCGTCAACACGCACGAGCCCTACCAAATCATGTACGGCATCCGCGGCGAGCGGACATTGACCGAGACTACACTGGATCATCTGTCGGGTTACAAGAACTCCAAACCCGTGCGCATCGGCAACGATGCCTACCACCAGCGGCAGAACGACTCGTTCGGATACCTGATGGATCTGATCTACCAATACTACCGCCTGATGCCGGGTTCGCTCGACGAAATCGAGGACATGTGGGAGATGGTCAAGAACATTCTCTCGACCGTGACGGAAGAGTGGCGCAAACCGGATAAGGGAATCTGGGAGATCCGCGGCCGGAGCCGCCAGTTCGTCTCTTCGAAAGTGATGTGCTGGGTGGCGTTGGACCGGGGCGCGAAGGTCGCCGACCTGCTCGGCAAAAACGAGTACGGCCGCCGCTGGCGGCGGGAGGCCGACGACATCCGCGACGACGTGATGAAAAACGGATGGAAGGAGGAAATCGGAAGTTTCTCGCAAGCCTACGACAACCTGGCGCTGGACTCGTCGCTGCTGCTCATGGAACCCTACGGTTTCATCGAGGCGACGGACCCGCGTTACAGCCGAACGGTAAGGGCGGTCAAGGAGGCGCTGCTGCACGACGGCCTGATGTATCGCTACAACAGCGAGGACGATTTCGGTATGCCCGCATCGGCCTTCACGATCTGCACGTTCTGGCTCATACGCGCGCTCTTCGTCATCGGAGAGCGGGAGGAGGCCCGACGGTTGTTCGACGGAGTCCTGCGCTGCGCCAACCACGTGGGGTTGTTCAGCGAAGATATCGATTTCGATACGAAAGAACTGCTCGGAAATTTTCCGCAGGTCTATTCGCATCTGGCACTGGTCAATACCGCCGTGCTCTTCGCGGAAGAGGACAGAAGCCTGACCTTCGTCCGCCCCTGAGAACCGGCGGCTCGGCCTCGTCCCCACCCGCCTCGATACGAAAAGAGACCCCGCTCTACGGCGAGGTCTCTTTCGCATTTCCGGCGAGCGGAACGACCGGCAGGCTCTCCTCCTCCTGTTCGGGCGGACGCCAGCCCAGCGAATACATCCACTCGATCACGTCGGGCTGCACCACGTCGTTGCGGTCGCTCCAGCGGCGGCTCTCGATCAACCGGCGTTTGAAGGCGTCGATGCGCGCCGCGATCGGGAACTGCGGGCGTGACTGGCTGCTCTTGGCCGCACGGATCGAAGGCCGGATCGTGCGGTCGAAGACATCGCGCTGCGTGGGCCGGCGCTTGGCCTCCCATTTGAAATCCTTCAAGAAGAGATCCACGTCGGGCGGAATCTTGTCCATCGGATAGATCGTATAGACGGGATTGTTGCGATAGGTGATCTTCACCACCTGCTTCTCCTCGATGAAGAAGGTCAGATCGCCGCTTTCGAGCACCAGCAGCCCGATGATGTCGGGCGAATCGTCCTCCTGCATGAAATAGATCGTCTGGGCGTTGCCCTTCACGTCGTTGCGGTAGATCTGGTTGTTGCGGAACAGGGCGGTCATCGTCTTGCCCGCCACCTGGTTGTAGTGCATCGTATCCAACTCGGAGACCATCAGCCGCCCGACGAACTCCGCCCGAACGATCTGGCTGTTGGCCGTAAAGATGTCCATCACGTCCGAAGTGATCTGGCTGTTCTGGTTCCACAGCACGGGATCGATGTAGAGATGAATGGTCGAGTCACGCGAAACGGCCACCAGCGAATCGCATACCGACTGGAAGTCGGAGCGGTAGATACGCACGTTGCGGAATCCTTTGACCAACCGGTAGATCGTATCGCGCGCCAGCGAATCGAGCGAATCGGCAGGCGTCAGCCCCAGCGAGTCGAGCGACAGCGAATCCGCCGCCAGAGAATCCCTGCGCAGGCTGTCCGCCGCCAGCGAGTCCGCTCCCTCCGTATGCCGGTCGAGCGAATCGAGTTTCGTGCTGTCGACCGGTTCGGGCAGTCCCAGCTTGGCACGCCGCCGCGCCGCCTTTTCGGCCCGTTTGGCCGCCAATCGGGCATTGCGCAACGAATCCTTCGCGCGCTGTGCGTCGAGTTTCGCGCGCGTCTTGGCCAGACGGCGCGCCGCGATCGTATCGAGTTTGGCCTGCCGTTCAGCATCGCGCTTCGCTTTCAGTTCGGCCTTCTCGCGTGCGGCCGCCTCGCGCAGCAACTGTTTGCGCTGCTCCTTGGTCATTACCACCGTATCCTGCTGCAACGAATCCCGAAGGAGCGAGTCGACATGCAGCGAATCCGCCGCCAGAGAATCCCTGCGCAGGCTGTCCGCCCGTCGCGGCGCCAGAGAATCGGTGCGCTCCGTTCCGTTCCGTTTCGCGTCGCCCCGCCCCTCGGACAACGATCCCCGGCGGGCCGCGACGATCGGCGCCTCGGGCCGCACACCCTGCACCGAATCCCCAGCGGCGGGCGCCAGCGAATCGACACGCAATGAATCGGTACGCAACGAGTCGGCGTGCAACGAGTCGGCCGCACGGGCTGCGGCGCGCAACGAATCGGCGCGCTGCCTGGCCGGATCGATCGTATAGAGGAACATCGAGTCGGCCGCCATGAAGAGCGAATCGCCCTGCGACGTATCGTAGCTCACCACCGCAGGGCGGCGCGTGAGAAAGGCGTTGCCCGGCTCCTTCCAATACTCGCCGAAATCGCCGAACGCGAGCACCTTGTGCTCCGTGTCGTCGATCTGGATATTGCCGCGCAGTACGGCACCCGGCCGGAGCTTTGTGTCTACGCCGGGGTGCCCGCCGCCATGTTTCTGGCCAACGCTGACCCGGAGGCAGACCTTGCCGTTATGCGCGCCGCGCGGGAAAACCTGCGCAGGATCGCGCCGAAGGAGCTGGTGCTGATCTCCTCCATCGCCGTCTGGCCGGACAGCCGCGGCAAATATGAGGACGATACCCCCCTGCCTGACGGACTGCCTGCCTACGGCAAAAACCGCCTGCAGCTGGAAAACTGGGTGCGCGAGGATTTCCCCGAGGCTCTCATCGTCCGCCTGCCGGCGCTCTACGGCGCGGGGCTGAAGAAAAACTTCCTCTTTGACCTGCACACCATCACACCGGCCATGCTGCGCCCGGAGAAATATGCCGAGCTGGCCGCGAAATCCGACCTTGTCAAGGCGGCGTACACGCTGGCGGACAACGGCTTTTACAAGCTGAACGGCACGGCCGACCGCGCCGCGCTCAAGCAGTTCTTTGCGCACAACGACTTTAACGCGCTGGCGTTCACCGATTCCCGCAGCCGCTACCAGTTCTACGATCTGGGGCGGCTCTGGTCTGACATCGGCAAGGCCCGCGCCGCAGGTATAAAAATGCTGCACCTCTGCACGCCGCCGGTTTCGGCTGCCGAGGTCTACACTGCCGTCACCGGGCAAGCCGACTGGCGCAATGAGCTGGCCAAGCCGCCGTTTGACTACGACCTGCGCAGCCGTTATGCGCAGCTGCTGGGCGGCAGCGGGGCGTATCTCTGCACTAAACAAGAGGAACTGGACGATATTACGCGCTTTCTGCGCGACTGGAGGGATTGACCCATGCCGAACTATCAGCTTTCCATCTCCAACATTGCATGGCATAAGGAGGATGACGAGGCAGTCTACACAGCCATGCAGCAGGCAGGCTTTACCGGTCTGGAGCTGGCCCCGACCCGCATTTTCTCCGAAACGCCGTATGAAAACCTGACGAGTGCGCTCTTGTTCGGCGGTTATCTCAAGAACCGCTGGGGCTTCTCGGTGCCCAGCCTGCAAAGCATCTGGTACGGGCAGCAGGGCAATATCTTCAACGCCGCCGACACCGAGCCGCTGCTTGACTACACGGCGCAGGCGTTCCAGTTTGCCCACAGCCTGAACTGCCCCTCGCTGGTGTTCGGCTGCCCCAAAAACCGTATGCGCCCGCTGGGCGGCAGCGATGCCACGGCCGAGGCCTTTTTTATGCAGGCCGGCAACCTTGCGGCGCGGTATGGGGTGCATCTGGCGCTGGAGGCCAACCCCCCGATGTATACAAACTACCTGAACAACACGGCAGATGCCTTTGCGCTGGTCAAGCGGCTTGACAATCCCGGCCTGTCCGTAAACCTCGACCTGTCCACCGTGCTGGCGCAGGGCGAAAAGCTGCAGAGCTTTATTGACGACATGCAGTATGTCAGCCATGTACATATCAGTGAGCCGGGTCTGGCCCCCATCGAGCGCCGCCCCGAGCATAAGGAGCTGGCACTGCTGCTGGGTGCGGTGGGCTACAGCGGCTTTGTCTCGATCGAGATGGCCCGCACCGACCTTGACACGGTTCGCCGCACGATGGACTATATCGCGGAGGTGTTCGCATGATCGAATATGAGCGCAGGAATCTGAACGGCGTGCCGGATTTTACCGCCGCCGAGTTTGAGGGCCGCCGCAGTGATTACTGCCTGCTGATCCCCGTCATCAACGAGGGCGCCCGCATCCTGACCGAGCTGGGCCGCGCCCAGACAGCGGGCATCGACCGCGTGTGCGACATCGTTATCTGCGACGGCGGCTCGACCGACGGCAGCATGAAGCACGACACGCTGCAGCTTTACCATGTGAACACGCTGCTGACCAAGACCGGCCCCGGCAGGCAGGGCGCACAGCTGCGCATGGGCATCTATTTTGCGCTGGACCGCGGCTACAAGGGCATCCTGACCATCGATGGCAACAACAAGGACTCGATCGAGGATGTGCCGGAATTTATCGCCAAGCTGCAGGCAGGCTACGACCTTGTGCAGGGCAGCCGCTTTATCCGCGGCGGTCATGCGATCAACACGCCGCCGGTGCGCTATGCCGCCGTGCGGCTGGTCCATGCGCCGCTTGTCAGCCTTGGCGCGCACCAGTGGTTTACCGACACGACCAACGCTTATCGCGCCTACAGCCGCGAGTATCTGACCCACCCCGAGGTCCGCCCGCTGCGCGATGTCTTTGGCGGGTATGAGCTGCTGGCGTATCTGAGCATCCGCGCCACCCAGCTGGGTATGAAGGCCTGTGAGGTCCCCGTGACCCGCGCCTACCCGGCCACCGGCAAGACCCCCACCAAGATTACCGGCTTCAAGGGCAACAGCGACCTGATGAAGATCCTCCTCAACGCCCTTGCAGGGAAGTATAATCCGTAAAGGGAAAAGGAACACGCTCTATGACCTACGACAAAATCATCCTCGGCGCGGGACTGTATGGCTTGTATGCGGCGCAGAAATGCGGTGCGGCGGGCCAGCGGGTGCTGGTGTTGGAGCGCGACCCCGCCCCCTTTATGCGGGCAACCTACATCAATCAGGCCCGCGTTCACATGGGGTACCACTATCCGCGCAGCTATTCCACGGCCATTAAGTCCGCCCATTATTTTGAGCGGTTCTGCCGCGATTACGGCTTCTGCCTGCATACGGAATTTGATCAGGTGTACGCCACAAGCGCCCATTTTTCATGGACGAACGCGGCGGAGTTCCGCCGGTTCTGCGCAGCGGCTGAGATACGCTGTGACGATGTACCGCCGGAAAAATACTTTAACCCCGGCCTGTGCGATGGCGCCTTCCTGACGACCGAGTACACCTACGATGCGCAGGTACTTAAGCGCTGGTTTCTGGAGCAGCTGGCGGCGCTGCCCAATGTCGAGATCCTCTACAGCCGCAAACCGGACCGCATCGAGCAGGCCGGCAGCGTGTGGCGGGTCACAGCAGGGGAGTACACGGCCGAGGCGCCCTACCTGCTCAACGCGACCTACGCGGGCGTCAACGACATCCATGCCATGCTGGGGCTGCCGCCCTTCGGCATTAAGTACGAAAAATGCGAGATCATTTTGTGTACTGTTGACGAAAAACTTCGGAACACCGGCATCACGGTCATGGACGGACCATTTTTCAGCCTGATGCCCTTCGGCCAGACCGGTCTGCACAGCCTGACCAGCGTGACCTTTACGCCGCATGAGACAAGCTATGACAGCGTGGCAACCTTCCCCTGCCAGAAGGAGAGCGGTGGCCGCTGCACCCCCGGCAGCCTGTACAACTGCAACGAGTGCCCGGCCAAGCCGGCCAGCGCCTGGCCCTACATGAGCCAGCTTGCCCGCAAATATCTGAGGGAAGAATACGGCTTTGCCTACCACAGCAGCCTTTTCAGTATGAAGCCCATCCTGAAGGCCAGCGAGATCGACGACTCGCGCCCAACGGTGGTCCGCGTGATGAACGAGGCCCCTAAGCTGGTCAGCGTGCTGTCTGGCAAAATCAACACGGTGTATGATCTGGACGAGGTTCTGGAAGTATGAATACAAAAGAAAAGAATTTTATTTCGGCAGTCATCTACCTGCATGATGACGGTGACCGCGCGGTCGCGTTCTGCCGCACGGTCGCGTCCGAGCTGGACGCCCACTTTGCCCAGTATGAGTTGGTGGTCGTGGATGATGCCTGTACCGATGACACCGTGGCCCGCCTGCGGGAATGGGGCTGCGAGCAGGCCGCCCCGCTTACGATCCTGCACATGAGCCTTTTTCATGGGCTTGAGGACGCCATGAATGCGGGGCTGGATGCCGCCATCGGCGATTATGTGTATGAATTTGACTCCACCGAGCTTTGCTACCCGGCATCGCTGATCTTTGAGGCGTATCGCACGGCGCTGACCGGCAGCGACATCGTGTCGGTCTGCCCGCGCACCGTGCGCGGCGGCAGCAGCCTGTTTTATAAGTTGTTCAACGCCAACTCCCAAAGCGCCTATCAGCTGCGCACCGATGCGTTTCGCCTCGTCACCCGGCGGGCCATCAACCGGGTCCATGCCTCCAGCGCGCACCTGCCCTACCGCAAGGCGGCCTACGCGGCCAGCGGTCTGAAGATGACCGATCTTGAATTTGACGGCCAGCTGACCGTCAAGGGCAGCGGCCGCTTCAATCTGGCCGTGGACAGTCTGGCGCTGTATACCGACTTCGGCTTCAAGGCCAGCATGACGATCACCCTCTGTATGCTGGCGCTGGCGCTGGCCGAGCTGGTCTACACTCTCATCATCTTTGCCACAGGCCACCCGGTTGCCGGCTGGACCACAACGATGTTTGTCATCACCGTGGGCTTTGCAGGGCTGTTTGCCGTGCTGACCATCGTGGTCAAGTATCTCTGCCTGCTGCTGAACCTCAACTTCCGCCAGCAGAAGTATCTGGTAGAGAGCATTGAAAAGCTGCAGAAATAACGCAGGAGGAATTTTGCGATGAAACGAAACCGTCCGCGGCTGTCGCGCCGCACATTCTGGGTGCTTTGCGCCCTGCTGGTCTGCCTGCGCCTGACGCTGACGGGCTTTCAGCAGGCGTACATCTGGGTGGGCGGCGCACCGCTGGACGATGAGCTGATGTTCCGCGCCGCCAACAGCATTACGGCCGGGCAATGGCTGGGGGCCTATGATTATCTGACCCTCTCCAAGGCGATGTTCTTCCCGGTGTGGCTGGCGCTGCTGCATGCGCTGCACCTGCCGTATCTGATCAGCGGCGCGGCGCTCTGGTGCGGCGCGGCGCTGACGGCGGCGTTCGCATTTTCGCCGCTGTGGCGCAAAAAAGACCCCGAGCAGGGCCGTGTGCTGACGCTGGCGCTTTTTGCGGTGCTGGCGTTCCTGCCGTCCAGCTGGGCGTCCTACACGCTGCGCGTCTACCGGGACAATATCTTTCCGGCGCTCTGCCTGTACTTTTTTGCGGGCATGGCGGGCATGGCCCTGCGCGCCGTGCAGGAAAAGCCCGCGCCGCTCTGGCCGTGGCTGGCTGCGGCGGGCGCGGGCCTTGCCTGCGGCTACCTTGACCGCGAGGATGCGGGGCTGTTTCTGCTGCCCTTTGCCGCGGCTGCCACGGGTATCGTGGCGGTCGTGCTTGTGGGCAAGCGCCGCTGGAGGGCGCTGGCCGCGCAGCTGATCCCATATCTGATGCTCGGCGCGGGGGTGCTGACCTTCTGCACCCTCAACTACACGCACTACGGCGTTTTTGCGCTGTCGGATTTCTCCGAGGGCTCGTTCGCCGCCGCCATGGGCGCGATGATGCGGGTCGATACGGACAGCGACAAGCCGTATTTGTCGGTGCCCGCCGACGCGCGCGCAAAAATCTACGCAGCTGTGCCGGAGCTGGAGCCGCTGGCCTACTGGCTGGAGGAGGACGACCAGCTGCAAAACGACTTCCGCGACCCGGGTCTGGAGGATTACCGCGCGGGCAGCTTTTACTGGGCCATCCGCCGCGCCGCGCAGTTTGAGGGCGTTTATGCCGACGCCCAGACAGCGGCCGACTATTGGCAGACCGTGGCAGACAAAATCAACGCCGCCTGTGACGCGGGCACCCTGCCCAGCCGCACCGGCAAGCGCACCGCGACCAGTCAGCCCATCAAGGCGGAATATGTCCCCGCGACCCTTTCCGAAACATGGAACGGCCTCTGCCATGCGGCAGGGCTGCGCGGCTGTGCGCCCTATGAGGCACTGCGCTCGATCGGCACCGAGGAGGACTTTGCCGTCTGGTCCGGCTACCTGCACTGCAGCTTCAACAGCGCCGCCGAGGCCGGCAAGGATACGCCCTATTACAGCCTCTATCAAAAGGCAGTCTTTGCCGTTATGCAGGGGTGGGCGTGGGTGTACAGCATCCTGCTCACGGTGGGGGTGGTGTGCGCACTGTTCTTCCATATGACGGAGCTTTTGCCGTGGATACGCAAAAAATGCACAGCGCAAACGGTCGTGCCGTGGCTGCTGCTGTTTGGCATTTTCGGCATGGCGCTGCTGCGCTGTGCCATGATCGCCTTTGTCGAGGTGTCCAGCTTCGGCATCGGCACCAGTACGATGTACCTTGCCACGGTACACCCGCTGCTGGTTCTGTACGCATTTGTCGGGCTGTTTTTGTACGGCAGGCCGCCGAAAAGAAAGGAAACTGCATGACGGATCTACTGGTCATCGGCGGCGGTGCTGCGGGCTTGATGGCGGCGGGCGCTGCCTGTGCCCGCGGCCTTACCGTGACCGTGCTGGAACACAACCCCAAGGGGCCGGGGCAGAAGCTGCTCATCACCGGCAAGGGGCGCTGCAACCTCACAAGCGACAGCGATGTGCGGGAGTTTTTACCCTATGTGCGGCGCAACGGGCGGTTCCTCTATTCCAGCCTTTACGCATTCCCGCCGTCTGCGGCGATGGAGCTGTTTGAAACTCTCGGCGTGCCGCTTAAAACCGAGCGCGGGCGGCGGGTCTTTCCGCAGTCGGACCGCGCCGCCGATGTGCTGGCGGCACTGCGGGACTATGCCCGGGACGCTGAATTTGTGCGGCGCAGCGTAAAAAAGCTGCTGATTGAGGACGGCGTCTGCGAGGGTGCCGTCACCGACCGGGGGGAGACATACCGCGCAGCGCATACGCTGATCGCCACCGGCGGCATCAGCTACCCGGTCACGGGCAGCGATGGCAGCGGCTACAAACTGGCGCGGCAGGCGGGGCACACCATTGTGCCGCCCCAGCCCAGCCTGTGCAGCCTTGTCAGCCCCGACCCGGCCTGCCGCCGCATGATGGGGCTGGCGCTGCGCAATGTGACGCTCACGCTGCTCTGCGATGGCAAACCATTGTTTACCGAGCAGGGCGAGGCGCTGTTCACCCACTTTGGACTGTCGGGGCCGCTGGTGCTGTCGGCCAGCACCTACATTGAGGATATAACGAAGCATCGCTATATCTGCGAGTTTGACTTAAAGCCGGCTCTTGACGAAAAGACGCTCTATGACCGGCTGACCCGCGACTTTGCCGAGCAGGGCAGCCACAGCGCACAGGGCGCACTGGCCAAGCTTTTGCCCAACTCAATGCGCCCCGTGGCCGTTGAAAAGTGGGGCGTTGACCCCGCCACCAAGGCCGCCCAGATCACCCGCGAGCAGAAGATGGCGCTTGTGAACCTCTGCAAGCACTGGCAGGTGCCGGTGAACGCGCTGGGGGACAAGGAACACGCGGTCATCACGGCGGGCGGCGTGGATGTGCGCGAGGTCGATCCCAAGACGATGGCAAGCAAGCTCTGCGAGGGGCTGTACTTTGCCGGTGAGGTCCTCGATGTCGACGCCCGCACCGGCGGCTATAACCTGCAGATTGCATGGTCAACTGCGCAGGCGGCGGTGCGGGCGCTGTAACCCTAAGCCTTCCCCCCCAAGGCTGCCGCAGATAAAAGATAATAGATAAAAGATAATAGATAAAAGATAATAAATATAGTGGATCGCGCCGCTTGCGCAGCGCTCAAAATTTTGTTTTGCCCTGTGGGGCAAAACTCCACATTTTTTATTATCTATTATCTTTTATCTATTATCTCAAAGCTCTTTTTGTATAATAGTGAAGGAGTGCATATTTATGGTTTCTATCGCAATCGATGGCCCGTCCGGGGCCGGTAAATCCAGTCTGGCAAAGGCGCTGGCGAAAGACCTCGGCTATGTCTATGTGGACACCGGCGCCATGTACCGCTCCATCGGGCTGTACGCGGTGCGCGCAGGGGCGGACCCCCGCGATGCTGACGCTGTGGCGGCACTGCTGCCCGGCATCAAGCTTGACATCCGCCTGCTGGACGGCACGCAGCATGTCTACCTGAACGGTGAGGATGTCAGCACGGCGATCCGTGCGGAAAATATCGGCATGGCGGCCTCCGCTGTGGCGGCGCACCCGGCCGTCCGCACCTTCCTGCTGGACACCCAGCGCGGACTTGCCGAAAGCCAGAATATCCTGATGGACGGCCGTGACATCGGCACCGTGGTGCTGCCCAACGCCACGGTCAAGATTTTCCTGACGGCAACTGCCGAGGCCCGTGCCGAGCGCCGTGCCAAGGAGCTGGCGGAGAAGGGCCAGCCCGCCGACCTTGCCACCGTGCTGGCGGACATCCGGCAGCGCGACTATCAGGACAGCCACCGCGCCGTTGCACCCCTGAAGCAGGCGGAGGATGCCATTTTGGTGGACACCAGCGACATCGGTCTGCAGGAGAGCTTTGACCTGCTGAAGCGTACGATTCTTGCGCATATCTGAGGGGGCTGCTTATGCTTTTATACTGGATTCTGCTGCCCATCGTCTGGGTGCTGGCGCACATCATCTGGCGGTTTGAGGTCATCGGCCGCGAGAATCTGAAAACCGTCCGCGATGGGCGCGCCTATGTCATCGCACCCAACCACATCGCCAATCTGGACCCTGTTTTTATCGCTATTACGGTGTTTGACTGGAAACGACTGCGTATTCTGGCCAAGGAGGAGCTGTTTAAAAATCCTCTGGCAGGCTGGTTCCTGCGCTGCATGGGCGCGGTTGCCATCGAGCGCGGCCGCGGTGACACCACCACGGTGGAGCAGCTGACCAACGAGTGCAAAAACGGTACGGGCATTATGATCTTCCCTGAGGGGACCCGCACCAAGACCGGCAAGCTCGGCATGATCAAGAGCGGCGCTTTTGTCATTGCCGCCGCAGCCGGCGCGGACATGCTGCCTGTGCGCATCATCTACGGCAGCAAGGATGGCAGGATGCACCTTTTCTGCAAAATCCGCATCGTGTTCGGCACCCCCATCCCGGCCGAGGAGCTGCAGATCAAGGACCAGAGCCACAAGATGGCCGAGCTGCGCCGCATGAAGAACCGCCTGCGCGATGCGCTTGAGCAGCTGTTGGCCGACAATGCGTTTGCCGTGCCCGCCGTGGAGGCTGCACCGGAGCCGCTGCCTGAAAAAAGTGAGCAGCCGTAAGCTGTAGGGGGGTGTCCTCGACGCCCCGACATCAAAAAGGAGCCAAGCTATGGAGATCATTCGTGCCAAAACGGCCGGGTTCTGCTTCGGCGTGGACCGCGCCGTCAAGCTGACATACGATTTATTGGCGGAGGGACGCAAAGTTGCGACCCTCGGCCCGCTGATCCACAATGCTCAGGTCGTGGCCGACCTTGAGGCCAAAGGGGCGGTGACCTGCCCGGATATTGACGCCGTACCTGACGGGTATGAGGTCGTCATCCGCAGCCACGGCGTACCCAGAACGGTCTATGATAAAATAAACACACGCGGCCTGGCGTATCACGATGCCACCTGCCCGTTTGTAGCAAAAATCCATAAAATTGCAATGGAAGCGGACAAAATCGGTGCGCTTTTGCTGGTTGCCGGGGATGCTGACCACCCCGAAGTGCAGGGAATTGTCGGCCATACAAAAGGCTCTGTGCGGGTTTTTGCCAATCTGGAGGAGCTGCAAAATTTGCTCCCTGCGCTTTTGCAACAAGAATCCATTTATGTGGTTGCCCAAACGACATTTCGCGTGGAAAGTTGGGAAAACTGCAAGGTTTTTTTAAAAAAAGAGTGTACAAAAGCCAAAATTTTTGATACAATATGTAATGCAACGTGGGCGAGGCAACAGGAAGCGGAAGAC
>ERZ773190.2270-NODE-2270-length-15592-cov-31.830212_pt1 | contig 15592 bp, 16 predicted proteins | sample MGYA00511111_ERZ773190 | MGnify/ENA primary metagenome ERZ773190 (study PRJEB29015, sample SAMEA2737777) | human gut metagenome | biome: human gut; feature: human-associated habitat; material: faeces | place: China | collected 2012 ... | reverse complement strand
AAAAACTGTATTCCAAAATGCCCTTCTGGATTCCTATTAGTAAAGGGGGATTGATCCGATGAAGCAGAAAGAGCGACTGGATGAAAAAGTGAAGCAGGAGCGAACGGAGCCTGACCATCACAGAAAAATCATTATTAAGGGCATCACCGTGTATGAATCGTTCCGACCAGAAGGCAGTGAACTGTGGGACTGCCTCTTGCAGAGTATGGGGAAACACTGAAAAAAAGATTTTTTAAAATTGTGCGCTACAGCTTGATTTTCGTGCCGCAGCTTGGTAGAATACAGACGGGTTAAGTAAATATGTGCAATCAAAAGCCATTAACTTTCTGGATTTTACCATGCAAATTGCGTGGAGACAGGAGGTTTAATGGCTTTGTTTTTTTATAAGGAAAAGAATAAGGACATACGAGCAGCAGCCTATCTGAGGTTGTCTATCGAGGACGGAGATAAGGCTGAAAGCAACAGCATCGGAAACCAGAGAGAACTTATCCGGGATTTCGTTGCAGAACGACCAGAACTGCATTTGGTAGGAGAATATGCAGATGATGGTTACACGGGAACCAATTTTGAGCGACCAGGCTTTACACAGATGATGGAGGACATCAAATCCGGCAAAATCAACTGCATCATAGTCAAGGACTTGTCTCGACTTGGCCGTAACTACATTGAGATGGGAAAGTATCTGGAACAGATTTTCCCAATGATGGGGATTCGGTTCATCGCCATCAATGATAACTACGATAACGCAAACACTGAGAGCAGTGAATCGGATAGCATCGTGGTTCCCTTCAAAAATCTGCTGAACGATTCCTACTGCAGGGACATTTCTATTAAGGTTCGGAGCCAGTTGGATATGAAGCGGCGCAAGGGAGAGTTCATCGGTGGGTATGCAATGTACGGTTACTGCAAAGATGAACGGAACAAAAGCCGGTTGGTGGTGGATGAGTACGCAGCAGATGTTGTTCGTTCTATCTACCGCAGAAAATTGGAAGGCATGAGCGCAAAGGCTATTGCGGAACAGCTGAACAGCGAGGGGGTTCTGGCTCCCAGTGAGTACAAACGGCTGTGCGGACTGAATTATCACAGCGGCTTCAAGGCCGGAACTCATGCAAAGTGGCAGGCGATTCAGGTACTTCGGATTTTGAAAAATGAAGTTTACACCGGAACGATGGTGCAGGGTAAACGGCAGAAAATCAATTACAAGATTAAGAAAATCCGTGACGTAGAAGAATCCGGCTGGATCAAAGTTCCTAATATGCATGAGGCCATCATTCCACAGAAATTGTTTGACACCGTGCAGGAAGTTTTGAAGCTGGACACCTGTGCATCGAAAGGACAGCGGGCAGTCAATCTCTTTTCAGGTATTGTTCGGTGCGGGGGCTGCGGACAGAATATGGTGCGGCGCACTGTATCAAAAAATGGAAAGAAGTATGTTTATCTGCACTGCATCACAAATCATAACGGCCTGGGCTGTTCTTCACACCTTATCAGCGAAAGTAAATTAGCAGAAGTGGTGCTGGCTGCATTGCAGGGAAAGATTCAGCAGATCAGTGGACTGGAACAGCGGCTAGATGAAATCAACGAGATTCCAAAAAATCAACGCAGGTTAAAATCGGTAGAAGAGCACATGAAAATGCTGGAACAGGAAGAACAGAAATATCAGGCCCTGCGCCGTCAGCTTTACGAAGATATGAGCAACGGCATTGTCAGTAAGGATGAGTATAAAGAGTTCAGCCGTTCCTTTAACGAAAAAGTCGAAAATATCCGTAAGGCAAAAACGGAAATGAACCGTCAGCTGGATAGCCTGAACAATCTGGATGTGGAACATTTGCCGTGGATCGAAGATTTTAAATCCTATCAAAACTTAACGAGTTTGAATCGCCGTGTTCTGGTAGAACTGGTGGAAAGCATTACAGTCTATGATAAAGAGCACATTCACATCCAATATCGCTTCGACCAGGAAATCCGCAATGTACTGGAATATTGCAACAGCATTCCGACAACAGAAACGGAGGGGAGTACAGTATGAAATGTGTAAGTTATACTCGGACGATGCCTTGGAAAAACCATGCAGGTGAACTGACGATTGCCGACCAGAATCAGCGTATTGCAGAATACCTGGCTGAACATAAAGAGTTCGATTTACAGAAAAAGTATTCTGACCGTAAGGGTGCAGAAAACGCGAGTGCGGCATTTGACAAAATGATTGATGATGGAGTGGGACGAAAATTTGACTGCATCATTGTAGCATCTATGTATTACTGTGGGCCTGGCTTCCCGGCGGCGCGTCAGTCAATCAAGGAAACTCTCTATGAGACAGGCGTGGATCTGATCGTTCTGGAAGAAGGACTGGATACCAGAACTGCCAGTCGAAAAGAGGTTGAGGACTATTTTGAGGAGAAACGCTGCGAGATGCACGCAGAAATCATGTTTGCATGGAGGAAGAAGCAGGGCGCAGGATTCCGGCTGACCAATTCCGTTCCGTATGGTTATATCCGCAGGAATGGTGAAAGCAACATGGTAAAGGATGAAGAGGTTGCTCCGTATCTGAGCGAAGCTTTTTCCAGATATGCATCGGGACAGAAGATGGGCGATATTGCAAAATGGTTGAATGAACAGAATGTCGAACCACCGATGAGGCACAAAAAAAGAATTCAGGGAAAACCATATGAGGGAGAATCTGATCTGTGGACATCGGATAATCTGAGGGGATTGTTCAGAAATCCAACATATACGGGTGCAACGGCAAACGGAAGCCGTCAGATTATTGCAGAGAACTGCCATGAGCCGTACATGACAAAAGAACAGTTTTATGCGCTTCCTTGCAATATGCAGCAGAGTGAAAACAAAATATCAACTCGGAAAAAATATAAAAAACCGAATCCTCTTGCAAAGCGCATCATTTGTACCTGTGGACGTCCACTTTATTGGCATAAGGATAAGAAAACGGGAGAAGAACTATTCTATTGCAGCTACTGCCGTGCTCACAAGGAGAATGGAAAGGAATTGAAAGCTCCGGCTGCATCTGTATATAAAAAGGTGATAGATGCTATGGAGGGAGAACATCGGGAAGAAGAAAAGATGTACTCCGCAATTCAGCAGGGAGCTGGCAGAAAAGCAATTGAAGAAGTAAGAGCTGATAGTTCGATGCAGATGAAGACCATTCTGGCTGAACTTAATATGGAACAGTTTCGCCGTGTACCGCTATATGAAAGCTATATGGCCGATGAAATCACGGAAGAACAGTATCGTGCTGAAGTGCTGGATTATGAAGAAGCTCATCGAAAGCTGAATGAACAGCTTACAGCAATCATGGAAAATACAATGGTATGGGAACGGGCATTGAGTTTGCGAAATCCGTGGATTCAGCAGATGGAACAATATAAGACCCCAGAGGCACTGGATCGTAATTTTGTGAAAAAGTACATTGAACAGGTCGTGGTTACATTTTTAGGCGATAAGCAGGCAGAAATCAGTCTAACGATGAAAACACAGGAATGGAAGCAGAGGCTTGAACGGATAGAATTGGAGGGTACAGACAATGGCACGAAAAAGTAGAAAGAATTTGCCCCAACCGGAACAGGCAACGGTTTCAGTGCAGTTCCCGGAATTGGATGAAGAAAAGATACCAACTGCAATCTATGGACGGCTTTCGGTGGAAGATGATGAAGATAACGAAAGCATGGAAACACAGATTGCACTGGTGCAGGATTTTATTAACCGTAGCAGTGAATTAAATTATGTGGATACGTATTTTGACAATGGATTTACAGGAACAAATTTCAAGCGCCCGGCCTTTACCCGTTTGATGAACGATGTGCGGCAGAAAAAAATCAAGTGTATCGTTGTAAAAGACCTATCGCGTTTTGGCCGTAACTATCTGGAAGCGGGATACTATATTGAAACCGTATTTCCATTTCTAGGTGTTCGCTTGATTGCTGTCACCGATCATTTTGATAGTACGCGCAAAGAGGATATGGAAAGCCTGGCTCTCCCGATTCGGAATATGGTCAACACCATGTATGCGAAAGACATTTCCAAAAAGGTGTGGACTTCCCTGCAGCGTAAAAAAGAAGCCGGCTATGCAGTCGGAAGTGATGCTCCGTTTGGATATATTCGGAATCCAGTGACAAAACGAAATGAGATTGACCCGGAAACAGCCTTTTATGTACAGTTGATTTTCCAGTGGGTACTGATGGGCGTAGCGATTTTTGAAATCGCCAGACGGTTGACCCTGCTGAAGGTTCCAACCCCACGGGAGTGGCATCGGAAAATTGTTGAGGGAAAGGAAGTCGTTACTTATAAAAAATGGGGCGAAACCTCGGTACGGCATATGCTGGCAAATCAAACCTATGTGGGAGATACCATCAACAATAAAAGTACACAGAGATTTTTTGCTGGGCAGGACAAACGTGACTTGTCGAAAGAGCAGTGGTATGTGGCAAAAAATACACATCCAGCTATCATTGCAAGGGATGATTTTGAAAAGGTGCAGGAGATTCTGACGAAGAATCAGAAGGTGTTCAAAACAGTAAGAGCTGAATCGGAACAGATTCGCACGGAGTATCAGAATGACCTTGCCGGAATGGTGTTCTGTGCAGACTGCGGCAGATCGATGGATTTTGATAGGCTTCCGCATGGAGCAGAAGAAAGTAAAAAGGTTTGTTACTATATTTGCAGAGCAAGGCAGGCGGATGATAAGTGCATCGGACACCAGATTACGGAAAAGTTGTTGAAAGCTCTGGTAATGGATCAGCTGCATCTGTTTATTGTTCGGCTTAGTGATAAGCGCAAAGTTCTGGAAGAGCTGCGAAAAACCGAAGATATGCAAAATCCTGTCTACCGTGCAAAAAGTGAGATTATGAGCCTGACGGATAAAGTTGGCCAGATGGCAAAGAAAAGAGAACAGCTTTATGCAGATTATGTGGCAGGCGTGGTGGATTCTGAAGATTATCAATTGATTCGGGAAGATTATTCCAAACAGTATGACGGCCTGCGAGCAGCACTGCAGAGAGCAGAAGCCAAAAAGGTGGAAGTAGAACAACAGATTAGAGAATATCTGAATATGACTTCCAACTTGGAAGAGCATCTGGATGATTTTGGATTTGATGCTCAGCTGGTAAAATCCCTTGTGCAGAGAATCGAAGTGAGTGCAGATAAGCGGATTCGCATTGTATTTGGATTTCAAGATGTGTTTGCGGACCTTGGAAAGGAGAGTGCGGGAAAATGATTGCAGCGTATCAGCGCATTTCAAGGGCAGACGGTGATTTGGGTAAAGATGGAAAAGACAAGAGCAACAGCATCGAAAACCAGAAAGAACTGATCCAGCGGTATATTTCCCACAAAGAGAGTCTGCAAAATCTGCCTGTGATGGATTTTGTGGATGATGGTTACACAGGCAGCAATTTCGACAGACCGGGCTTTCAGAAAATGATGGATGGTGTGCGCAGTGGCGAGATTGATACCATTATCGTAAAAGACCTGTCTCGTTTTGGACGCGATTACATTGGTGTGGGCGAATACATGGAGCAGATTTTTCCACTACTGGGTGTCAGGCTCATCTCCATCAATGACAACTATGACAGTAGCAATTATAATGGTACAACCTTGGGGATGGATTTGGTTGTCAGCAACCTGGTAAACACCATGTACTGCCGAGATGCAGGAAAGAAACTTCGGACAGCCAACCGAGTGAAGTGGCGCAAGGGTATTTCTACAGCGTCTGCTGCACCGTTTGGTTATCAGTTTGACCCGAATAGAAAAGGATCATATATCATTGACCCTCCAGCGGCAAAAATTGTCCGTCGCATTTTTGACCTTGCGATTCTGGGATTGGGAACGCGAGAAATAGCGATGGCATTGAATGATGAAAATGCTCCTGTGCCGAGTGTTTATAACCGGGAGCATAAGGCGTATGGAAAAGAAACGACTTACACGATTGCACCTGTGATTCTTTGGGATAGTTCTCGCGTCTGGAAGATTCTCACGGCTTATGTGTACACCGGAGCGATGGTTCTGGGAAAAAGTCAAAGATTGATTTCCGGCAAGAAAATCATTCGCATTGTTCCAAAAGGGCAACAATACATTACGGAAGGAACCCATGAAGCTATCGTCAGCCGGGAAGAATTTGAAAAAGCGCAGCTTGTCATAAGAAATAACGGACATAGAGTAGTGATGGGAAGCGTGGATTTTCCCCTTAAGGGAAAAATTCGATGCGGTAATTGCAGACGAGTCCTGGGATATGACTACAAACAGGCTTCTCCCATATTCTGGTGCAGAGAGGGAATGGAACTTATCGGTCAGACCCAATGTTCATCGGAAATATATCAGGCCAGTGATATTGAAAATGCAGTGTTTCAGGCATTAAAAAAAGAACTTTCTCTATTGGACTCACTCTATAGTGATATTCAAAAGGAAGAACAGAGCTTAAAAGAAGCCAGTAGAAAGGCAAGCCGCCGAAAAACTTTGATGGAGCAGGAACTGAAAAATCTGAAAGGTGAGAAGATGCGGATGTATGAGGAGTACGCGGCAGGAACGCTCTCCTTGGACAATTATAAGAGCAAAAAACTGGAATGCGATAGGAAGATTACAGAAGTGCAGGACAAAATCGAACAATTCAAAGCGGAAGAATCTGTCAAGAGCGTTGTTCCAGGGACGGTGCGGGCAGCAGCAGAACAGGCAGAAAATTTTCTGCACGGCACGAGACTTACGGCAAGCATGGTGTCAGCCTTCATTGAAAATGTTTATGTGCATGAGGGTGGGCGTATCGTAGTACGGTTTAAATATGAGCAGAGTATACAGGATGCCGTGAGAGCATTACACACAGAATGAATTTCAAAAAGGCGAAGTTGCCCATGATACAACATCAAAGAGTATGTTATAATATGGGCAACAGACCAACCGGAAGGAGAAGGACGAAATGAGTATAACCCGAAAGCTGGCAAAACGGATATTGACCTTATTGACCCTGCCGCTACTCGTCGTAGTATGGCTACTGAAATGGTTCGTGACGTTCCTTCATTGCTGTTCGGCATGGATATTCTATCTGCTGGGCAGTGTGCTGCTGGCAACAGCAGTGCTTTCGTTCCTGATGAAACAATCGCAGGGGATAGAAGCACTTCAAATGCTGATTGGTGGATTTGTGATTTTTATGATTCCGCAGGTGGTCGGCAGTGTGGTGGTATTTTTGGAACTGGCAGCAGCAACGATTCGGCAAGTATGGTACATATAAGGAGAGGTGAAACCTAGAAAATGAAATTAGCAGCGATTCATCATGTGGCAATCATCGTTTCAGATTATGAGAAATCGAAAGACTTCTATGTGAATAAGCTGGGATTTGAGATTGTACGAGAAAATTTCCGTGAAGAACGGAATGACTGGAAACTGGATTTGCGTGTTGGTGAGGGTGCTGATGCGATTGAGCTGGAGATCTTCGCAGAGCCGAACCCACCTGAGCGCGTGAATCGACCGGAAGCCTGCGGACTGCGGCATTTGGCGTTCCGGGTGGATGATGTGGAAGCCACTGTAGCAGAACTGGAGCAGATGGGGATAGGATGCGAACCGATTCGATTGGACAGCTACACCCAAAAGAAGATGACATTTTTCTTTGATCCAGATGGTTTGCCGTTGGAACTGCATGAATAAATGCTTGGAGAATAACAATAGGATGGTGAGCAAAATTGGCAAGATGGGAACGAGAAGGGATTCCGCATAAAGGATGGAAAGAAATAGGAATAGAAGATTTAGGTGAGGATTTAGAATTTGGCGATGACGTAGAATACGAACAGTGCGAAATGTGTGGACAGGAGAAAATACGCTACGTTCACATTTTACAGCATCCTGATTTTAATGGTGAACTGCGTGTGGGATGTGTATGCGCAGAACACATGACGGACGACTATATCAACCCTCAAAAGTCTGAGAGAGAACTAAAAAATCGCTTGAATCGTAAGAAAAATTTTATGCGCAGAGAATGGCAAGAACGCGCGCAAGGAAAATATGTGCTACGGTATAAGGGCGAAAATATAACGATCATGAAAAGTAAGTTTGGAGCAGGTTGGGGTGTTCTCTATGGAGGACAAAGTGTGTTTCGATATAATAATCGTAGAATTGATAATTTCCATACGGCTAGGCTAATTGCATTTGACCTTTTTGATGAGCAACATGAATCCAGTGGAGAAGTTCAGCCATATTGGGATGGTATGCGCTGGCTTTATTATTAAAGCTGTACGCTGATGGAAAAGTAAATTAAAAGTAACACCCACCTAGGTGAGAGGATTTGTAAATCTTCTCACCTAGGTGGGTGTTTCATTCCGCAGGAATGGGAAGGTTACAGATTGAGAAGGTCTAACTAGCTACCGAGCAGCTATGCAGAAAAGTGATTGCAGCGACTTCTTGATCTAAGGTACATAGCGAGTTTCAGCATTTAAAAACGAAGGCCCACATAAACCACAGACAGCACCCAGGAGGATTCGAGGGTGCGTCTGCGACTTATGCGGGTTTTATTTTGCGATTTTACGGATAGGTGTTAAATTCCAAGGCTGACAAGAGTGGCCTTTAACTCTTTTGCCATGCGAATAATGACAGTCTGTTCAGTTTCATTACAGTCCAGCAGCAAGCGGTGAAATTCGGAGTTTGCAGAGGAAGAAGAATGTTCAAGACAGTCGAGCAAAAGCTCATCCGAGGAAACGGATAATGTGTTGGCAATCTCGACAAGAACAGAAAGGCTTGGAACCTTTGTGCCATTTTCGATTTGGACAATGTATTCACGACTGCAGTTGACTTTTGCGGCAAGAGCTTCCTGTGTCAGAGTCGATTTTGAACGGTAGAAGCTGATTCGTTTTCCTAGAGAAGTACGATTTACGGACATATAGCGATCTTCCTTTCAAATGCCCGCATAAGATACTTTAATTATTTGACTTATGAAAAAATGAATCAAGAAAAACCAAAAGAACGATCCGCATAGAAGTCAGAATTTTTCTTTTCCCTTCTAGCGGAGGTGGCTTCTGAGGCAAAAATGTGAACCAGCAGTTCACATTTTAAGGCACAAGTGAACTGCTGGTTCACAGAAAAATATATCTGACAAGTGTATAATAAAAGCGTGAAATCAAACTGCAAAAAAGTGAGGAAAACGAAATGGAAAGGCTGCTGACACTGTATAGCGAAGTTCAGTCAACGGATGTACGGTGGCTGTGGTATCCCTTTATTGCAATCGGGAAAATTACACTGCTACAGGGTGATCCTGGAGATGGGAAATCGACTATGATGATGAATCTGATTGCCGAACTTTCAACTGGTGGTAAGACCCCGGATGGCTGTAAGATCGGTGCACCGCAAAAAGTGATTTATCAGTGCTCCGAGGATGGCGTTTCAGACACGATTAAGCCCCGTCTAGAACGCTGCGGAGCAGACTGCAAGAAGATTGCTTTCATCAACGAAGAAGTTTATAACGGCCTTACATTGGACGATGAGCGCATCCGTCAGGCAATCATTGAATTTCGACCGCGATTGGTTGTGATCGACCCGATTCAGGCTTATCTTGGCAGCGATTCGGATTTGCAGATTGCAGGCAGGGCACGGAAACTCATGCGCCGTCTTGGAATGTGGGCTGCTGGCTACGACTGCGCCATCGTTCTGATTGGCCACCTTAATAAAAAAGAAGGTTCCAAAGGGCTGTACCGCAGTTTGGGAAGCATTGATGTTGTGGCAGCAGCACGAAGCGTCCTGCAGGTGGAACGGGATACCGAGAATCCTGATATAAGAATTGTACATCAAATCAAAAACAGTCTTGCGCCTACGGCTGAGGACATTCAATTTTCCATTTCTGCCGAAAAAGGCTTTCAATGGATGGAATGCAGGCCGCAACTTATTGAAAAACAGCAGCAGGATATAGAACTGAGATTTGATTCTGAGCAGCAGAAAGCCGTCTATTGGATCAAGCATTTCCTTGAAAAAGGCGATATGAGCGCAAATGAAATATATTGCCGTTTGGACAATGAGGGCATCAGCAAACGAGTGGCACGAATGGTAAAAACAGAAATGGGAATTCACTGCTACCAGAAAAAGCGAAAATGGTATTGGAGTGTTCAGCCGGAAGAAGGTGTTATGAATGGACCGCAAGTATAAAGTAGGCGGCTATGTGAAACTTGCAAAACTGTGGGAACGCTCCAAGGATGTAGCAGTAGCCTATCATAGTTCCTATTACGCTGAAAGGTTCAGAGATGATGTGGATAAAAGGCTGGTTGGTGTCTATATTGACATCACAGGGAATAAGGAAATTTACAAACGCCCGGAAATGGTACATCTGCTTCAGGACTGTAAAAAAGGAATAGTTAATCTGATTTTCTCGCAAACAAGAGCCTATCTTGCGGCGAATACCTGTGATTTCTGTTTCCTGTTGAAATATCTGTTTGACATACCGATGCGAGTGGACGTTGTTACGGATGATGATGACCAGAGAATCGACACCATTCTTGATGTTGATAACCAACGGCAAAGTCTGAAAGAATTAGCCGAAAAATACACATCAATCCGTGAGAAAGAATATCTTGCATGGAAAGCACGACTAGAACATGAAATGGAAAAGGCAGATGGAAAATGAATGAAGGACAGTATGATTCAAAAAATGTAGAACATATTTCAATAGAAAATATCGAAGTTGTGTCCAATGGAATGGATTGGAAAAGCAGGCATTTGGAAGCTGAAAAGAGAAAAGCCGAAATCCGCGACAGAATCCATAAGCAGACTGAACAGGGCCAGAAATCAGCAAAAGATTATTTCCGCCCTGCAAAGCCGACCCCATCAATCTATGACAGTGACCTAAAACGTGTGGCCGTTTATGCCCGTGTCAGCACATCTAGCGAAGAACAGATTTCCTCTATTGAAAATCAAACTCTATACTACACCAAAAAGATTGCAGAAACGAAAAACTGGAATCTGCAGGATATTTACAGTGACGAGGGAAAATCGGGTACTTCACTGCGGAAACGGGATGCGTTTAAGCGAATGATGCGAGATGCCAAAGACCAGAAAATGGATTTGATTATCTGTGCCAGCATTTCACGTTTTGCCCGGAATTTTTCGGATTGCATGACACAGATCGCAGCTTTGAAAACCATGCATCCTGCACATCCCATCGGTGTGTACTTTGAAACAGAGAATATCTACACGCTGAATCCAAGCAGTCAATACAGTCTTGACATCCAGGCTCTTTTGGCAGACTGGGAATCGGGCAATAAGAGCCGCCGCATGATCCTTTCGTATGATCAGCGCATTATGACAGGACAGTACCCGGTAGCTGATTTGATGGGGTATCGGCATACCAAAGATGGACAATTGGTAATTGAGCCGGAAGAAGCGAAGACGGTGCGTTTTATCTTTCTGGCGTTTATTCAAGGGTATAACTACGATCAGATTGCAACGATTCTGACGCAGAAGAAGCGCAGCACCCTGCGCGGCAGGCAGGAGTGGAATGGCATGATGGTGGCTAACATCATGAAAAACGAACGCCGCTGGGGTGATCTGGAAGCCCGGAAGAGTATCGTGGTGGACTACAAGTTGGGCAAGGTCACAAAGAATAATGGAAATCGCTGCTCTGCCTATGTCCCGGAACATCACGAAGCGATTGTTTCGCCGGAGATTGCACGGGCTGCACATCTTGTGGCATCCAGCAGCAAAAAGTGCGGTGTGCAGGATATTGTGGTAATCCGGCAGGGAGCATTGAAAGGCTTTGTGGGTATCCATCCGAACTGGAGCGGTATCAATGCCGAAAGCATCCGCAGCCTTTGCCTGAGCACCTATCTGCCGGAAGAAGTGGTCGAACTGAACGATATGAGGGAAATGCGGTCTGGAAAGAAGTCGGATATGGCATTGTTATCTGATTATCTGACGGTTTCAGGTACTTGCTTTATCAACCAGAACAGCCCGGTTATGACGATTTCTAAAAATGGAATTCGTTTCAGCAAGGCTTGCCACACCAGGTTGGACAACTGCGAGCATGTGGAACTGCTCTATCATCCGATTCTGCAAGTCGTGATCCTGCGAAAAAGTAATCGTGACGCTTCAACAGCAATACATTGGGAAAATAAGGATAAGATTTGCAGCAGTTTTTCATCCAGGGCGTTTTCAGGGGTGATATTTGAAGCAATGAACTGGAAATGGAGTTGTCGTTACCAGTGTCGTAGTATCTGCCGTGGAAAGGAAAATGCAAAGTTCCTAATTTTTGAATTGGATGAGTCCCGGATTTTGATTGGTAAAAATCAGTATGAACAGATTGAAGGTCGTTCGATGAATCTGAAATGTCGGCTGTATCGGAGCAAGTGGATTCAGAGCATTGCGGCCAGTGATGTGATGAAATCCGGTCAAGTCGTAGAAAATCCCATGATTGGCGCGATTCCGAGCAGAAATGAAGTTCAGCGTGAACTGGATGACCTTTTAATGTCGATGTAGGAGGATTTGTGAAATGGAAGAAAAAAGCAGGGAGCAGGAACTGAGCGTTCGGGAAATCTCCTTGATTCGTGAGTTGACACAGATACGAAAAGAACATAAAAGAGAACTGGAGTACGAAAAATTTGATGGCTATGAGTTGCCGCCGCGTACACAATTTTCCATGCTGAATAAGCCAGCAGTGAGCATAAAGTATGGCGTTATGAAATTTAATATGGCCTGCATCCGGCTTTTTGAAGGAATCAAGTATGTTCTTCCGATTCTGCACCCAAACAAGAAGCGGCTTGCGCTGATTATGTGCCCAGAAGAGGACAGCGCATCTGTTGAATGGGCACGGCAGAAGGACGAAAACTGGGTGAATAAGGATATTACATCATTGGAATTTGTGGAAAATATCTTCAGGCTCATGAACTGGAATCGAGAATGCCGTTATAAAGTGCTTGGACGGGTGGCTAATTCAGATCAGGGTCTTTGTATGTTGTTTGATTTGGAAGAAGCAATCATGTTCACCCCGAAGCCACAGGAATATACAGATCCGCTTACTGGTGAAATGAAGAAAAAGCAGATGAAATTCTTCCCGGATGCCTATAAGAACCGTATCGGAAAATCTTATAATGACTATATTGCAGACCATCAGATGAACATGTTTGAAGACTTCATTGGGTATCAGAGTTCTACTGTATTGGATGAGCCCGAACGGGAAGCAGGCACTACTTCAATACCGATTCCGCAACGTGAAGAATCTGAAAATATACCTTTGCCAGATTTACCGGGACAGCTTGAAAACGTACAACAATCGGGCAATGAGATTGCTGAGAGAGGAATGCCGACATGAGTTCTGGACGAATTATGAATCTGATGGTGACGATTCCGTCAGAAAGCCGAAGAATGAATGTGGGAAAGGATGTTATTCGTGTCCTTGGGAGTCCGACCTATATTTGTGTTTTGCAGAGGAAAGATCGGAAGTCTATTGCGATTACTCCGTGCACCGCTGAACATCCCATGTCCTTTAAGGTTCCAGACAGGCTGTTGACCGATGGGCAGTGCCGAATGATGATTAACGGAATACAGTTCATTCAGGTGTTGCTGGAAGCAAATGGTCTGGCGGCAGGAAAAGACCATCAGTTTAAAGGACGGTATGATGCCGAGAAAAATGCAGTTATCATTTCACTTGAAAAAGATGAACGGGAATGGTAGTCAAGGCGGGAAGAATCTTGAATACAGATGCTGCTATATTGGAATATTATGCTGAATTATGCTAACTTGAATTTAAACCAGAGTGGGCAATATGGACAAATCTATGCTGAAAAGTTTACATCTGCCAGCTTGATATGCAAAGTGTTTTATGGTAAGATGAAAGCATAATGGGGGAAGTATACTCTCCTCTTGAATCTGCTGTAAGGAAGTGAATGCCGATGGAAAATCAGCTTGCTCATGCGATAACGCAGACGGAATATGATTCGAGCTATGATAAGGCTGCCAAGAAGCTGCTTGCCAACAAACAGATTCTGGCACAGATTATGAAGAACTGTGTGAATGAGTATAGTGCCTGTTCCGTAGACGAAATTGCAGAGAAGTATATCGAAGGAACGCCGGAAGTGGGCACGGTTGGCGTTCATGTTGATGATACAAACAGACCCAAGAAAACGGCTGGCGTAATTACCGGAAGCAATAATGAGGATTCTACGCTGACGGAGGGAACCATCAATTATGATGTCCGGTTCGATGCAATCGCACCAACATCAGAGGATTCTACTGCACAGAAAGATGTGATACGTCTTATTATTAATGTGGAAGCGCAGACTGCTTTTAATCCGGGATACCCTTTGACAAAGCGAGCAATCTATTATTGCAGCAGGATGATCTCCGCACAGCATGGTCCGATATTCACGAACTCGGAGTATGGGAAAATCCGAAAAGTGTACTCTATCTGGGTTTGTACACACCCAACCAGGGAGTTCCAAAACACTCTGATTCGTTATTCTATCCGACCAGAGCAGTTGATTGGAAACGCTGTTGAAAAATCGGAAAATTACGATTTGATGAGTGTTGTAACGATTTGTCTGGGAGAACCGGGCACAGAAAACTATACAGGTATTGTGAAATTTATGGATGTGTTGCTCTCTTCATCCAGAGCAGCTACAGAGAAAAAGAAAATTCTTGAAGAAGAATTTGGTGTTGCAATGAACGAAGAACTGGAAAGAGAGGTGCTTGTTATGTGCAACCTTAGTCAGGGGGTAAAGGCCGAAGGCATCAACATTGGTGAGATGCGGATGTTGGTGCAGCTTGTTCGAGACGGTGATTTAAAAATAGAGCGCGCTGCTGAAAAGGCAAAAATGACAGTGGAGCAGTTTAAGAAAGTGATGGAAAACACTCCGCTGCAGGCAGTCTAAGAGAAAATCATATAGAGTAACAGTTAAGCCCTACAAGGCTCAGATCGGTTCGATACCGACTGAAAGCCTTGTAGGGCTTATTTTTTTGCTTTTTTTCAAATTAATTTGTGAAAAATGTTGTCCAAGACCTGCATCGGCCGGTTTGGACTGGGATCGCGAGAAGTGGCGCGGAAGCGTTGCATCCAAGTTCATTCGTGGCGGCGAAAAAAATGCTGCGAAATATGCGGACGAGGTCATTGTTCTGAGCAAAGGAGTGCAGGACTATTTTAAGGAAACTTATGGAAGAGAAACGCACTTTATCCCTAATGGCGTGAATAGGCCGCAGATTCGGGAAGCAAGTCTGATTATAGATAAGTTCGGGCTGAAAAAAGACTCATACATATTGTTCCTCGGTCGTCTGGTGCCAGAAAAGGGTATTCGATATCTGGTTGAGGCCTTCAAGAATGTCAAGACGGATAAAAAACTGGTCATCGCAGGCGGCTCCAGCGATACGGATTCCTTTATGGAGGAATTGAAAGACCTGGCGAAGGGTGACGATCGGATTCTCTTTACTGGGTTTGTGCAGGGAGCAATGCTGGATGAACTATCGAAAGCTGAATGAACAGCTTACGTCGATCATGGAAAATGCGATGGTATGGGAACGGGCATTGAGTTTGCGAAATCCGTGGATAATGAAAGTTCAAAATACTGGTTGTCCGTCCTGAATGAGCTGAAGAATCGTGGTGTAAAGGATATCCTGATTATCTGCGCTGACG
>ERZ773190.2264-NODE-2264-length-15605-cov-8.723408_pt1 | contig 15605 bp, 10 predicted proteins | sample MGYA00511111_ERZ773190 | MGnify/ENA primary metagenome ERZ773190 (study PRJEB29015, sample SAMEA2737777) | human gut metagenome | biome: human gut; feature: human-associated habitat; material: faeces | place: China | collected 2012 ... | reverse complement strand
GCGGCGTATACATTCGCGCCAAAACACGGGTCGCATGCAAGAAAGGAGATGCCATGGCGCCTATCGCACCGCTCAAGATGCTCGTCGCTCCTGCCGCCAAGACCATCGCCCGCCTGAGCGACTCACTCACCTACGAAGATATCCCCTGCGTCGTCGAATCACGCGAGGACAGCTGCCCCTACCTGGGCCACGTCCCCTACTTTGCACCCAAGCTCGCATCTGATCCCGAGCAGCGTGAGCAATAATCCAAGATGCATCTAGCACCGCACAACTCGCGGCGCTACTGTTTTGGTGCAAAGCGACCTGTCCCCCTTGCGCCAACGCCGGGATTGTCGATGCTGCGGCCGCGGCGCGATATGAGGCGCGAAACCTCGCCCAGCAACACGCCGATCACCACACCTATGAGGATCGGCAACTTTGACATCTCGGCGGGCGAGCTGTTAAGCGGCACGGTTGTCGCAACAATCGAAAGCACGAGCTCTACCACCGGCACCGCAAGCGCTACCGCAAGCACCTTGCCCTCGAAGAGCGCGCGAAACACACGCGGGCGGTCGTCGTATTTACGCAGGCGCCAAAACGCCGGGAACATCGGGATATAGCTCATGAGCAGAAAGACGACGTTCATCGAGAAGAAGACCCAAAAGACGTCGGAACCTTCACCCAGCGGAATCTGAAGTAGCAGCACCAAGCTGGCAAAACAACCGTTAATGAGTGCCGAGCCGTTGGGCATGCCGGTCTTCTTGGACACCAGCGCAAAGGGACGCGGCATGTTGCCATGGCGCGCGGCATAGCTCGCCACGTTGTTGACGCCAAAGCTCCAACAGATCATGTTGGCAAACAGCGTTACCAGAAAGGCCACGCCCACGACCATCGTCAGCGGGTGAGCGCGCCCCACCATGGCGGCAACCGCGTCCACAATGCCCGAATCGAGTGAAAGCTGCTCGGTGGGAACCGCGGCTCCAATACCGATGCCACAGATAATGTAGATCGCCGCGATGGCAACGCCACCGGCGATAACCGCCTTGGGGATATCGCGCGATGGGTTCTTCATCGTGCTGGCAAAGGTCGCGACCACCTCAAAGCCCATAAAGTTGAATAGGATGATTGAAAGATACGTCAGTGAGTTAGTGTCTCCCAGATCGGGGACAAAGGTCTTAAACGACATATCGTTGGCAAAGCCGTTGTTGCAGGCAAACCAGATGCCGATGATTCCCACCACGGCGGTAATGAGCACCTTGATGACGGCGCCGCCATCCATGACCCAATCGGCCTCGGCCACCGGCTGCATTGCCATGACCGTGACGCCCCACACAAAGGTAAGCTCGATGGCAATTCGGACCCCAAGCGAAAATTCGATGCCCCATACCGCATTGATGACACTGGGGAACATGCAGGCGATACTTGCCACCCACAGTGGAAAGTTGACCCAATAGCACCAGGAGCAGCGTGCACCCCAACGGTCTCCCAAGCCCAGGCGAACCCAGTCGTACAGGCCGCCCTCGGAATCGAACGCCGTACCGAGCTCGGCCACCACCAGGCCATAGGGAAGCAAAAACGTAATGATAAGGAAGATCCACCAGAAGAACTGCACGTTGCCCATGGCAGATGCCGGAGCCGCCGCCTCAATGGTAAACACGACGCAGATAACCGAGAGGATGACCTCGAACAGGGAGAACTTTTTACCTGCCATGGCACGCTTCCCCTACAGCAAAAAGGATGGCATCTGTACCGAAGGCGCAGCCCAAGGTAGGGTTGCAGGCCGCGTCACCGGTGCAGGTGCCATCCCAAAGAGAAGAGAGGATGCAATTGTTGGACCAACGCTCGCGGAACAGGCGCGTGTAGATAACGATACGCTGGTACATAGATACTCCGATCAAAACGGCCGCGATTGCGACCGGAATCTTTTGGCAATTGAAGACGCGTCTGACCTGGGATATTCAAGCGAACAATTGGCCTAACCCGCAATAAATCCCAGATCAGACGCGTACTCAATCAAAGAGGCGGGCACTCCGAAGTGGAGGCAACGGAGTGCCCAAAGAAAAACCCAGCCGACCAAGACATCGAATAAACCGACCATCAATGCCCCGAGATGGTCACGGTGCGATTCACCGACTGTCCGATTGATCGGCTGGGTTTCTGAGGTGCGGCAGATTCCCGTGAAAGAGGAGCGCCGCGTACTTTGGTACGCAAGCGACGAATGAACGGGAAGGTGCCGTGCCTCGGGAAGACAGACAATTACGCGGACGGCTCCTGCTGAGTAATGCAGTGGATGTTGCCGCCACCGAAGACGACCTGCTCGGACTGAACGCCGACGCACTTGTAGACACCCTCGCCCCAGACCTCGTCGTAGATCTTCTGGAGCGTGTCGACGGCCAGCTGGTCGTTCTCGTCGCCGTACTGCGGGACGATAACGCCGTGGTTGGTCACGAGGTAGTTCATGTAGGAGGCGATCAGCGGCTCGTCGGGGACGCGCGGCTCGGCGTTCTCGTCGGCGTCGATGGTGTCGCAGGAAGCCTGGTCCATGAACAGCGGGTTCACGGGCATGCAGAGCTTGTAGACCTTCATCTTGCGGCCCTTGGCGTCGACGGCGTTGGAGAGGGTCTCGTAGGCAGCGTGGCACTGCTCGTAGAACGGATACTCGGGATCGTCGGTCCAAATGCAGGCCATGACGCCCGGCGCGATGAACGTGGCGACGTCGTCGATGTGGCCGTTGGTCTCCTCGGGGTCGATGCCCTCCTTGACCCAGATGACCTTCTCGACACCCAGGTAATCCTTGAGGTGCTCGTCCATGTAGGCGCGAAGCTCCTCGCTCCAGGGCTCAAACTTCTTGCGGTACTTGGGCCAGATGGACTCGGGATCCTCTTCCTCCTCCAGAACCGCAGAGCAGGTGCGGCCCGGGGAAAGCAGGCACTGGTCGGTCACGACAAGGGTGCCCTCGCCGTCGACGGTGATGGAGCCGCCCTCGAGGATCATGTCGTCGGGACGATAGCGGCGGCAGCCGGAGAGCTCAGCCATCTTGAGGGCGATCTGCTCGTCCTTGTCCCACGGGAAGTACAGGCCGTCGACGAGGCCGCCGTAGGCGTTGAAGTGCCAGTGGTTGGCGCGCTTCTCGCCCTTGCCGTTGATGACGTAGGTGGCGGCAGTGTCGCGGAACCAGGCGTCGTCGGTGGTCATCTCGATGACGGTGACGTTCTCGTCGTTCTCGAAGACGGCCTTGCAGTTGGCGTAGTCGACCTGGTTGGCGCACATATAGACCGGGGTGAACTCGGAGATGGCGCGGGCGATGGCGGCATACTGCTTCTGGGCCGGCTTGGCGCCGTGGGCCCAGGTGTCGGTGCGGTGGGGCCAGCCCATCCACACGCGATCCTGCGGGGCGAACTCGGCGGGCATGAAGAAGCCGTCGGCCTTGGGGGTGGACTCGGACTCGGTGATCGTACGCATAAGATTTCCTCCAAATCGAACGATCGCTTGCTGCGGGCGGGTTACCCGCAGCCTAAAACCAAGAGATGGTAGGCGCCCGTTCCCCGGCAAAGGTCGGGGCGCCCGGTGCCGGTTTTCACGGAATCGCACCGGCAAGCGACGACGTAACCAAGTGCGCGGAGACAAAACGCACGAAGGATACGGAAGAGAGATTGGGGTGGGCGGTGGTTACCGGAGCTATCGCTCACACCCACCCCGGGGGAATGGTTAGCAAACCTGTCGCTTGGACACGCCTCCGAAGAGGCTAGAGTGCCCGGAGTCGGGAGCGACAAGCCCGACGAAGCGCGCGTTGGTACACGAGGAGGGTTGGAGCCCCAGAACCGGGTGCTCTAGTTCTCCTCGGCCTCGGCGGCCTCCTCAGCGAGACGCTGGGCTGCGAGCTCAGGGGTCAGACCCTTGTACTCGGTCTCGCGGCCCTTAGCGCTGACGACGCGGACGACCTCGCCGATGAGCACGAGCACGATGAAGATAACGATCATCGGGACCTTGTCGCCAATTTCAGCAGCGGAGAACGGGATCAGCGTGGCAACGATGGCAAGAACCAGCTCGATGCAGGGGATGGCCAGCATGACCTTCATCATGGCGCCCTTAAACGGGAACGTGAAGATGCGCTCACGGTTGGGGTCGTTCTTACGAAGGTTGAGGAACGCCGGGAACATCGGGATGTAGGTCAACAGCAGGAAGACGACAGAGGTGCCAAAGAGCATCCAGAAGACACCGTTGGAGATGGCGTCGATGGGAACGAGCTGCAGGCACAGCACCAGGGAGGCAACGACAGCGTTGACCAGGTTGGCGCCGTTGGGCATGTCGTCATCCGAGATCATCGAGGCGAAGACCTTGGGCATGTTGCCGTGCTCGGCAGCGTAGCGAGCAACGGAGTTAACGCCGAAGGACCAAGCGGCCATGTTGGCGAACAGGGTGATCAGGAAGGCGATGCAGATGACCTTAAAGATCATGGAGTCGCCCACCATGGTCTGGACTGCGACGATCATGCCGTAGTCGGGGTCGATGGAATCGGCCGGCACAGCAGCGCCGATGCCAAAGCCAGCGAACAGATAGATCACGGCGATGGACAGGCCACCGACGATAATAGCCTTGGGGATATCGCGAGCGGGATCGGCCATGTCGTCGGTCATGGTGCAGATGACCTCGAAGCCCATGAAGTTAAAGATGATGATCGACAGGTAGCCGAGAGCGTTGGTGTTGGTGAGCTCGGGCAGGAAGGTGGCAGCGGACATGTCGTTCGCAAAACCGTTCTCCATGGCATACCAAATGCCCAAAGCGCCAACGATAACGGCGACGGCGACCTTGATGATGGCGCCACCGTTAAGGACCCACTCGGAGTCGGCCGCCTTGGAGCGGCCCATGAGGTAGACGATCCACACAAAGGCAAGATCGATACCCATCTTGGCGATCAAGTTGAACTCGATGCCAAAGACCATGCCCAAAATGTCGGGGAACATGGTAGCCAGCGAGGCGATCCACAGCGGGTAGTTGACCCAGTAGTAGTACGAGATGCGGGCGCCCCATTTGTCGCCCAGGCCATCGCGTACCCAGTCGTAAATGCCGCCCTCGCCGTCATAGGTGGTACCGAGCTCGGCGACAACCATGCCGTAGGGAAGCAGGAAGGTCAGGATCAGGAAGATCCACCAGAAGAACTGCTGGTTGCCAATGGCGGCAGCAGGAGCGGCGGCCTCGCAAACGAAGACGACGCAGATGATGGTCGAAATGACCGTCAGGAAGGAAAGCTTTTTCTTTCCGTCGCTCATGATGAGCTCCTTCGCTCAGTCTTGGACAGATCCGAGGCCCTAAGGTATTAAGGCAATTGCTTGGGCCTCGGTGAGCGGGCGACAGGAGACGAGCATCCGCCGCCCGCAAACGTGCTTTTAGAAGCCTTGAGGCTTAGAGCTGCTCGAGAGCCTCGAGAGCGGCGTGGAGCTCAGCCTTGGCGGAGTACTCGACACCCTCGTCGTTGAGCGGGGTGCGCTTGCCCAGGGCGGCAAGGAGAGCACGGATGGAGTGCTTGCGGTTCTCGGCCTCGACCCAGCACAGGGAGCGCTCGGGATCGTCCATGACCTCGTCGACGACCTCCTCGTTGCGGGTGGCCGGCAGGCAGTGCATGAACTTGGAGTTGGGGCCGGCGAAGTTCATCATGTCCATGGTGACCTGATACTTGGGATAGAACACGTCCATGTAGTTCTCGCCCGAGACCTCCTCGTCGTACAGGCCATACCACACGTCGGTGTAGATGAAGTCGGCGCCCTTGATGCACTCGATGTCGTCGGAGATGACGACAGAGCCGCCGGAGACCTTGCAGTTCTCCTCGGCGATGGCCATCATCTGCTTGCCGAACTCGGCGCGCTCCTCGACGGTGCCAACGTGCAGGCCGCCGTCGGGGATCTGGTGGCCCTTAGGTCCAAACTGGACGAACTTCATGCCGACCTTGGAGGCGATGAACATGAGGGAGACGCAGACCTGGGTGGCGTCGCCGATGAAGGCCAGGGTGCAGTCCTCGATCTTCTTGCCCTCGGGGAGGTTCTCGAGCATGGTCATGAGGTCGCCCATCTCCTGCGTGGGATGGTTGAACTCGGACATGCCGTTGATGACGGGCACAGCGGAGCCCTCGGCGAGGCCGACGACGTCCTTGTGACGGTCAACGCGAGCCATCATGATGTCGAGCAGCGAGCCCATAACGCGAGCGGTGTCGCCCAGGGACTCGTGACCGCCGAGCTGGATGGTGCCAGGGCCATAGAACTGAGCATGGCCGCCGAGGTCGGTCATAGCGGTCTCGAAGGAAAGACGAGTGCGGGTGGAGACCTGCTGGAAGATCATGCCAAGGCTCTTGTTGCGGAGCAGGTGCGGATAATAACCGTCAACCTTGATGGCCTTCTTCATTGCCAGGCCAAGATCCTCGATAGCCAGGATCTGCTCTTTGGTGAAGTCGTTGGTGTCGATGAAATCCTTAGGCAGTGCCATGTCGATTTCCTTTCCGCCGGTCGTGCCGACTATTACTATGAGGCGCTCGAACATCACGCCTCGTGTTGACAAGACCATCATTCACCCGTATGCAATTTTTACCTAGTTTATTCGGGATTAAAGACCGTTCACGGAGTTACACCCCCTCTAAACCAATATAAACCCGCAGGTAGCGGGATTGCAGGGGGTTTACTATCTAGAACCGCGAACGGTATACGGCTATGCTGTATCTCGGCGCCTAATCCGCAATGAAACGAGGGGTTGAGACGTCTATACCCCACAAGGCATACAGGGCTTTGCCATAGATTAAATGAGATGGGACGGTGACAGATGAACACTCTGATGTTCTTCTATACCCTAGCGATACTCGTGATCTGTATTGTGACGGCAGTGCTTTCGCTTGCCGCCTATGCCTCGTCCCGTCGCCGATTCTTTATCTATGGCAGCGGCGTTTTTATTTGCTATGCCATCGAGATGACCGAGATCTTCTTTTTTGAATACACGTTGCAAAACCAGAGTTTTCCGGCCAGTGACTATTACTCAATTACCATGCCTGTAATGCGGACCCTTGTGGCGACCGCTTCACAGGCTTTTATTTGGCTGATTGCCATGGACCTGCTCGATAAGCATTCTAAAAAGCAGTTTGTTATTCCCGTCGCAACGTTCTTCCTGAGCGAGCTGCTGATCATTGTCGCTGTCCCCTACGGCCCCATGCATCAATGGCTCTACTACACGATGCGTCAGGCATTCCTTGTATTTGTGGGGCTCTATATCTTTTGGACGGCACGCAAGAGCACACAAGTCGAGCTGAAGGCACGCGTTAACAACCAACGAAAGCACCTGATTATCGGCGCTATTCTGGTCGGATGCATCGTCGCCGAGGATTTCTACAACATTCTGATTGTCCCCATGAGTCTGGCGCCCTCTTGGCTGCAACTATATCTGTCCGAGCGCAACTTTAGCGAAAACGTCTTTGCCTGCTACTTTGCGATTCTGCTGATCATCCACTCCTACCACGTGCTTTCAATCCGCATGCAGGAGGCGCCCGAGGAAAAGAACGTCAGCGATCTTGATCGACACATCGAAGAGCAGATGCCCTTCTATCGCAACGCCTACAAGCTCTCCAACCGTGAGACCGAAGTTATGCGTCTGGTTGTGCTGGGCAAATCGAACCAAGAGATCGCTGACGAGCTATTCCTTGCCGTGGGCACCGTCAAGACCCACATCCACAACATCCTGGTCAAAACCGAGCAGCAAAACCGCACGACGTTGATCCTCCACTTTTGGAAGCGATAACCTACCAAAAAGGGACAGGTTTATTTTGGCAGGTTTTATCTGGGCAAACGTCAAGGCCGCCGCTAGGGAACTACTCTCCCTAGCGGCGGCCTTCTAACAGCGAAAACCAAGTGAGTAGGCTTTTTGCAGAAGGCCGAGCACGCCCCAAATCGACACAGCTCTGACCTGCGGTTTTCTGGAGCGTTTGTCGCGATGTGCTCGGCAAATCCAAGAAAGTCTACTCACTTGCATCTGAGAGGCATCCGATAGACAAAAAAAACCGCCTCGAAGGGAGTCCGACTCCCTTCGAGGCGGTTGTTTGCGTTGGTTTTGCGATGGTTTTACCCGCTTGTTACTCGCTGTAGCGGGTGGCGATGGCAGCTCGTACCATGCCGGCGCTCATGAGGTAGGTCACCAAGAAGTAGCCGCCGTAGGCCGCCAGGAAGATCGCACAGGTGAGGCCCACGGTGCCGGCGATGCTCATATCGCCGAATACGCTCACCAGCTCGATGATCACCTTGAGCGCCACAAAGGAGTGCGCCAAGCCCACTGCCAGCGGGAACAGGAAGAACACCGCTTGCTGCGCCATCACCGAATGCCGGATCTGACGGTCGTCACAGCCGATCTGTGCCAGCACACGATAGCTGCGGCTGCCGTCGGCCACATTGGAGAGCTGCTGGATCGACAGAATCGCCGCACATGCAACGACCAGCACAAAGCCAATGTAGATGGCTAGATAGCTAATCATGCCGTTCATCTGCGCCGCCTGCGTATACATCTCGGAACGCGTGATGAAGACTCCCCATCCCCCCGGCTCCTTGCCGTCAACGAGCAGAATGTCGAGCATGGTGTATTTAATGCTCTCGTCTGCCTTGGTCACATCCATCCCCTGCTTGTAGTTAACGAGCAGATTACTGGAATACGGCTGCAGATTAAGCTGGGACAGCAGTTCATCAGCTACGACCACGGTACCGGGATTGCTGCCCATCGCCGAGTTGGCGATGGCCGCCGTGTCCTCGTCCGACTTATCGGTTGCGGGCTTGAGCTCATGCCCGCCCAAGGTGAGGGTATGGCCGCCGGCCATGTATTTTGTGTACAGGTCGCCCAGCTCACCGCCCATATCACACGTAAGCAAGTACTGGTCGCGGCCAATGCTCACCGGCTCCTCGCCCATCATCTGGCGCAGTTTGTTGTACTGGCTCGCCGGCGTCACATACAGACCCATCGCATCGGCGTTGCTTCCCTCGAGCGCCTTGGGAAGCTTTTCTCCCATGGCCTTGCACATCTCACCCGCTACCACCGAGGGGCCCGAGCCACCAAGCGGGTAACTCAGATACGAATCGATCTGCACATGCTCACCGGCAACATCGGCGATATTGACCTTCTTGCCGGTCTCGTCGTTGTTGTCCGCCGACTTGCGCTCGCCATGCCATGCAGCGTACAAATCGACCGTTGTATCGGCCAGCACCATGCGATCGGCCTCAGACGGATTGACATACTCTTTGTAGTAGTCGAGCGTTTCGGGCGTGTAATAGACATACGTCTGAGACACGTCAACAGGGTTATAGCGCTCCAGGTTTTCGTTCATCACATTGGCAATCGACATACCGCACGTCACCGAGGTGATGGCCAAAAACAGAATCATCGCGATGACGCCCATCGAAAAGCACACCGTATTGACCTTGGCCGAAAGCTGACGCACAGTAAACATATTGAGGCCGCGCCAATACACGCTGCGCAGGCTCTGCAACAGCTTGATAAGCATGCCCGAGAGTCCCCAGAACAGCGCAAAGGTGCCCACTGTAACCATAGCGGTCGTAATGCCAAACTGGCTCATGGCCTCTTGCAGCTTGCTGTCCGTCGCAGTTAGTGGGAACCCATCGCGTAGCAGACGGTAATAGGCCACACCCACAAGCACCACGCCCACGGCAAAGATGGCAATCGCGATCCAGGGGTTGCGTGTCTTGATGCTCTCGTTACGACGCTCGGCACCCATAAGCTCGATGAGTTTGGTACGACGCACGGCGCGAAGGTTCAGCAGTAGCGTGAGCACAAACATTACAAGCATGCAGGCAAGGGTCAGGTTGAACGCATGCACCGAGAAAAAGAAGTGGAAGTCGGCGATCTGTGTCTTAAAGAGCGAGGCCGTAAAGAACGTCATGAGCTGGGAAAGTCCCACACCCAGCACAATGCCGGCGACAAAGGCCACGACCGAGACGATCACGGTCTCGAGTGCCATGATTGTGGCGACGCGCCCGCGCCCCATGCCGAGCACCTGGTACAGGCCAAACTCCTTTTTGCGGCGTTTCATGATGAAGTTATTGGCGTACACCATCAAAAAGGCCATGACACCGGCCAAAAAGTACGTCAGGTAGCCGAGCATGCTGCCCATAACCTGTGCCAAGCCCTCTTCATCGATGCCGGCGATGTCGACCTGCATCGAAATGGTGTTAAAGGCATAGAAGACCGTGACGCCCAGGGTGAGCGTCAAAAGGTAGACGAGGTAGTCGCGGCCGGCGCGGCGGACGTTGCCCCAAGCGAGTTTACAGAGCATCGGAGCCCTCACCGCCCATCATGGCAACGACCTCCATAATGCGGTCGAAGAACTCTCGGCGGTCGGTGTCGCCGCGGCGCAGCTCGGTGAAGATCTTGCCGTCACGAATAAACAGCACACGGCTCGTGTAGCTGGCGGCAAAGCTGTCGTGCGTGACCATGAGCACCGTGGCGCGCAGGCGGCGATTCAGGGCCTCCAGGCTCTCGAGCAGCAGACGGGCGCTCTTGGAATCGAGGGCGCCGGTGGGCTCGTCCGCCATGATCATGGTGGGGTCAGTGACGAGCGCGCGAGCCGCGGCAACGCGCTGCTGCTGACCGCCGGACATCTGGTAGGGGTACTTGTCGAGCACCTGGCTAATAGACAGGCGCGCTGCCACATCCTGTACGCGGGTCGAGATCTCTGCCGAGTTTGTGCGGGCGATGGTGAGCGGCAGGGCGATGTTCTCGCGCGCCGTGAGCGTATCGAGCAGGTTGGAGTCCTGGAAGATAAAGCCGAGCTCCTCGCGGCGGAACTGCGAGAGCTTGGCCTGCTTCATGCGCGTCACGTCCTGGCCGTTGATGCGGATGGTGCCGCTCGTGGCGCTATCGATGGTCGAGACGCAGTTGAGCAACGTCGACTTGCCCGAGCCCGAGGCGCCCATGATGCCAACAAATTCGCCGCGGTTGACGGTAAAGCTGACGTCGTTGAGCGCGCGGGTCACATTGCCCAGCGCGCCATATACCTTTTCGAGATGCGCGACCTCCAGTACCGGGGTCGCCATGTGCGTGGTTTGCATACCGAGTCCTTTCTTGCGATTAGTCTACGGCATCTATAGTCGCAAGAAGACGAGTCGGCTACCATCGATATGGCTTACGCTTGCCTTACCGTTGTGTAAGGTACGGGTATCTCATTTGGCTACCCTGCCACGTGTTGATGTTGAGAGAGGACTCCTGTTGAAGACCGTTCATGTTGCCGCTGGGATCATTCGCAAGGAAGGATCTGACGAGCTGCTTGCCGTGCAGCGCGGCTATGGCGACATGCAGGGACTTTGGGAGTTTCCCGGCGGCAAGCTCATGCGCGGCGAGACACCCGAAGACGCCGTGCGCCGCGAGCTTATGGAAGAGCTACAGGTAAAAGTCACCAACCTGCGTGATTTCTACACCGTTGAGTATGACTACCCCGATTTTCATCTCTCCATGGAGTGTTACTACTGCTCGCTCGCCGATGAATCCGATGAGCCCCAGAAACACGACCGCCAGCTTGATATCCGCTGGATTCCACGCACCTCGCTTGCCACGGTGGAATGGATGCCCGCCGACAAGGGGCTCATCGATGCGCTAATTGAGCTGAAGGAAGACCGACTTGAGGCCAACGGCATCGCTAACGACGCCCAGGCCACCACGGCCGACGAGCCTGCTACCAAGCCTAAGCGCAAACCTAAGCGCCGCAGCAAAAAGCGTCCCAAGCCCGGCCTGCTAGACGGTATAGACACCTCGGACCTTTCTGCCGACGAACGCGAGCTCGTGCGTCGTCGTGCCGCCATCAAAAAGTCCATGAAGGGCAACAAGCGCGCCAACACCAAGCCCGAGCTGCTCGTACGACAGCGTCTGCGCGCAGCGGGCCTTACGGGTTATCGCTTGGAATGGAAGGTTCCCGGCAAGCCCGACATCGCCTTCCCCGGCCGCAAGATCGCCATCTTCGTCAACGGCTGCTTTTGGCACCGCTGCCCCAAGTGCAATCCGAGCCAGCCCAAGCGCAACGTTGAGTTTTGGGAGGCAAAGTTCCGTCGCAACGTCGAGCGCGACCGCGCTGCCGTGGCAGCACTCACTCAAATGGGCTGGACGCCCATAACCATCTGGGAATGCGAACTCAAAAAAGACCGCATCGACGCCACGATGGAAAAGGTCATCGAGCAGGTGCGCACCGCAGAGCCGCAGCGCTAACAGCGAGCATTCACACGCTCCGCACGTCCGCGCCACAACCACGTCACAAACCTTAGAAAGCCCTTAAGCTCAAAACCTTTCAAGAGTGTTACTCGATACCTCTGACCTGCAGTTTCATCGTAACACCAAACCAGGTTAAGCCTTTCTTTAGCGCTTCTTTGCAGCAGCCGCGGCATAATGTAGCCAGCGCACGGGACCTAGCAGCAAACCCCGAGCGCATCCTTTTGGTGGATATCGAGGAGGCCGCAAAAGCATGCATTCTTCCAATGACGCAGCACAGCAGCCATCCCTAAAACATGCAAACCTTTTCTCCTTCCCCCCGACACAGAGAAACGGCCTCCTCGACTCCCCCACCACAAAAACCAAGCGCTCAGCCGATCAGAGCCTCAACTTACGAGCATCCTTCGAAAAGCTCCAAGCATCCCTAGACAAGGCGTTCCCCGAACAGGCAAGAGCAATCTAAGCCCATCGCGCTTTATACTGATGCCATGCGAAACATGGATCACATAGAATTGCACCGCGGAGGACGCGAGGAAGCGTTTCCCGAGACCGCCGAAGACTGGCCCTATATTGCCGAACGCGCAGAATTCGCTCGCTATCCGGGCAATTCCGTCCCCTGGCACTGGCATTCCGAAGTTGAGCTTTTCTACATGGAGCAGGGAGCGATTGACTATCGAACGCACGCGGCTCATGAGCACGTACGCTTTGAGGAAGGGTCCGCCGGCTTTATCAACGGCGGCGTTTTGCACAGCACGCTGCAATCACCCAATTCGGCGCCAGCCATTCAAATGCTGCATATCTTTCAGCCGTCGATGCTCGGCGATCCCGCGGGACGTCTCCAAAAGCGCTACATCAACCCATTGCTTCAATGTCGAGGCGTCGATGTGCTCAAATGGTCGCCCACCAATCCCGACGATATGCCCTTTATCGATTTGCTAAAGAGCTCCTTTAGCCACGACCTTCAACGGCCGCAGAACGAGATGGCGCTTCGAAATAGTTTGTCAGAGCTCTGGATTCAGATTAACGCCAAGGCCGAACCGCTCTTTTCTTCCGACGGCGCCTCTTGGATGACCAGCCGCGACGTACAGTTCAAGGCAATCCTGGACTTTATCCGCGCAAACTATGCAGCCGCTATAGATGTGCCCCAGATGGCATCTGCAGCCGGCGTAAGCGAAAGAGAGTGTTACCGCATTATCGAAACTTGTGCAGGAACGACCCCGGCGGCATATCTACGCGCATACCGCATAAACCGTGCTTGCGAACTTTTGGCACACACCACGCGAACGGTACAGACAGTCGCGCGCCAATGCGGATTTATAACAGCAAGCCATCTTGGCCAGGTATTTAAAGAACAAATGGGGTGCACTCCTTCGAGCTATCGAGCAGCGAGGCAGAATCTCGATAGCACCAGGCAGAAATCCCGCTAACCCTTCTTCTGTCACTGCATCAAACTTGCAGGCAAACAACAGAGAGGAGCAATCATATGAAGCACTTTGACCATATCGTATTTGACGTTGATGGGACATTGGCAGATACAGAAGAAAGCGTTCTGTCATCGCTTGTCCAGATTGTCCAAGAAGAGACCAGCAAAACGCTTCCCCGACACGAGCTTGACTTTGCCCTCGGCATACCCGGCAAGGATGCCCTTGAGAAACTTGGGATCTACTCGCAGGCAACGTTGGATCGCTGGTGCCAAGTTGCCGCCAGCTTTAAAAGCACCATCAGCGTGTTTCCAGGTTTGCTTGAAGTCATCGCAACACTCGCCGATAGCGGCTGCAAACTTGGTATCGTCTCCTCACGTGCGCGCGACGAATACGCAAAAGAAATTGCACCCCTTGGTTTCGATAAGTATTTTGAGCACATCATCCTTGTCGAAGACACAACCGAACATAAACCCGCACCCGCACCCATGCTCGAATATCTCCGACGTGCGGGCGCGAATCCTGGCAACGTCGTCTACGTTGGCGACACCGTCTACGACGAACAATGCGCAACTTCAGCAGGGGTCAGTTTTGCCCGAGCAGCATGGGGATCACACCAAGATATCCCAAACGCCACCTACAACCTCAAAACCCCCAACGACCTACTAACCCTAACAACCAAGTAGCCCTCCCATCCCAAATTCGCAGTCCTAACGCCACAAGAGCGACGACCTCGAGAAGGTCAACCTGGGAGGGACGAGGGCTTAGTTCTCCAATCTTTCCGCAGGGGGCAAAAAGCAACGTCTTTTTTTTCCGACACTAACGCCACAAGGGCGATTGAGCAGAACGGTTTGGGCGGGTCCCGTACTTAGTTTCCAAAATCATTCCGCAGCGCGAAGGCCCCCGTTGTCAACGCTTCGAAGAAGCGAGACAACGGGGGCCTTCATGCGCGAGGACGTTTTGGAAACTAAGTACGGGACCCGCCCAAACCGTCCGGTGGGATCAGAGTACCCTTGCTGTTACTCTGCTTTGCCCACAGAGTTGAGGTTGGTCATGCGGATCTTAACCAGCTCGGTGATCTCACGCATGCCCTCCTTGGCCGGCTTCTTGGGATCGAAGCAGGCAGGGTTCTCGGCCATGTAGGCCATGAAGCCCTTGGTGTAGGCCTGACGCAGCTCGGTGGCGTAGTTGACCTTGCAGATGCCGTTCTTCACAGCCTCGGCAACCTGCTCATCGGGCACACCGGAGGTGCCGTGCAGAACCAGCGGCACGTCGACGGCGTCGCGGATGGCCTTGACCACGGACTGCTCGATGTGCGGATCGCTCGTGTACACGCCGTGGCTGGTGCCAACGCCAATTGCGAGGGAGGTGCAGCCAGTGCGCTCGACGAACTCCTTGGCCTCGGCCGGATCGGTGTAGGGGCTCTCACCCTCAACCGCGGGGCCGTCGTCCTCCTTGCCGCCAACCTTGCCAAGCTCAGCCTCGACGGGCACGCCCATAGCGCGGCCAGCGTCGGCGACGGACTTGGTCAGGGCAATGTTGTCCTCGAAGGACTCGTGCGAACCGTCGATCATGACGGAGGTGTAGCCCGTGCGGAAAGCCTGCATGCAGCGGTCATAGCCATCGCCGTGATCGAGGTGCAGGGCAACGGGCACGGAAGCGCGCTCGGCGGCAGCCTTGACCATGCCGTAGAAGTAGTCCAGACCAGCGGTCTTGATGGTGCCCGGGGTGGTCTGCATGATGACGGGGGACTTGGTCTCCTCGGCAGCAGCCAGAACGGCCATAACAAACTCGAGGTTCTCGACGTTGAACGCGCCGACGGCGTAGTGGCCGGCCTGAGCGTCCTTGAGCATCTTTTCGGTGGTAACAAGTGCCATGAGCGTTTGCTCCTCTCCCTCGCCCGCATCTGGACATCGGGCGTAGTTGTTCACAAGGCGTTTTACCTTGCGTTTTGCTGCGCTCATTGTATGAAATTCA
>ERZ773190.2251-NODE-2251-length-15663-cov-2.866799_pt1 | contig 15663 bp, 14 predicted proteins | sample MGYA00511111_ERZ773190 | MGnify/ENA primary metagenome ERZ773190 (study PRJEB29015, sample SAMEA2737777) | human gut metagenome | biome: human gut; feature: human-associated habitat; material: faeces | place: China | collected 2012 ... | reverse complement strand
TTCCTTGTAATCATATTAACATAGTAGGATTTATTTGTCCAATATAGATTGAGAATATCCTGTTATAGATTTATTTTATATTTTTGTGTATTGAAATAATCGGCTGCTATGACTATAATTCAACTTGAATACCTCCTGGCGGTGGCGAACTGCGGTAGTTTTTCGCTGGCCGCAGAGCATTGTTTCGTGACCCAGCCGTCGCTGAGCATGCAGGTGAAGGCGCTCGAAGAGGAGCTGGGCGTCGTGCTGCTCGACCGTTCGAAGAAACCCGTGATCCCGACCGAGGCCGGCGAAGTGGTGCTGGATCGCGCCCGGGAAACGCTGCGGGCCTACAACAATATCCGCGAGTCGGTCGCCGAACTGAAGGGCGAAACTTCGGGTAAACTGCGTCTGGGCGTCATCCCGACCGTCGCGCCCTACCTGCTGCACAAGTTCCTGCCGGGATTCGTGCACGACTATCCCCATGTGGAGTTGGAGGTCAAGGAGTTGATGACGCGCGACATCGTCGATGCGATGAAGCACGACCGCATCGACGCCGCGCTGGTGGCCGGCGGCACCTGCGGCGACGGAATTCAGGAGCAGGAGCTTTTCGACGACCGTTTCTTCATCTACGTTTCACCCGACAACCCCCTCTACGAACGTTCGAACGTTCGCATCGAAGACATCGACCTGCGCGACCTGATCCTGCTCTCGGACGGCAACTGCATGCGCGACCAGGTCATCGAACTGTGTCAGGCCAAGCGGGGCGTGCCGTCGCACTACTATTTCGAGTCGGGTTCGCTCGATACGCTCATGCGTATCGTCGACTGCACGCAATGCGTGACGATCATCCCCGAAATGGCCGTCGAATATGTGCCCAAGGAGCACCGCGACCGCGTCAAGACATTGGCCAAAGGCGCCACGTCGCGCAAGATCGCCATCGCCGTGCGGCGCACGTTCGTCAAATCTTCGATCATCAAGGCGCTCGCCGAATCGATCCGCACCTACCGCAAATAGGCGTTGCGCGGGGAAGGCGCTCGTTATGCAGGAGGGGACTTTCCTTCTGCGGTACGGTCCGTGCACCGGGGCAATCCGCTCATTCCGTCGCCGTTTTTCGTCGATTTCCGATTTATTTACTATCTTTGCACGGATATAGCGGGCTATTACGGAATATTGGAATATGGAAAAATTGATTGAGACGATAGTCGGTGCGATTCAGGATAAAAAAGGTAAGGATATTGTATCGTTGGACCTTTCGGGATTCGACGGCGCCATCTGTTCGCATTTCGTCGTTTGCAACGCCGATTCGACCATGCAGGTCGCGGCGATCGCCGACGGCGTGGAGGAGGCCGTCGAGGAGAAGCTCGGCGAAAAGGTATGGCGCGTCGAAGGCAAGCAGACGGGTCTGTGGGTGGCGATGGACTACATGGACGTCGTGGTACATATCTTCACGACCGAGTTGCGTTCCTTCTACAAATTGGAGGAGCTGTGGGCCGATGCGCCGCTCAAACGTTATGATTACGAGGAGTAAAGAGATTTTATGACAGCAAAGAAGAAAAAGGACGGCGGCCAGCGCAACCCGATCATGCCGCGTCCCTCCTATATGTGGATTTACGTGCTGGTGGCGGCCTTCATCATCGGCTATTCGCTTTACGGTGCGGAGAATACGGAGCCTGTCCGCAGCGACTGGAATACGGTCGAAGGGATGGTTCGCAGCGGCGACGTGGAGAGGATCGAGGTGGTGAACCGCGACGTGGCCGAGGTGTTCCTGAAAAAGGATGCGGTCGAGAAGTACCGTACCGATTCGACGCAGCCCCAGTTCAAACGGCTGCCCGACGAGGGGGTGCAGCTGGTATTCAACATCGGTTCGGTGGATGCCTTCCGCGAGGATTTGAAAGCCGCCGAGCAGCAGTCGGGACAGAGCGTTCCGGTGCGTTACGAGAACAAGGAGAACGGCTGGATGAACCTGCTCGTCAATTTTCTGCCGTGGGTGCTCATCATCGGCGTGTGGTTCTTCATCATGCGCGGCATGTCGCGCGGCGGAGGCGCTGCGGGCGGCGGGCTGATGAACGTCGGCAAGGCCAAGGCGCAGGTATACGACAAGGATGCGCCCAAGCGTGTGACGTTCAAGGATGTGGCCGGATTGGAGGAGGCCAAGGTCGAGGTGATGGAGATCGTCGATTTCCTGCGCAAGCCGGAAAAATACCGCGATCTGGGTGCCAAGATTCCGAAGGGGGCGCTGCTCGTCGGCCCTCCGGGAACGGGCAAGACGCTGCTGGCGAAGGCCGTGGCCGGCGAGGCCAACGTGCCGTTCCTTTCGATTTCGGGTTCGGACTTCGTGGAGATGTTCGTCGGCGTGGGTGCTTCGCGCGTGCGCGATCTGTTCGAGCAGGCCAAGCAGAAGGCGCCCTGCATCGTCTTCATCGACGAGATCGACGCGATCGGTCGCGCCCGCGGCAAGAACGCCGGATTTTCGGGCAATGACGAACGGGAGAACACGCTCAACCAGCTGCTTACCGAGATGGACGGCTTCCAGACCAATTCGGGCGTGATCGTGCTGGCGGCCACCAACCGCGTCGATATTCTGGACAAGGCGCTCATGCGTGCCGGCCGTTTCGACCGCCAGATCGACGTCGGCCTGCCCGACGTGCACGAACGGGCCGAGATTTTCGCCGTTCACATGCGCAACCTGAAACTGGACAAGGAGATCGACCGCGATTTTCTGGCACGTCAGACGCCCGGTTTTTCGGGTGCCGACATCGCCAATGTCTGCAACGAAGCAGCGCTCATCGCCGCCCGGCACGACAAGAAGAGCATCGGGCGCGACGATTTCATGTCGGCGATCGACCGTATCGTCGGCGGACTCGAAAAACGGAACATGCCGATGACGGCCTCCGAACGTCGCGCCACGGCGATCCACGAGGCGGGTCACGCGACGGTGATGTGGTCGCTCGCGGAGTGCGATCCGGTGCTGAAAGTGACCGTCGTGCCGCGCGGCAAGAGTCTCGGTGCCACGTGGTCGGTGCCCGACGAGGAGCGGGTGCACGTTACCAACGAAGCGCTCGAAGAGCAGTTGGCGGGTCTGTTGGGCGGCCGGATCGCCGAGGAGGTCAACTACGGGACGCTCGGCGCGGGTGCATTGAGCGATCTGGAACGGGCGACGAAAACCGCCTACGCGATGGTGGCTTACTACGGTATGAGCAAGAAGATCGGCCCGATCAGCTACTACGATTCGACGGGTACGCGCGATACCTTCACCAAACCTTTCAGCGAGGAGACCGCCCGCGACATCGATTGCGAGGTGCGCCGCATGTTGGAGGATGCCTATGCCTGTGCACGGAAGATCATCGAGCAGAAGAACGACCGGATCAATGCGATGGCCGACCTGCTGCTCGAAAAGGAGACGATCTATGCCGAAGATATCGAACGGATTCTGGGTCCTTCGGCGCAGTCGGCCAAGCGTGCCGCCGCTGCCGGGACGAAACCGGAGGAGGGTGCCGGAGGCAAGGCCGCGGCCGATGAATTAACCGAAGCTTAAAGAACGGATGAAAATGAAGAACCTGATGGTGCGGACGCTCAGCGGTCTTGTGCTGGTCGCCGTCTTCGTCGGCGCTGTTTTGGGATCGCAATGGAGCTTCGGCGCGTTGCTGTTGCTGATTCTCGTGGGCGGTCAGACGGAGTTTTACAAATTGGCCCGCGAGACAGGGCTTTCGCCCCAGCGATGGATGGGACTGGCGGTCGGCGTGCTGCTGTTCGCATTGAATTTCATCGTTTTCCGGCAATTCAGCCGGTCGGTGACGGACGAGGCCGGCGGAGCCGTGCTGTACCTGTTGCTCTACATCGGGCTGTTGCTGCCGACGCTCTTCGTCTGCGAACTGTTCCGTCGCAGCGCCACGCCGCTGGCCAATCTGGGGGCGACGCTGCTGGGCGTGCTGTACGTCGCCGTGCCGCTGTCGCTGCTGCTCTACGTTCCGGTGCTCGCCGGCGACGGCGTGTGGCGTCCCGAAACGGTGCTGTGCTATATCTTCATCATCTGGGCCAACGACGTCTTCGCCTATCTGGTGGGGATGACCTTCGGGCGGCACCGCCTGTGCGAACGCCTCTCGCCCAAGAAGTCGTGGGAGGGATTCTTCGGCGGCCTCGCGGGCGCCGTGGCGACGGGACTCGCCGCCGCGTATGCGCTCGATGCGAATTATTGGGTCTGGGGCGGCCTGGCGCTCGTCGCCTCGCTCTCCGGCGTAGCGGGCGATCTGGTGGAGTCGATGTTCAAGCGGGAGGCTGGGGTCAAGGATTCGGGGCAGGTGATCCCCGGTCACGGCGGTGTGCTGGACCGCTTCGACGCGCTGCTGCTTTCGGCGCCCTATGTCTTCCTTTACCTGCTGCTGGTCGGCAGGTTCGTATAACGACTAATCTTTACTGACAATGAAAATCAATAAGGAAGGTTATAAAATCATCGGTATCACCGGCCTGATCTGCCTGCTGCTCGGTACGGGGATCTATCGCCTGCTGAGCAGCCACGACAACGGTACGCTCGTGTGGGTGCTGGTCGTACTGATGCTGCTTTTCTGGTTTTTCATCGTGGCGTTCTTCCGCGAGCCGCGCCGCGTGAAAATACATGACGCCGATCTGGTCTTCTCCCCCTGCGACGGCCGTGTGGTCGTGACCGAACCGGTACACGAGAGCGAGTATCTCGATCGGGAGATGATGCAGATCTCGATCTTCATGTCGATCACCAACGTCCACATGAACTGGCTTCCGGTGGGCGGCGTGGTCGAGTATTTCAAGTATCATCCGGGCCGGTTCCTCGTGGCGTGGCACCCCAAGTCCTCGACCGAGAACGAGCGGACGACGACCGTCGTGCGCCTGGACGACGGCCGTCACGTGCTGTTCCGTCAGATCGCCGGACTCATCGCACGGCGTATCGTCTCCTACATGAAGGTCGGCGAGCGGGTCAAGCAGAACGACGTGTGCGGGTTCATCAAGTTCGGTTCGCGCATCGACGTGCTGCTGCCCAAAGACAGCGAAGTGTTGGTCGAGATCGGCGATCCCGTCGTCGGCTCGCAGACGCCGATCGCGCGGCTGAAACCGCAGACGAAATAGAACGCCGCATCCGTCGCCGCCGGCCTGTTTCGCTCCCTCGACCGTGTAACGGCGCGGGAGGGATACGGAGAACTCGAAGCGCCGGACGGTCGGAGCCGGATGATTCCGCAAGACGAGACAAACTTAACGAACGAACATGTTGCTTACGCCTCCCACACTCGCACGCTACACCGTCGGCCTGTTGATTGCCGTTGCGGTGGCGTTCCTGATGTGGTATTTCCGTTCGATCGTCGTCTATATTCTGGTGTCGGCGCTGCTGGCGATCATCTTCAAACCGCTGGTCGGCCGTCTGGCGCGGCTGCGGATACGGGGCTGGCACCTTCCCCGCTGGGCGGCGGCGCTGGCGACGCTGATCCTGATCTGGGTGCTCTTCGTCGTGGCGTGTACGCTCTTCGTCCCGCTGGTCTTCGACAAACTCTACCAGTTCGCTACGCTCGACTTCGGTTCGGTGCTCCGTTCCGTCGAGGAGCCGATCGCCCGTATGCAGGAGTATCTCCACGATCTGTTCGCCCTGCCCGACGAACGTTTTTCGCTGACCGATTCGCTGATCCAGTGGTTCAAGAGCATCTTCGATTACGATACGATCAATACGGCCTTTTCGTCGATCGTCAGTCTGACGCTCTCGGCCGTGATCGCCTTCTTTTCGGTCTCGTTCATCACCTTTTTCTTCCTCAAAGACGACGAGTTGTTCCTGTCGATGCTCAAAGCACCCTTCCCTGAGCGTGTACACGGCAATATCGAGCGGGCGATGTCCTCCGTCTCGCAGTTGCTGATGCGCTACTTTACGGGAATCCTGAGCGAAAGCTGCATCCTGATGATCGTGATTTCGGTCACGATGATCTTCTTCGGTATGCGGACGCAGGACGCCTTCTTCATCGGGCTCATCATGGGCGTGATGAACGTCGTGCCCTACGCCGGCCCGCTCATCGGCGGCGTGATGTCGGTCTTCATGGGCGTGGTGACGCCGATCGAGGGGATGACCACAGGGCACACGATGTTCGTTATCGCCGGATCGCTGCTCATCATCAAGGGGTTCGACGACTTCGTGCTGCAACCCACGCTCTATTCGGAACGGGTGAAGGCGCATCCGCTCGAAATATTCATCGTTATCCTGATCGCCGGATCATTGGCGGGAATCGTGGGAATGCTGCTGGCGATCCCGTCGTACACCGTGCTGCGCGTCTTCGCCAAGGAGTTCTTCTCGCAGTTCCGGCTGGTACAGAAACTCACGGAGAAAATCTGAATCGTATGATAATCGAAGGGATCGTCGTCCACGGGAACAGTCTCGGAGGCCGCATGGGCTTCCCTACGGCCAATATCGAGGCGGACGCGGCGCTGGATGCGCGCGACGGAGTCTATGCCTCGCGCGTGGAGGTGGACGGACGCATGTACGACGCCATGTCGAATCTGGGCTACAAGCCGACCGTCGACGGCCGGCGCCGTCTGTTGGAGACCAATATCTTCGGCTTCGAGGGCGACCTCTACGGTCGTCGGCTGCGGGTGGAGCTGCTGCGCTTCATCCGTCCGGAACGGCGGTTCGGTTCGGTGGAGGAGCTGTTCCGCCAGATCGGGGACGACCGCCGCGAGGTCTGCGGCGGCGGGGGAGAACCGCTTGATCCGCGATGAGGTATGGACGCCGGTTCCGTTGAATCTCTCTTCGCCGGATACCCCGATGTCCGGTTGCGGCTCGTGTCGCGCAGTGCGCATACGAGCCAGGTCGTGACGGGGTTTCTGATGTTGGCACGCCGGCGGCGGATCGCACTGACGATCGAAGACGCCGGCCACCGGCGGGAGGAGTATCCACATCCGCATCTGGTCGAGGCGTTCGTCGGCGGCCGTCGGATCGCGTTCGACATGCTCGACGGCTACAATTTCGACGTCGTGGCCGCGGCGGCTTACATCCGCGGGGTAGACCTCTATTTCAAACGCAGCTGTTCGACGTTCCGCAACGGAGTCTTTCCGGCGGAGGTTCGCGCCAAGATCCGCCCGCTGGGCTTCAACTACCATGTGACCTGTCCGGAGAATCCGATCAATCCGGTTCCCGTCGAAATCAAATCGTTGCGGAAACGGCTGATCGCCCTGTTGCGTCCGCGTCCTGCGGAGGAGGGAGAGTATTTTACGGTGGAAAAGTTCGAATGCGGAGCGGGACGCAGGGTTGCGGCGAAGAGATTGAAGATCCTTTTTCTCACGCGGCTGTGGGAGGGCGAGCAGAACCGGGCGATCAATGCGATGCGAATCGCTATCGTGCGGGCGCTCGGTGAACGTTATCCCCGGAACTTTACGGGCGGGGTGACGGATACGCCCCTGGCACGTGCCCTTTGTCCCGAACTGATCGTCGCGGAGAAGTACACCGATCGCGCCCGTTACCTGCGCCTGATGCGCCGCAGCGACATCTGCATCGGCTCTACGGGTTTGTGGGACTCGATCGGCTGGAAGACGGGCGAATACGTGGCTGCGGCCCGTGCCGTCGTCAACGAACGTTTCGTCTACGAGGTGCCGGGCGGTTTCCGCGAGGGTGTGAACTACCTGGGTTATGCTTCGGCCGAGGAGTGCGTGGCGCAGGTCGATTTGCTGATGCGCTGTCCCGACGCCGTGCAGCGCATGAAGGAGGCCAATGCGGCCTATTACCGTGAGTGGCTGCGTCCCGACGCGTTGGTGGGGCAGGCTTTGCGGCAGGCCGAGATGCTCTGAACGGGCGGCGGGACGGTGCGGACGGAAGTCTGCGCGACTCGTTGGGGATGCGTGCGAAAATCCGTATCTAAGGCGAAGCCAAAAATACTCCATCTCTGCATAATCAGACATGAATGTTTGCTTCTGCTCTCGACTTTCCGTACTTTGGCTTCGCCGAAGATACTCCCGCTCGGCAATGTTCAAATAAATTTGACATTGCGCTCGCTTATTCGTACTTTGGCTTGCGCCGAAGATACTCTCGCTCAGCAAAATCAAACTTTGGTTTGTTTTTGCCCTCGCTTATTCGTATCTTTGTTAAATATTTCGTCCCCTCCGGCCTGTGCGCGGCGGAGGCTCTAAAAACGACCGAAAATGAAAGAACGGATTCAGCGCTTCGGTAAATCATTGAGCAGTATGGTAATGCCCAATATCGGCGCATTCATCGCCTGGGGATTCATCACGGCTCTTTTCATTCCGACGGGTTGGTGGCCCAATGCGAGTCTGGGGCAGCTCGTCGAACCGATGCTGCGTTATCTGCTGCCGCTGCTGATCGCCATGACGGCGGGACGGCATGTGGCCGGCGATCGCGGCGGCGTGATTGCCGCCGTAGCGGTGATGGGCGTGATTCTGGGCAGTGACATCCCGATGTTCATCGGCGCCATGGCGATCGGGCCCTTTGCCGGCTGGGTGATCCGCTCCTTCGACCGCTGGGCGGAGGGACGCATTCCCGCCGGATTCGAAATGCTGGTCAACAACTTCTCGGTCGGCATCCTGGGAATCGTCTGCGCGCTGATCGGGTTCTATGCCGTGGGGCCGGTGGTTTCGGCGCTGACCGTCTTCCTGTCGGCCGGCGTGTCGCTGATGATCGAACACGGTCTGCTGCCGCTGGTCGCGGTCTTCATCGAACCGGCCAAGGTGCTCTTCCTGAACAATGCGATCAACCACGGAATCTTCTCGCCGATCGGGATCGAACAGGCGCGCCAGACGGGCCAGTCGATCATGTTCCTGCTGGAAACCAATCCCGGGCCGGGCCTCGGCGTCCTGCTGGCCTATTGGGCCTTCGCGCGCGGCGCGGCGCGTTCGTCGGCGCCGGGAGCGATCGTCATCCAGTTCTTCGGCGGCATCCATGAGATCTATTTCCCCTATGTACTGATGCGCCCGGCCATTATCGTGGCGCCGATCGTCGGCTCGGCCGCGGCGATCCTCTTCTATTCGCTTACCGGAACGGGACTGACCGCCGTCGCGTCGCCCGGCAGCATCATCGCCGTGGCGGCGATGGCACCGAAGGGGGAGACGCTGCTGGTGCTCGCCGGGGTGGTGGTCGCGGCAGCCGTGTCGTTCTTCGTTGCGGCGCCGATCGTCAAACGTGCGCATTTGGAGGAGGTGAAGCCCGTTCAGAAGCCTAACGGAACGGTTATCGGAGGAACGAGCCGTGCGCCCCGTGCGCTCGAAGGGCCGATCCGCACGGTCGTCTTCGCCTGCGATGCCGGCATGGGATCGAGTGCCATGGGTGCGACCCGTTTCCGCAAACGCATCGAACCGCTCGGCAGCGGCGTGCGTGTTACCAACAGTTCGGTCGACACGATCCCGGAGGGGACGGATGTCGTCGTGTGCCAGTCGCAGTTGTCGCAGCGCGCCGGGAAGGCTGCGCCCGCGTCGGAGGTGATCGTGATCGGCAATTTCCTCTCCGATCCTGCCCTCGACGGGTTGTACGGCCGGATCGAGGGCCAAACCAGAGCATCCGAAGCTCCGCAGTCGGAGGAGGTGCCCGCAGCGGCAACTCCCGCTGCACCGGCGTCGGAGATGCTGACCTTGCAGGGGATCCGTACCGGACTGGCGCCTGTGGGCAAGGAGGAGGCGATCCGTGCCGCCGGAGCGTTGCTGGCTGCCTGCGGTTATGTCGACGGGGAATACGCCGAGGCGATGGTCGCCCGCGAGCGTGTGGCCACGACCTATCTGGGCATGGGTATTGCCATTCCCCACGGGACGGCCGAGGCGAAGTCGCGCATCAGGCGTTCGGGAATCGTCGTGATGCAGTATCCCGAAGGGGTCGATTTCGGCGAAGAACGGGCGCAGCTGGTGATCGGTATCGCCGGTGCCGGCGACGAACATATCGAGATTCTGGCGCGGGTGACGTCGGCGCTCGAAGACGAGGAGGTGCTCCGACGGCTTAAAACGACGGACGATCCCCGTTATATTCTGGAAAAATTGGCTATTTGAAATATGGTATCGAAGACTGTTACAATCGAAGCTCCGAACGGGATGCACGCGCGTCCCGTATCGGCATTGGTGGCGCTCGTCAAGGCGTCGGGACAGCAGGTGACGCTGCGTACGCCTGCCAAATCGGTCAGCGGGGCAAGCATGATCGGCATCCTTTCGCTGGGGTTGAAAAAGGGCTCGGAGGTGGAAGTCGCGGTCGAAGGCGACAACGAGCAGGCTGTACTCGACGAGGTGGTCGCCGCGATCGAGGCGATAACCGATTAGGTCGTCATGCTGCGGTTGCGGGTGAAACAAGCCATGGCCGATGCCGTGGCGATCGGGCGCGTGTGGCGTTATCGGGCCGGAGCTTACGCGCCTTCGGGCCGGGTCGTGCCGTCCGGAGAGCGGCCTGCGGAGCAGTCGCGTTTCGATGCGGCGGTGGCGGCCGCCGAAGGGGAGTTGGAGAAACTGGCGGCCGCGAACGAAATCTTCGCCGCGCACCTCGAACTGGCGGCCGATCCGATGCTCATGGAGAACGTGGCGGAGAAGATCGCGGAGGGAATGACTGCCGCCGATGCCGTCCATGCGGCCTCCGGCGAGTTGGCGGCGCTCTTCGCGCAGATCGACGACGAGTACCTGCGGGCGCGCGCCGACGATGTACGCGACGTATGTCGCCGCATCCTGCGGCAGTTGGTGCCTTCCGAGACCGATCCTTTCGCCGCGATTCCCGACGGGAGCATCCTCGCCGCCGACGAACTGGCACCGTCGGATACGGCGCGGATCGATTTTTCGCGCGTGCGCGGCGTGGTGACGCGGCGAGGCAGCGCGACGAGCCATCTGGCCATTCTGGCACGCAACCGGAACCTGCCTGCCGTGGTGGGGTTGGGCGACGATTTCGACCGGTTGGACGACGGCACGATCGTGGTGCTCGACGGCCCGGCCGGCGAACTGCTGATCGCTCCCGACGAGCATACAGCGGCGGAGTATCGCCGGCGTATGGAGGAGGCCGAGGCACGATCCGCGGCTGCGGATGCGTACGCATCGCAGCCGGTCACGACACGCGACGGGCGGGCGTTGGCCGTGCTGGCCAATGCCGGCAGCGTGGATGAAGTGGAACGGGCGATCCGCAGCGGCGCCGACGGCATCGGGCTGTTCCGCAGCGAGTTCCTCTACATGCAGCGGCAGGACGGCTTTCCCGACGAACAGGTGCAGACGGCGGCCTATGCACGGGCCGCCGAGCTTTGCGGCGGCCGGCCGCTGGTGATCCGCACGCTCGATATCGGCGGCGACAAATCGCTGCCTTACTATCGATTCCCCGAAGAGGAGAATCCTTTTCTGGGCTGGCGGGCCATTCGCGTAAGCCTCGAATTGCGCGATATGTTCCGCACGCAGTTGCGGGCGATCCTGCGTGCCAGTGCCCGGGGCGGCGTGCGGGTGATGTTTCCGATGATCGTCTCGCTCGCGGAGTTGCGCGACGCGCTGGCGCTTTTGGAGGAGTGCAAGGAGGAGCTGCGCCGGCAGGAGGTGCCGTTCGACGACCGGATTCCGGTCGGGGTGATGATCGAGACGCCGGCGGCGGTGTTCATGGCCGACGAACTGGCCGCCGAGGTCGATTTTTTCAGCATCGGCACCAACGACCTCACGCAGTACGTGCTGGCCGTCGATCGGGGCAACCGGCGGATCGCGGCGATGTACGATACGCTGCATCCGGCCGTGGTGCGCGCGATGCGGCTGACGGTCGATGCGGCTCACAGGCATGGATGCGAAGTGGGCATCTGCGGCGAATTCGCCGGATGCGCAGCCCATGCCGAACTGCTTGTCGGGCTGGGGTTCGACGAGCTGAGCGTGGCGCCGCCCTCCGTTCCGGCCGTCAAGGAACGTATTCGCGGGCTCGAAACGCCGCAGGCGGAACTGACGGCACGCAGGGCCGTCGAAGCGGCTACGGCGTCGGAGGTACACGAATTGATCGGCGTCGGGTGACGCCGGCTTGCAGAAGCCCTTACTCAATCCAAATTTCAATACGATGAAAAAACTGTTTCTAACTTGTTTCTGCTGCGCTTCCGCCGTGCTGGGGGCCCGTGCGCAGGATGAACACATCGTCATCTGGGACAATGCTTCCGCCCCGACGTCGAGCGGCTTGTTCGGGCCGACCGTCATCGAAAAGGAGGGCTTCGTGGCGAACAACAATGTCGCCGAGCTTTTCGTCTACAAGGCCGAGGAGCCGAGCGGCCGTGCCGTCGTGGTCTGTCCGGGCGGCGGTTATCACAACCTGGCTATCGGCTACGAGGGGTACGACATGGCGCGCTGGCTGGCCGACCACGGTACGACGGCCGCCGTGCTGAAATACCGTATGCCCAACGGTCACTGCGAAGTGCCGCGCAACGACGCCGAGCAGGCGTTGCGCATCATGCGCGAACACGCCGCCGAGTGGGGATACGACGCGTCGCGCGTGGGGATCGTCGGTTCGTCGGCGGGAGGTCATCTGGCGGCCAGCACCGGAACGATCTCGGACGAGAAACCCGCTTTCATGATCCTTTTCTATCCGGTCATTACGGCCGAAGAGGGCAAGTTGCACAAGAATTCGTTCAAATACCTGTTGGGCAAGGACTATTCGCCCGAGGAGGCGCGCAACTATTCGCTCGAAAAGCGAGTCTCGGCGCTGACGCCCCCGACGCTGCTGCTGCTGAGCGACGACGACCGGATCGTTCCGCCGGTCAACAGCCTGCTCTTCTACGAGGCACTCAAACGCAACGGCGTGAAGGCCTCGATCCACGTCTTCCCCACGGGAGACCACGGCTGGGGCATCAAGCCCGAATTCAAATATATCGAGCAGTGGCAACGCTACGCGCTCGACTGGCTGGAACAATTCTGAATCGGAAAAACATCAATCAATCTTTTTGCAAGACGATATGAAAAGAGCAATTCAATTCGGCGCGGGCAATATCGGCCGCGGATTCATCGGTGCGGTACTCTCCGAGGCGGGGTACCATGTGGTTTTCGCCGATGTGAACATGGAGGTCATCGACCGCATCAACAAGGACGGCGCCTACACCGTGCATATCATGGACGTGGAGAGCCGCGACGTGCGGATCAGTAATATTTCGGGTGTCGATTCGGGCGGCGGGGAGATCGTCGACGAGATCGTGCGCGCCGAGATCATCACCACGGCCGTCGGGCTGCGCATCCTGCCCTTCATCGCCCCGGCCATCGCCAAAGGCATCGCCGCGCGCCGCGCCGCAGGCGTCGGGGAGCCGCTGAACGTCATCGCCTGCGAGAACGGCATCCGTGCCACCTCGCAGCTCAGGGAGGAGGTCTACAAGCATCTCTCGGCCGAGGAGGCCGCATGGTGCGACGCGCACGTCGGGTTCGCCGACTGTTCGGTCGACCGCATCGTGCCTCCTGTGCGCAGCGAGAACCCGATCGACGTGGTCGTGGAGAATTTCTACGAGTGGAACGTCGAGGAGAAGTCGTTCGTGGGCGGTGCACCGCATATCGAGGGGATGAATCTGGCCGATAACCTGCTGGCCTATATCGAGCGCAAGCTCTTTACGCTCAATACGGGACATGCCATTACGGCCTATCTGGGACGGATGAAGGGGCTCGCGACGATCGACGAGAGCATCGCCGATCCCGCGATCTTCGCCATCGTCAAGGAGGCGATGCAGCAGAGCGGACAGGCGCTGGTCGAAAAGTTCGGTTTCGACCGCGACGCGCATTTCAAGTATATCGACAAGATCATCGGCCGGTTCAAGAATCCCTATCTGAAAGACGACGTGGCGCGCGTGGGGCGCGAGCCGCTGCGCAAGCTCTCGTCGACCGACCGGCTGGTCAAGCCGATGATGACCGCCCGCGAGTACGGCCTGCCGTGCGACAAACTGCTGCTGGGTATCGGCGCCGCACTGCATTACAACAATCCCGAAGATCCGCAGAGCGTCAAGATGCAGGAGCTGATCGCCGCCAAGGGGCTGCGTCAGGCCGTGTCGGAGATCACGTCGATCCCCGCGACCGATCCCGTCATCGAGGAGATCGCCGCCGCTACGGCCGAGGTCGAAAAACGAATCCGTTAAGTCGGCTGCAATCCTATGAAGAGACCTTTCATCGCAGTGACCGCGCTGACGCTTGCGACTGCAATCTCGTTTACCTCCGTCGCGGAGGAGCGTCCCGCGTCGGAGAAACGGCTTCACACCGTTCAGATCAATAGTCTTGAAGACCTCAAAGCCTATTTCCGCTACGACCCCGAGCGGGACATTATCGTCAGCGGCCATCGCGGCGGCATGATGCCCGGCTATCCCGAAAACTGCATCGAGTCGTTCGAAAAGACGCTCACGATGATGCCCTCGTTCTTCGAGATCGACCCGCGCATGACCAAAGACAGCGTGATCGTGCTGATGCACGACGCCACGATCGACCGTACCACGACCGGCACGGGCAAGGTTTCGGACTACACCTACGCGGAGTTGCAGCAGTTCTTCCTCAAGGATCGCGAAGGTAACGTCACGACCTACAAGATCCCCACCCTCGAGGAGTGCATCGCCTGGAGCCAGGGCAAGACGATCCTCAACCTCGACATCAAGGACGTCCCGCTCGAAGTGATGTCGCAATTCATCAACCGCCTGGCACCGGCCAACGTGATGTATACCGTGCGCAACGCCAAACAGGCGCGCACGTATCTCGACCGCGACCCGCAGGCGATGTTCTCGTGCTGGTGCAAGAACATGAAGGAGTTCAACGAGTATGTCGGGGAGCGGATTCCCTGGTCGCAGGTGATGGCCTACGTCGGCACGATGATGCTGCCCGACCAGCAGGAGCTTTACGACAACCTGCACCGCAACGGAGTGATGTGCATGATCTCGCTCGCCCCGACGCACGACCGCAGGGCCACCGACGCGCAGAAAATACAGGGCTACGAGCTCGAAATCCCGACGGGTTGCGACGTCATCGAAACCGACTACCCCTACTTATTCCAGAACCTCGATCTCAACCGCAAGTAAACAAATGGCTGCATTCGAAAAATACCGCTCGGTCTACACGCACGACGAGCTGATGGAACGCCTGCGCCGCATCCGGCACGTGGCACTCGACATGGACGGCACGATCTACATGGGCATGTCGCTCTTTCCCTACACCAAGCCGTTCCTCGCGGGGCTCAAGGAGATGGGCATCGGCTATTCGTTCCTGACCAACAATCCGTCGAAGTCGATCGCCGACTACCTGCACAAGCTCGACGTGCTGGGCATACACGCCACACGCGAGGAAATGTACACCACCGCCCTTGCGACGATCGACTACATCCGCGAGCACTACCCTGCGGCCAAACGGCTTTTCCTGCTCGGCACGCCGAGCATGATCTCGGAATTCGAGGCAGCAGGTTTCGAATCGGCCGCGGATTCGGCGGACGACGTGCCGGACGTGGTGGTCGCGGCGTTCGACATGACGCTGCAGTATGACCGCCTGTGCCGCGCCGCATGGTGGGTGTCGCAGGGCGTGCCCTACATCGCTACCAACCCCGACCGGGTATGCCCCACCGACCAGCCGACGGTACTGGTCGACTGCGGTTCCATTTGCGCTTGCATCGAACATGCCACGGGACGGCGGCCCGACATCACGCTCGGCAAACCCGATCCCAACATGCTCTCGGGCATACTCTCGCGCCACGGCCTGCAACCCGACCAGATCGCGATGGTCGGCGACCGCATCTACACCGACGTGGCGATG
>ERZ773190.2248-NODE-2248-length-15677-cov-27.078095_pt1 | contig 15677 bp, 13 predicted proteins | sample MGYA00511111_ERZ773190 | MGnify/ENA primary metagenome ERZ773190 (study PRJEB29015, sample SAMEA2737777) | human gut metagenome | biome: human gut; feature: human-associated habitat; material: faeces | place: China | collected 2012 ... | reverse complement strand
AGCTGCCGGAGCGGTGCTTAAGCCGCAAGGCGGGAATTGTGCGGTGTTGCCCTATCCTCACTCCCCTTTTGGTGAGCGGCTAGCCTGCAATTCGACGTATTATCGAGGTTACCATTTCTATCCACACTCTCCTTGCGGAGAGCGATACGTTGGGGGCAACCAAGGCCGATGCGGCATTTCTATCCACACCCTCTCACAGGGAATGACTGGCATTTATTCATGGCTCTGGCAATGTTACACAAACTTTTACCGATGTTTGTGAACAGAAAAACAATCGTACTGGGCACTGGCATGGCATTTTTGCTGGCTCAAACACTCGTGCATTTATTTCATGTTCTGCTTCTGCTATTTTGTGCAGGCGATGCTTATTTCATCAGTTTCTGCAGCGTTTTCAGCAGCTCATCCACAACTTCGTCATTCCCGGCACGGATATCATCCGCCACACAGGTGCGGATATGGTTTGCCAGCAGCTCACGGTTGAACGCGTTCATCGCCGCCGTTACCGCCGCCGACTGCACCAGAATATCCGGACAATACACTTCGTTTTCCACCATCCCACGGATGCCCCGAATCTGCCCTTCGATCCGGTTCAGTCTGTGGACCAGGCTTTTATACTCTTCTTCACTGCGATGCTTTGTTTTGTGTGCACAGCAGCAACACGGTTCCTTCTTTTCGTTTTCCTGCATTATGTTACCCTCCCATCACATGCAAGGTACCCCGGCGGGGTATATTCACTATATACCCCGCCGGGGTACCTTGTCAAGTAGATAATATAATATTTTTATATTATTTTATGCGAGAGTTTTTTACTATAGCAATTTTTAAAATTAAAGCGGATATCCGCATGAACAACCCCCCCCTGAACAGTCAGAAAGAGAAACATTTTATGCTCTCCTTGCGGAGAGCGATGTCAAACTCAAAAGTTCTTGTTGCTGTAATAGAGTTATTTCTATCCACGCTCTCCTTGCGGAGGGCGACGTACCCAGAGCCAGATTGATGCCCGCGTGATTCCCATTTCTATCCACGCTCTCCTTGCGGAGAGCGACCGCTGGGCGCGGTCACGTCGCCAGCCGTCAGCAAATTTCTATCCACGCTCTCCTTGCGGAGAGCGACCAGCTTGTTTGCGGGGTTGCTGGTTGCGTTATAATTTCTATCCACGCTCTCCTTGCGGAGAGCGACATACGGGGCCTTGAAGCATGTGCACCAAACGGAAATTTCTATCCACGCTCTCCTTGCGGAGAGCGACACCCCGAGACTGTCCCGCGTCGTCCCGACGCCGATATTTCTATCCACGCTCTCCTTGCGGAGAGCGACGCGGCGATGGGAAAGCCTACGTTCGAGATAGCCTATTTCTATCCACGCTCTCCTTGCGGAGAGCGACCTGCGGGGTTTGCTGGCAAAGACATCACCGGGACCATTTCTATCCACGCTCTCCTTGCGGAGAGCGACCAGCCACGAAAAACAGAAGTCCCCGGAGCGAGAATTTCTATCCACGCTCTCCTTGCGGAGAGCGACGATACCCCACACTATTCGATGACCTTAAAGTACCCATTTCTATCCACGCTCTCCTTGCGGAGAGCGACCCAAAGCACTTTTTAACCCGATTCAGTACATTTCAATTTCTATCCACGCTCTCCTTGCGGAGAGCGACCACCCCGCGTTTGTCCCGCGTTGTCCCGACGCCGATATTTCTATCCACGCTCTCCTTGCGGAGAGCGACCCTGGCGCAGACGGTCAGCGGAGCCTATAGCCTTATTTCTATCCACGCTCTCCTTGCGGAGAGCGACTTGGCGGCTTTGGCGATAAATCCGATAACAAAAATTTCTATCCACGCTCTCCTTGCGGAGAGCGACCCGCAGGGGTGTTATACTGTCACTTAATACCCAATTTCTATCCACGCTCTCCTTGCGGAGAGCGACGACACCTACATCGTATTGGAGGCGACAAAAGTTATTTCTATCCACGCTCTCCTTGCGGAGAGCGACTTTTATAGTGGACGGGCACCGGGTCCACATAACCCATTTCTATCCACGCTCTCCTTGCGGAGAGCGACCGTATGGGCGCATCAACGACATTTCCCGCCTGATATTTCTATCCACGCTCTCCTTGCGGAGAGCGACTACTATATACATGCGTAGCATTAGCAGACACTTGAATTTCTATCCACGCTCTCCTTGCGGAGAGCGACCATCAAAGCGATGCGCGGAGACCGGAAAGCGCTGATTTCTATCCACGCTCTCCTTGCGGAGAGCGACCTGTGACAATACCTACACCCTGGGCATAACGGATATTTCTATCCACGCTCTCCTTGCGGAGAGCGACCCTCATATTCACAGCACGTTAGGCGGCCGTCCGGGTATTTCTATCCACGCTCTCCTTGCGGAGAGCGACGCGCCCAGTAAGCCCCGCGCATGGGGGCACCGTTATTTCTATCCACGCTCTCCTTGCGGAGAGCGACATGCTGACAAGTATTTGGATTTGGTTGCTTTGGATTTCTATCCACGCTCTCCTTGCGGAGAGCGACAGGGCAAAAACCCATCACGCTGCTGTGCATGTCATTTCTATCCACGCTCTCCTTGCGGAGAGCGACAAGGGCGGTTATAATGTCAGCATTGACGATTTTGTATTTCTATCCACGCTCTCCTTGCGGAGAGCGACGGCCAAGACTTGTACTATGTCAAAGCCAAAGGTATTTCTATCCACGCTCTCCTTGCGGAGAGCGACTGGAAAGGAAGTGCAGTGATATGCCCCTTGGTATATTTCTATCCACGCTCTCCTTGCGGAGAGCGACCTGCGCCTGACCAACGCGCAGCGCACGGCACTAGTGATTTCTATCCACGCTCTCCTTGCGGAGAGCGACCATGGGTTTGACTGTTGAAGGGGAAGCAAATAAGGCATTTCTATCCACGCTCTCCTTGCGGAGAGCGACCGGCAGAGCTGGCAGGCCGCCTGCACGCTTACCGGATTTCTATCCACGCTCTCCTTGCGGAGAGCGACTGGGCGGTAGGTGCTGCTGCAAGACCAAGAGAGGTATTTCTATCCACGCTCTCCTTGCGGAGAGCGACGGGATGTGGGCTACCGCAATGCCATGCGGGATGCGATTTCTATCCACGCTCTCCTTGCGGAGAGCGACGCAACAACAGCAACAACGAGCTGGTGTGCACGGTATTTCTATCCACGCTCTCCTTGCGGAGAGCGACGCCAGCAGCCTTGCCCAGCAAAAGCGCAACCGGATTTCTATCCACGCTCTCCTTGCGGAGAGCGACGATCAGCGACACTGCCACGAGCGTGGGCAACTGGGTATTTCTATCCACGCTCTCCTTGCGGAGAGCGACCACTTCGCTAAGCTGGAACAGGTGCGCAAGAGCATTTCTATCCACGCTCTCCTTGCGGAGAGCGACGGACGGCAGACAGCCGAATGTGTTCCTGGTGGATATTTCTATCCACGCTCTCCTTGCGGAGAGCGACAGAGGTCAGGACAAGCACGAGAGCCGACGTGTTATTTCTATCCACGCTCTCCTTGCGGAGAGCGACATGCCGTTTTTTGCGATTATACAGCCCGATATTGTATTTCTATCCACGCTCTCCTTGCGGAGAGCGACGCCGCAGGGGTGTTACATGTTATCTTGATAATATAATTTCTATCCACGCTCTCCTTGCGGAGAGCGACACGGCCCGTATCATTGACCCCACCTATGGAAAGATTTCTATCCACGCTCTCCTTGCGGAGAGCGACGTTGTGAGCTCAGCTGGAATAACAGGAAAGTCGAAATTTCTATCCACGCTCTCCTTGCGGAGAGCGACTGCGCGCGAGGGCCGCTGAGGGCCGGAGGCCCGAAATTTCTATCCACGCTCTCCTTGCGGAGAGCGACCGTAAAAAAGAAAATAGCTATATTGACTATTGCATTTCTATCCACGCTCTCCTTGCGGAGAGCGACCTCACAGTGCCGGACCTTTGCGAGGGGAATATACGGATTTCTATCCACGCTCTCCTTGCGGAGAGCGACGCCCAGCAGCGTAAACATGCGTTTGAGCGACTGGTATTTCTATCCACGCTCTCCTTGCGGAGAGCGACTAACCTATGTATTTGTGATAACACCTACACCCTGGATTTCTATCCACGCTCTCCTTGCGGAGAGCGACCACCATTTTCGCGGTCCGGCCCTATGATGCGCCCATATTTCTATCCACGCTCTCCTTGCGGAGAGCGACGCTGATGTGGTATCAGTGTAACACTGTGGTAAAAATTTCTATCCACGCTCTCCTTGCGGAGAGCGACACACCCAGATGCAGGCAGCGTTTAAGGGGCCGGAGATTTCTATCCACGCTCTCCTTGCGGAGAGCGACCGACACTTACATTGTGATGGAGGCGACAAAAGTTATTTCTATCCACGCTCTCCTTGCGGAGAGCGACCCCTATGCAAAAAAATTTGGCTTCTGTGACCTTATTTCTATCCACGCTCTCCTTGCGGAGAGCGACTGTGGGCGACGTGTGGGCCTGCCGGTGGCCGGACATTTCTATCCACGCTCTCCTTGCGGAGAGCGACTCCCTTAAAGGCAACTAAAAACAGCTCCTTTCGTATTTCTATCCACGCTCTCCTTGCGGAGAGCGACAGCCTGACGGCACTATAACAGATACTTTTTTCGGTATTTCTATCCACGCTCTCCTTGCGGAGAGCGACAAATGCTCTTTAGGCAATCCACGCAAAAAGCCGTATTTCTATCCACGCTCTCCTTGCGGAGAGCGACGTAAGTATCATACAGCTGATAGAGTGCGGGCTTATATTTCTATCCACGCTCTCCTTGCGGAGAGCGACTGCCCCAAAATTGCCATTGAAAACCCCACTCCCATATTTCTATCCACGCTCTCCTTGCGGAGAGCGACAGATACCGTATCAGTGCCAAATAGACCAAAAGAATTTCTATCCACGCTCTCCTTGCGGAGAGCGACGGTGTTACAGTCTTAGGCATTCAACACAAAGTCGGCATTTCTATCCACGCTCTCCTTGCGGAGAGCGACGGCGCAGGTCTGTTAAGTTGTTTCGGCAGAATTATATTTCTATCCACGCTCTCCTTGCGGAGAGCGACGTTCCAGGCGGCAGACATGTCATAAAGACGAGAGCCAAGAATTTCTATCCACGCTCTCCTTGCGGAGAGCGACGCGTTAGTAGCGTAATCAATAATGTAATCGATAATTTCTATCCACGCTCTCCTTGCGGAGAGCGACGCTGTTTCCGCTGTTGCGCAATCTCCTGCATCACGATTTCTATCCACGCTCTCCTTGCGGAGAGCGACTGAAGTTACGCTTGATTGTCTGCGTGCTATGCGTATTTCTATCCACGCTCTCCTTGCGGAGAGCGACCAGACCACTTTGATACGCTATCAGCTTTAGCGCCGATTTCTATCCACGCTCTCCTTGCGGAGAGCGACATACATCAGGAGCAACATACCGAATTTTACGAGCATTTCTATCCACGCTCTCCTTGCGGAGAGCGACTATTGACGAGCGTTGTCAATTCAACGGGAACAATGGATTTCTATCCACGCTCTCCTTGCGGAGAGCGACTGGCGGCGTTCGGTTAAGTTGTTTCGGCAGAATTATATTTCTATCCACGCTCTCCTTGCGGAGAGCGACGGTGTTGCGCAAGGTGCCATTGCTGGGGATTAAATATTTCTATCCACGCTCTCCTTGCGGAGAGCGACAATCTCCGCGTTGTGGACGGTAGCAAATCATCAATTATTTCTATCCACGCTCTCCTTGCGGAGAGCGACATCTCCGCGTTGTGGACGGTAGCAAATCATCAATTATTTCTATCCACGCTCTCCTTGCGGAGAGCGACCAGATACAAGACCCCCAAACTTATCTTCAATATCCATTTCTATCCACGCTCTCCTTGCGGAGAGCGACGCCATTAATATTTAACGTCCAGCCGCGAAAAACGATTTCTATCCACGCTCTCCTTGCGGAGAGCGACCACCTTAGCATAAGTATCATACAACTGATAGAGCATTTCTATCCACGCTCTCCTTGCGGAGAGCGACGCGGTCACGACTTTAGGGGCCGGATCTGTCAGGGATTTCTATCCACGCTCTCCTTGCGGAGAGCGACGCAAAAAGACCATGTAAAGGTTATGAATACTATATTTCTATCCACGCTCTCCTTGCGGAGAGCGACCCATTACGATAATTACAATCTGCATTGCGTGGAAATTTCTATCCACGCTCTCCTTGCGGAGAGCGACAATTCAAGCTATGCCGCACTTGACGGCGCATCTATTTCTATCCACGCTCTCCTTGCGGAGAGCGACTCTGACAGGGCCGTGTACTGATCTTCGGGGACCTCGATTTCTATCCACGCTCTCCTTGCGGAGAGCGACTGGTCAGTCAATAACCCTCCGTCCAGTTATACTATTTCTATCCACGCTCTCCTTGCGGAGAGCGACTTGACTGTTATGGTTTACAATACGTCCTCGCTTATATTTCTATCCACGCTCTCCTTGCGGAGAGCGACACTTGGCAACGTGGTAGCCGCGTTACCTATGTGGAATTTCTATCCACGCTCTCCTTGCGGAGAGCGACGCCAAGCGTTTTTCTACACTGCACAACATATTTATTTCTATCCACGCTCTCCTTGCGGAGAGCGACTCGCGTACCCTGATATGATAATTTGCACTAACGTTATTTCTATCCACGCTCTCCTTGCGGAGAGCGACAGCAAAAGTGCACAAAACAGTGGGGCACTTTTGCGCATATGGAACAAATTTTATGGGGATTGCATCTTCATGCTGACAGGCAAGGCTGTATTTTACCCTTTCTGCCCCTGTTTCTTCCATATTTTCTGGTGCGAAGAAACCGGGAATTTTATGATTGCCTTTCCCTCGCACTAAGCAAACAAGATTCCATCCTGATCAAAATCCGGGTGCAGACCCACATGCTCGACTTTGCTTTTGTAATGGTTTCCCAGTTGATAAAAGCGCAGGCTGTCCGATTCCGAATCGATCAGTTCGGTCAATTTTGCTTTGAACATCGTGTATTGCGCGGCATCCAGCAAGCACTCAAATACGGAGTTTTGCACCCGCTGGCCGTAGTCTACACAGACTTTTGCTACTTTGCGCAGCCTGCGACGACCGGCGGCTGTTTCGGTGTTGACATCATAGGTTACAAGCACCAACATAACGGCACCTCACTTCCAGAAAAACGGTGGGTACACTTCCAGGTCGCCGCGCAGAGCACGGGCCAGCAAAAGCGCCTGAACATAGGGCACCAGCCCCCAGGGCAGTTTTTCTTTCAAAAACGGATGGGTGATCTCTTCCTTCTTTTTGTTCTGCCATGCGGTCAGGAAAGCTTTGCGGCCATCATCCGTCAGCAGTACGGCACCATTTTCCTGTTTTTGCAGGTGTTTTGCCGTGATGATCTTTTGATTGATGCAGCTGATGACCAGCCGGTCTGCATAAACCGCCCGCAGTTCTTCCATCAGGTCAAGTGCCAAACTTTTGCGGCCGGGGCGCGGGCGGTGCATAAAGCCAACATAAGGGTCCAGGCCCACAGCGGTCAAGGCGGATGCACACTCCCGCGCCAGCATGCTGTAGGCAAACGAAAGCAGCGCATTCACACTGTCCAGCGGTGGACGGCGGCTGCGGCCCTCAAACACAAAATCCTGCTTTTGCTGCAGAATCAGGTCATTCAGGCAGTCAAAGTAGCGCTGGGCTGCCTCGCCTTCCAGGCCGCGCAGCTGTTCCGGATCATCGCTGGTCTGTATCAGCGGCAGCGCGGCGGCCAGCTGGGTGGAGGTGCGTTTCAGTTTTTCGACCGGGACACGCTGGGGATGATCGCGGGTTGCGCGTTCCAGCACCCAGCGTGCGTTATACACTTTACCAAGGATAAAGCTCCGGGCATAGCGACAGCTCTGGGCCGGGTCATCCGACACGCGGTACTGCGTCTGACGCAGCAGCACATTGCCGCGTTCTTCCCCCACGGTACGGGCCTGAAATCTGCCATACGGGTCAAAAAAGCAAAGGTCAATGCCCCGCCGGGCACAAGCTCCCATCAAAGCGGGGCTGGCACCCGCGTAAGTAAAGCAGACGATGCCTTCCAGCGTATGCAGGGCATAGCGGTGAGTTTCCTGCTTATTGCGGGTAACAACAAGGTTTTCGCCATCCAATGTCAGGTAAGCGTCCTCATTGATGACAAACAGGGTGTTGAGCAGCTTTCTCATGGCGTGCCCTCCTCAATATGCTCCCGCAGATACGCCGCCGGGTCTGCCTGCTGATACAGCGCCGGCAGGCAAAGCTCTTTCAGTGAGCAGGCATTGCAATGCTTGCCGGGTTTGCTTTTTGGGGTATAGCCGCGCGCAAACAGGCGGTTCATCTCATCCGCCATGGTCTGCGCGGTGCTGCGCAGTTCCGGTGTCAGGGAAACATGTTCCCGCTGCCGGGTTTCTTCATAAAAGATTTCCCCTTCCGGCACCTCGCACACCAGCATTTCTTCCAGCGCCATGGCCTGTGCGCAGAGCTGCAAACGGTCGGCATCGTTTACCTTGCTGCGGCCATGCTTATATTCCACGGGTATGGGCTGCCACAGGCCGCGGCGGCCCTGCAATGACACGCCGTTTGGATCCTTGTGAAACTCTACCACATCGCAGTCGCCGGTCAATTTTAAGCGGTGGCTGACGACCCTCATACCGCGGGCGATCAGCAAATCGCCGCGTTTTTCCGTCAGGGTAACATCATGGCAGCGGGTATGCTGCAGGCGGCCTTCGGCGGTGCGTTGGTTTTCGGACCATTGTTGTTCCAAATGTATGAGCGCCCACTGGCGGCGGCAAAAGCTGAAATGCTGGATACCGGACATCATCAGGTAATCATCTGGGGAAACCATTACGACAACCTCTCACACGTTACCCCTGCCGGAAGATTTTCATCCACGGTCACCACATAGTCATGGTAGCTGCGCGGGAAAGTGATTTTCTCTGCGTGTGTGACATGAACTGCGTCAAAAAGTTTATAAGACGGCGCATTGCCCAGTTCCGAATCATGCTTGAACACGATCAGTTCCCGAACTGCCATTTTGCCGCGGGCTGCGCTGTGGTCATTTTCAAACATATTCAGAATTGCCTGCCACAGCAGCTGCAGGTCATCCTCTGAGAATCCTGTAGTTTTGCGGGCAAGGTTGGCAGAAACATAACCCTCTGCACGGTACAAGCCATACGGGATCACATACTTGCGGCCCATCTCAGTGCCTTTTCGCTCTGCATCCGCTTCGGTCGTAATGGCAATACGGGTAATGGTCACTTCCTGCGGGAGGACAGGATCCACCGAGCGTGCAAAGCTCAACTGAACAGGGCCGCGTACCTGCCCGCAATTCAGTGCGCCTTTTACAAAGGTTGTCATAACGGCGCCAAAGGTACGGATATCATAAAAGTTCTGGCACATAAAGTCCCGGATTTTACGGTCCAACTCCGGGTCATCTTTCTTGGCGACTTTCAGGGCATCCTTGGCATCAGCATCAATGCCCAAGTATTCGAGTGCTTTTTTATCGCTGCGGTTCAGGGGGATCTGATCTTTAATGTAAATCTGGTATCCTGCTTCATCTTCTTTGGCCACTTCGACATAGTTGCGAATCTTACGCTTCAAGCAGACATCTGTAACAATGCCATATCCCGTTTCCGGGTCGACACGCGGCATGTTGCCTGCATCCGGGTCGCCGTTCGGATTTCCGTTTTCAACGTCAAACAGAATTACAAAATCATACCGGTTTTTGATTGCCTGTGCCATTGTTATTCCTCCACTTTCTTTGTATAGCGTTCCTGTGTTTGATGATAATAGCCGAGAATAAAAGAGCCCTGTTCAGGCAGAGTCAGCCGTGCGGGAAAGCTTCCTTCCAGTTTTCCGCCCGCCAGCGCAGCGATCTGCTTATCGTAATAAATCTTTTGTGGCTTGCTCATTTTTTGCATATGCTTTTGCGCCAGCATCAGAATTGTCGGGAACACAGTGGCCGGCGTGGAAGCCGCTGCATTAAAATACCTGTCCTTGATGGTTGTATTGATATCCGGGTTTACCGCCATCTGGATTGCTTCCAGCACAGCAAAAAGCTGACCCATAACATACGGTTGATAATTTGTTTCCTTGTTATTTCCCACAGTTAATACCTCCTTTGGGCAACGGGGATCTTCATTACGCAGGTAGTATGCTTTTATAATAGCGGCACGGCCGCGTGTTACTTTTTGCTCTGCGCGGATACGCATCATAACGCCATCCAGCAGGGTTGCCGGGTACCTTGTATTATTCAGGATTGCACGCAGAACATCGCCCGCCAGCTGCGGTGCTGCCGATGGGCTGCGGGAATTGGTGTTGACGGTTTCCTGCAGCAGCCAATACACCCCCAGCCGCGGGAATTTATCATAAGCGGGGCGCACAATCTCTAAGCGGTCATAATGCTTCTGCACATTATCAAGCAGCGTTTGAAATGTATCCTGCCAGAAAAAGCGAACCGAGAGGCGCGCCGCATTAGGGGCCAAGCCAAGCACATAAAAGTGCCTTTGTGGGTCAAGTGTCACGTTCTGCCACTCTACACTCTGTCCATGGACCAGCTTGTCCACTGCATTTCGCACATCGCTTTCGCTGACAGGCGCATCCATGGCAAACAATGCATCCATTGCTACCTGCTGGTAGGCGGTCTCTCCACCTGCTGCCCAGCAGACAATGGTGGTATCGCCCACGCGCTGAACATGTTCCCTGTCTGCCAGCAGATAGTTTAATGCCTGTGCATAGGCAAAGGCCGCATAACTGCCAACCGGCGCATTGCCCCCCTGTTCATGTCCGTATGAGCAAAAAGCGTCCGCATTAAAAGAAACAATCGATGCGCCGGAAGGCTGTGCCCCGGTCACGCCTTTAATCGCCGGGTGCAGGCGGGCAAGCGGTGCCTTTTGCCCTGTAACCAGGCATCGGATTTCCGGTGCATCCGTGTTCTTATCACACTGCCGCTGCCAGGCTTCCTGTATTTCCGGATCGTCCTGAACATAGTTTTCCCGAATCAGAAATACCAGATTGCCACCCTTGTAAAGTTCCTTGAGACTTTGTTCCAGCGCTGGATTCTGCTCCGCCGCCTTGGGGTCCCAGTTTATAAAAAAGTTCCGCACTGCCTGTGCCGCCTGACCAGGAACATTTTGTAAAATGGCAAGATGCAGCTCCTTTGCAGCGGAAAAGCACTGCATTGCACGCTCCGGTTTGCCTTTTCCGTCAATGCCGAGCATGTAAGCACTGTTATCACACAAAAAATTGGCTGCCACACCACTAGAGCGTTTAACCTGTTCCGGAACTTGCAGCTGACATGGAGCAAGCACTGTTTTTTTACCGCGCTTTTCCTCTTGCTGCAAGGGGTGCAATGCCATCAGTTGGCCGTTTTCATCCAGTTCCAAAGCCCAACTGACTTTTGCGCTTGTCCAACCGGGGCGCGTGATTTTGCCATTGGCCAGCAAATCTTCATAGTATTGTACCAAAGCCTGTAAAATCATCGGTACACCTCGCAGTCTGCCACATTCAACACACCATGTTCCAATTTTGCATGGAAATACATCGGGGTTATGTTCTGCGGGTCAGTGTAGTTAAAGTCATATAGCATGAATCCCAAATCCCGTGTTTCCTCAATGGTCGGGATTGGCCCGCCGGGCCATGCGCGGAATGCGGCAGGAAATTCACGGCACCCAAAATAAGGGGTATGAAAACACTGGCCCCTGGACATGCGCCGGGTAACAATATCCTGGAACTTTCCCGGATTATCGCTCGGTGCCGCACGGTCAGTCATCTCAAATTCTGCCTCAATCACATAATGAACGTCCTGCAACACCATGGCTGCACGCTGAACGATCTGCTGGGGCGTGGCAAGGTAAAGCTCTTTCCCTGTTCCCTGCATCGCGCTGCGTACATCGGAACAAAGAATTTTGCTTTTTACTTCGTTCCGACGGATGTTGGTAAAGCGGATTGGGTTCATAACATAGATTTTCCGGATTTTCCACCGTAAGCCGGGGTGGTAATAGATTGCTTCTACTATGCCGCGTGCCGCGGAAGGGGTGAGAACTTCATATGAAACCCTTTCGACTTTTAGCTCAGGCCTCGAGAGCAAAGCATAATTTCCCCATACTTCCAGCTGGATCATCTGCATCAACTCCTTTGCATTTCTATTTTCAGTTGTTTTTAATTTATATTTTTGCTATAGTTTCAATATACGCTACTTGGCACCAAATGTCAATCCTTTTATCATGTATACTTTTTGTTTGCTTTTCATTCGGTTTTCTTTTATAATAAGTTACGTCGGCAGCTTATGCCGTGGATAGAAATAGTTGATTTTACTTTAGCGCACAAGAACGGCAGGGCAAGCTCCCTGCCGCTTTTGCTTTATGCAAACCAGGCTGCTCCCGTTTCAGCTTCCATAGCAAGGCCCGTGTTGTTATCGTAAAGGCTTCCGTCCGTTAATTCCCATATGCCTTCACTGATTTGGCAAACCGCCCCGGCATTCTCCAGCGTTTTCAGATGATCCGGGTAAACCGGAACACCATATTGCCCCAGTTGACGGAACAAAGTTTTGCTTACCTCTCCTGCACGCAATCGTGCAAGCAAATGTTCCCCTTTCCCTTGGGGAATGTATACGGTCACAGCAGGTGTTTCAATTAAGCGGAACCTCTCTGCCGCTGTTGCAAAGGGGAAAATGCGTCCTTCCATATCCTGCTCGAACCCTTGCAGAATTTGCTGTTCATCCAGTCTTTTATCTCCTTTTAAGGTACGGTAAAACAGAAAGTATGTTTCGATTGCTTCCAGAGATGCCAGATCTGCATATTTTTTCAGGACGCTTTGCGTTGCGGATACATTCTGTTCCAGCATGCGCGGTACATGCTGCCCTTCCAATGTGAAAATCTGTACCAAGCTCTGCTCCGCCGGGCGTCTTCCCTCTCGATTGCAGCGCCCCGCCGCCTGCAAAATGGAATCCAAACCTGCTTCCTCGCGGTACACAGCCGGGAAATCCACATCAACACCCGCTTCGATCAAAGAAGTTGATATCACACGGCAGGGCAGCCCATCTTTTAAGCGTTCCCGGATTTCCTGCAATAACTGTTTGCGATGGGCTGGGTATAGCAATGTTGTCAGGCAGTAGCTGCCCTCTTTGGGCAGGTTATTGTATAATTCCTGTGCTGTTTTTCTCCGGTTTACAATACACAGCACTTGTTCCTGCGCTGCCAGTTCTGCGCCAAGCTGGCTTTGTTCCAACTCTCCGCGCATTTTTAGCGTTGTACGCCGGAATGCCTGATATTGCTCTTTGGGATGTGGACAAAGTTCCGTCATCTGCAGCCCAGGCGCCAGTTCATCAAACAAGGGCTGCAAAGCTGGTTGTGTGGCCGTGCAAAGCACCGCTGCTGCGCGGTAATGCTGTACCAGCTGCGTGATTGCCGCAACGCAGGGGCGCAAATAAGGAACCGGCAGGTTTTGTGCTTCGTCAAAAATGGCCACGCTATTTGCAATGTTATGTAATTTACGGCATTGTGACGCATGGTTGCCGTAAAGTGATTCAAAGAATTGCACGGATGTGGTAACCACCACCGGAGCATCCCAGTTTTCCGCTGCCAATGCTTTGCGGTAGGCTGCCGGCTCATCATCTTCCTTGGCAGAGTAGTCCACCCCTGAATGGTGTTCCAAAACATTTTCTGCTCCTAATATTTCCGAAAACACATCCGCGGTCTGGTCAATAATGGATGTATAAGGGATCACATAAATAACCCGGTCCATATGGTTCTTTACAGCTAGCGAAAGCGCAAATGCCAATGACGCTACCGTTTTTCCCCCGCCTGTAGGAACGGTCAGGGAATAAAGGCCGCGCCGCCCTGTTTGCCCTGCCGTTGTACAGGCACTCAAAATTGAACTGCGGCGCTGATTCAAGGTTCCCTGGGGATGGCTCCATTTTGCGGTATATTGGTTCAACCTTTTCAGCAGTTCATCCATTGTCTGGCCTTGTCCGCGCGGTTTAGGGCTGCTCATAAAGTTTTCCGTATCCAGATAGTCCGCATCGACCAGGCAGGAATACAACATCCGGGTATAAAATGCCTGTGTAAAACGATTTTCCTTCATCATTTCCGGCTGGGGCGGTATGGACGGCAGTTTAATCTCATTTGTCCATTGGGTATAGGGTTCAACGCTCTTTTTCAATCGCCCAAACATTGTCGCATCCTGCGCGGTATCGCTTCGGCCTCCTCCATCCGGCAGGCCGCTATGGTGTCCCGCAATAGCAAAAGCCAGTGGGATTTGACCATATCGGGCAGCCACCTGTGCACCAGCCGTTGAGTGATCCACTTTCTCTCCACCTTGCAGGCGCCTTTGAAACTTTGTACTATATTTACCAATATCATGCAGTAATCCAAGCCAAGTTCCCTGTTGCTGGGCATCAAAGGCTGCTGCAAATTGCCCACATAGGACTGCCGTTCCCTGCAAATGGTCCGCTACCGTTTGGACGCGGGTTCCGTCTTCACTGATATGAGCCAGCATCTTTTTCTCCTGGTGCATAATCAAACTCCCTTCTGTTTTGCTTTTCTCTATTATAGCAGATCACTCATCCCATAATTCGGACTTTCACTCCAGTTCTGCAATCTTTGTCATACTATCCAAATTTGTCCATGTAGAATTGTTAGCTATTCCCATTAGCAGATATTTTTGATAAAATAAGATATTATAGGGTTTATGAATTCACTTTCTTATATTACTTCTTCATCTTACCGAAAAATCATTTACGCAAGGAGTGAAAAGCCATGAAAAGGAAGTTATTCTCATTTTCCGCCAGTGTTATCACCGCAATAATGCTTACTGCTTGTGCTGCAGCGCCAGAAAATAAACCTGCTTCCTCCGCTGCTCTTTCCCCGACCAGTGAAGCTGTTGCCACAGCTATACCATCATGAACGGAACGGTTGAATATCCTTACGCAGACTTATCTGGCATGGTAGTTGTGAAAAATCAATCCGGACAAAAGCTAGTTCTGGATGTTTACGGCAATGAGATAATTTCCGCTGGGCAATATGAAGATTTAGCCCCCGCGCGCGATGGCTGCGTATGGGCAAAACAGAATGGCCTTTGGGGCTTGCTGCAAGTACAGGATTATACCGAAAACAATGCCGACATTATTCTGCCGGATGGATGCGTTGCACCAGATGTAACGCTTAGCCGAATTGATAGCCTTTGTACCTACACCACTGCTGATCATGGGCTGATTATGCGTAAAGGTCCCGGTACAAATTATGAAAAAATGGATAATATCCCCTACGGTATCATCGTATGGGAATGCGGCTATAGCAGCAATGTGCCTGACTGGGTTGTTGTATATTACAGTGGGATTTATGGTTGGGTCAGTGATGAATACTTGGCTACCACTATTTATTCCACCAGTAAATAATAAATAAAAAAGCAGGTGCTCATGTAGAAACGATATCGTCCTCCACGTAAATACCTGCTTTTTATAGCTTCTTTTATTATATCTGTTCTGTGCCGCTATTTGTCTCTGTATAAAATAAATAGCCGCTATATGCATTTGAATGAAGTGTTCTGTTTGTTTGCTTTTTTACCTAAAAGAATCGCGTAGGAGGCTCTCTTAACTAAAGAGCCGACCTCTCACACCACCGTGCGTACCGACCGGTACACGGCGGTTCA